>Ga0209643_1002707_pt1 | contig 10728 bp, 9 predicted proteins | sample AutmiccBRH37_all_FD_187383 | JGI IMG/M metagenome (GOLD analysis project Ga0209643, IMG submission 187383) | Deep subsurface microbial communities from Mt. Terri, Switzerland - Autotrophic microbial communities BRH/37_all (SPAdes) (version 2) | ecosystem: Environmental > Aquatic > Deep subsurface... | reverse complement strand
TTTAAATATTTACAGAAGGAAGAAAAATTTTCTTTAATAAATACTTATCTGGAAATAATACTATATGAAAAAATTAGCGGATATATCCATTCCGAAAATTATTGGTTCGATATTGGGGATATTAAGAAATTACAAAATGCAGAAAAATATCTAAATTATAAGGGGAAGTAAAATGCGAAAACTCGCTTTTCTAATTATCTTTATCATAGCAGCATCTTCCTGTTACTCGCAAGGCAATACATTCTTAAAAGACAATTATTCCAAAAAAGAATATATGATTGAAATGAGGGATGGTATTAAATTATTTACTGCCGTCTATTCGCCTAAAGATCAATCGAAAAAATATCCAATTATTATGCAGCGCACTCCATATAGAGCCGGACCTTATGGCGAAGATGCTTACCCATATCAATTAGGACCTTCATCTGAATTTGATAAAGATGGATTCATTTTTGTTTTTCAGGATGTAAGAGGAAAATTTCAATCTGAAGGTGAATATGTGAATATGCGCCCTTATATCCCAAATAAAAAAAGCAACAAAGATATTGATGAAACCACCGACACTTATGATTCAATCGATTGGTTAATAAATAATGTATCTAATAATAATGGTAACGTAGGAATTTGGGGAATTTCATATCCCGGTTTTTATACAATAATGTCAGCCATCGATTCTCATCCGGCATTAAAAGCAGTTTCTCCTCAGGCTCCAATATCAGATTGGTTTGTTGGAGATGATATGCACCATAACGGTGCTTTCAGTATGTTAATGGCATTCAATTTTTTTCAAGGGTTTGATGTAAAAAGAACCGGTTTGGAAAAAGAATGGGTGCGCGGACCTCAATATACATCTCCCGATGCTTATAAATTCTTTATGAATCTTGGTCCTATAAAAAACGTAAATAAAAAATATTATAATTATGAAAGACCTTTCTGGAATGAAGTAATGAAAAATGAAGTATATAATTCATTCTGGCAATCTCGTAATATCCTTCCGCATTTAAAAAATATCAAACCTGCGGTCTTAATAGTCGGTGGTTGGTTCGATGCCGAGGATCAATATGGGCCTCTTAATATTTATCAGACCATTGAAAAAAATGATCCAAAAGCAAATAACTCAATAATAATGGGCCCGTGGGTACATGGCGGCTGGTCAAGAGGTGATGGAGATAAGCTTGGAGATATCTCGTTCGATTCAAAAACCGGAACTTATTATAACGATAGTATTATCTATCCATTTTTTAATTATTACCTAAAGGGAATTGGAGTGAATTCTATTGCAGAAGCGACAATTTTCCGTACTGGTGAAAATAGATGGTATAAATTTGACAAATACCCTGCCACCTCAAAGATTGACACACTTTATTTCGCAGGAAATGAAAAACTTTTAGGCAAAGTGCCGGCAGATGCAAAAAATAAAGCTGATTATATTGAATATGTAAATGACCCTGCAAATCCGGTTCCTTATACAGCAGCGTTTCAAGATTCAAGAGGATTTTATAATCGAACTTTTATGATAGAAGATCAGAGGTTTGCATCCACTCGTCCTGATGTAGCCGAGTTTGAAACTGATATTTTAGAAACTGATTTAGAGCTTGCCGGTCCGATAACTGCTAATTTATTCGTATCTACTTCAGGAACTGATTCAGATTGGTTAGTTAAAATTATTGATGTCTATCCCGATACAAGCAGTTCAAAGAAAATCGAAGGTGTAAACGTCGAGTTCGGTAACTACAATCAATTAGTTCGTTATGAAATGATGCGCGGTAAATTCAGAAACAATAAAGAGAATCCCGAACCATTCAAACCGAATGAGCCAACATTAGTAAAAGTGAATTTGAATGATATCAATCATACATTCAAAGCGGGACATAAGTTAAAAGTACAGATACAAAGCAGTTTCTTTCCGTTCTTTGATAGAAACCCTAATAAATTTATGAATATAAGAGAAGCAAATGAAGAAGATTTTCAGAAAGTAAATAATCGTATTTATTTTTCTAATAAATATCCTTCATCAATTAATTTTTATGTGAACTAAGAGGTTAAAAATGATTTACGACTTAATTAATAACAGCGATCTTTATTTATCGATTAATAAGAACCTAAAAAGCGCTTTTGATTTCTTGCGTAAAAAAGATCTGTTCGCTTTGGAAATAGGAAGGCACGAGATTGACGGAGATAATTCTTATGCATTAGTAAGCGAATATAAATCGAAGGATGAAAGCGCAGGACGCTGGGAAGCACATAAAAATTATCTCGATATTCAATTGGTTCTAATGGGGAAAGAGAAATTTGGTTTTTCTAATCTAAAAGAGATGACTAAGGTTACTGCAGAGTATTCAGCGGAAAACGATATAATGTTTTTTGAAGGAAGCGGAAATTTTCTTGAATTAACTGCGGGATATTTTGTTATTGTTTTTCCGGGTGATGCTCATAAGCCCGGTATTACTGCCGATGAAGAAACTGTGATAAGAAAAATTGTAGTGAAGGTAAAGATATAAAAGAATTAATTCCTCCCCTTTCGGGGGAGGAATTAATGAAAATCTATTTTACTATATCTAATAATTCTATTTCAAAAATTAATGCGGCATTTGGTCCAATCATTTGACCTGCGCCATTTTCTCCGTAAGCTAATTCAGAAGGGATATAAACTTCCCATTTATCGCCAACTTTCATCAATTGAAGAACTTCTGTCCACCCTTTAATTACTTGATTTACTCCGAATTCAGTTGGTTCCCCTCTTTTGTATGAGCTATCAAATTCTTCGCCTGTAATTAATGAACCTTTATAGTGAACTTTTACTTTATCTGTTGCCGAGGGAGAAGCACCTGCTCCTGAATTAATCACTTTATATTGTAAACCATCAGGGAGAACTTTCACGCCTTCTTTCTGTTTATTAGCTTCTAAGAATGCCTGGCTTAAAGCACTATTTTTTTCTTTCATTTCATTCACTACTGCATTTCTTTTCGACATAATTTTGTTATTAAAAGCAGTCATTACTTTATTCATCTCTTCTTCAGACATAATTGAAGTGTGGTTTACCATTGCATCTTGAATACCTTCGATAACTGCTTCATAATTTAAATCAAAATTTGGGTCTGAAAGATTTTTTCCGATACTCTGACCAATACTATAACTAATACTATCCTGTTCTGAAACTAACTTCATTTTTTGTTCCTTTTTTGTTTGAGCATTTAATGTGATTGTCGCTAAGAAAACAACAACAAATATTTTAAAGAATTTCATTGCAACTCCTAATATTTTTCATTTTTTTATGAAATAAATAATTAATTTTTCAAAAGTAGAAGATAAATTTACGAATAATTAACCGAAGAAATCTTAAAAACTAATACCACATATTTTTCTAATAAGTTCCATATACCAATAACCAACTGATGCAATAATGAAATTTAATTCTGTTGAGAATAATCGTAAGTTTTGCAAATCAGACTAAAACGGGAAATCTTCGGTAGTATCGATTACCTTTTGTTTTTCGACAATTGGTTTTTTTGCAGTTAAATGTATTGGATTTCCATCCACATATATAGCTTTATACGGTTTCGTTGGGCAGGCATGTTCGCAAGCTCCGCAGCCTATACATAAATCTTCTTCTACTTTAGGAACTAACAATTTATCTTCAGGAATCATTTTTACTGCCTTAGTCGGACAGTGTTCATTGCATGCACCACAGTCAGTCCCTTGAGTAATTACTACACAATTTTCTCTTATAAAATGTGCTATTCCTATCTGAACTAATTTTTTTTGATCAAGCGAATTGATTTTTATTATGGCGTCGGTAGGACAAATATCGCTGCAAATTTTACACTCGAAATTACAGAACCCTTTATGGTAATCCATCTTGGGTTGGAATATATTGAATATTCCATATTCAATAAAAGTCGGCTGTAATACTTTGGTTGGACAAGCCGTAACGCATAGATTACATGCAGTACAGTAGTCATTAAAATGTTCAATACTTTTCGCTCCCGGAGGAGTAACTAAATAATTTTTATCTTCTACTATTGTAGAATTTTTATAAATTTTAGGAGTTTCAGCTGCTCTTAAAATCAATGACGGAAGCGTAAAACTTGCAATTACTGTTTTAACGAAATCACGCTTAGAATTATCAATTGTTGAATTCGTTTCTGAGCTATCCCGTTGCTTGTTATTCAAATTTTCTTGCGAAGGAATTTCAATGCGCATATCTAATTTATTGCAAACACTTTCGGTCTTAATCAGAGTATCTTTCTTTAGCGGATTCTTTGCTGAAAAAACGATTGCTTTAGAGGAGCATGCGGAAATGCAATCGAAACAATCCACACATCTTGAATAATCAATTAATTGTCCTTTGCTATCAATGCACATTGCTCGGCATTTCTTTTCGCATACTTTACAGCTTGTGCAATCATCTTCTACGATTCTAATTTTGAATATCGAATAACGTGAAATCAATCCCAAGAAAGTACCGACCGGGCAGATCATATTGCAATATAATCTTCCCTTTTTAGTTACTAACCAAACAATAAAGACAAGCATCGCTAGGGAGAAAAGAAAAACCGGAAAATGAAAAAAGAGATCAACAGGATATAACATATAAATATCAAATGAAGTGAGAACCGATGCAGCACCGTTATTGATAATCATTGCCACAGGGCGCAACAGGTTTGCACTCATCTTTCCGAATAAGCTATATGGATCTAAGAGATTGAATAAAAGAATATTGCCCGCAATGAAAACAACAACCGATATGATTAGAAGAGAATATCTAAAAATATTTTTCGGGTCTTCATAAAGAAATCTTTTTCGCTTATTAATCTTGAGGACGAAATAATAAACTATATCTTGCAAAACGCCAAGTGGACAAATACTAGAACAGTATATACGACCGAATATAAGTGTAATTAAAATAAGCAAAAAGAATATTGCGAAATCGACAAAAGGATTCTGAACAATATTTAAGAATGCAGGAATGAACTGAATATTAGTGAAAACTAATTTCATATCATGCGGAACAAGATCGGCTAAATCGAGAAATACAATTAGTATAGGTACGAAAAAAACTACCGACAAAATTATTCTGAATATTTTAAGCGGATTTAACTTTTTCAATACTATACTACAAGTCTCTTAATATTGAGTTTAGATAAATCGATATTCCCAAGTCCTAATTCAAAAGCATTTTGGATATGAGGGATATCAGCCGGCTCGATACCAAATAATTTCGCAGCCGCCGCATCGGCTGCAACAATATCAGTAGATATAATTTGCGATTTCATTACTACAACATCAGCCAAAGAAACACCTCTTGGACCGTTTTGTTTCATTACTGCATAAGCATCAATGATATTTAAGTCCGGTTTGCGAAATGTCGGGAAGTCGGCAATGCATTGCTGTAAATTATTGCGATGCCAATAACCTCTATCCCAAACAATACCCATTAAATTTTTCATAGAGATTGTTAGTCGAGCAGAGCCATGACTCTTTAGAACCGGAACATTTATAAAAACATCCGAGCTTAGAATTAATTCATGGACTTTATCTTTTTTAAGTGATTTACCTTTTGGAATTTTTACTTCCTGGTAATATGATTCTGTATTACCGGGTACAACTTTTGCGCCGGCATCTTTTGCATATTTTTCAATTTCAGAAGATGAATAACATCTCTTCCAATCATCACATGTATGATCGAATACATAAACATCTTTAGCTCCTGCATTAAAACAATGTTCAATAATTCTCTTTATCAACTTTGGATTTGTATTAGCAGCCTTTTCGGGGACCACATCCCAACCGATATTAGGTTTAATAACAACCGACTGCCCTTTTTTAACGAACTTACCTATTCCACCGAGTTCTTTAATTGCAGAATCAAACATAACATCCGGTTCCCCATTTTTAATAGCGACCAAATCATAATCTGATTTTTGCATTGTGGATGGTCTTGCGATTGCTTTAGAATAAAAACCGGGGATAGATAAAAGTGAGCCGGCAGCGATTCCGCCAACAATTCCCTTGCTTATAAAGTCTCTTCTTTTCATATTTGCACCAAAATTGAAAATTATTTTAAATAAGATATTAATATATTATATTGTATTCAAGAAATATCGGAGATTATATGCAAAATTCATTAGTAATTGATAGAAAATTTAACTTAGCTAAGTTTGCTATCATTGATTTTATCATGGTTGGTCTATTTTTATTAATACCTTCAATATCGCACATGTTCTCAGTGCCTCTTTATTATGCTGAACCGATGCGAATTATTGTCCTTTTATCGATTTTATATACAAACAGAAATAATTCTCTCGTATTAGCTTTGCTTCTTCCATTTATTTCGCTTGTAGTTTCTTCTCACCCCTATTTATTGAAATCGGTGCTCATTGCAAGTGAATTAGCAATAAATATTTTTGCCTTTTTCATTTTGGCTAAAACAATGAAGAATATTCTTTTCGCTGCTTTCGGAAGTATTTTAATTAGTAAAGTATTTTATTATTCATTCAAAGGTCTCTTCTTGAATTTGGGTTGGATAAATGGAGAGCTAATTTCTACTCCTATTATTGCTCAAGTGATTTCGACAGTTTTATTGACCGCAGCTTTTTATTTCATATATAAAAAATTGATAAAAGAATAGATGACAAGTAAAGAAACGCTTTATTCAAAATTCGAGTCAGAACTCTTAGTCCGTCCCGATGATATAGATATGAATAATCATGTTCACATGACTAAATATCTTGATTATCTTTTATTTGCTCGATTCGATCAGATGGCAAAAGATTATAAAGTGCCGATGAATGAATTTCTAAAACGCGGTTTTACTTGGGTAGCAACTTCAATTTCAATCGATTATAAACGGTCGCTCTTTTTGGGCGACCATGTAATTATCCAAACTCAAATTTTGGAGATCGCCGGAGCACAGGTAAGAATCAACTATTGGATTATCAGAAAAGATACCAAGAAAATTGCAGCCGAAGGGAAAGCAAATTTTTCTTTAGTATCAATAGAATCAGGCAAACCGGTAAGAATCCCATCGGATATATTAGAAAAATACACAATCTAAAATTTTCTTATAAATATTAAATTATTGTATTACAGATGCTATCCTCTGTATCTCTGTAATAGATATAAGTGGGGTCATCAACTTTTTTAATTTTATAATCGGTTTTAAGTAATCTTTCATAAAAATCGGAGTCATCGCTATATTTGAGGTCTTGGAATCCACCCAAACTTAAAAAGATTTCTCTTTTGCCGATGAATGTTCCGCCGGCAACACATTCGGAGATTGCGATTTCTCGGCTTAGATCATTTTTATCTTTTACAAATGGACGTCCTATTACTTCTAATCCGCCATGTATAAAATCTAATGATTTATCTTCATTAAAATAATTCAATCGGAATTCTAAATGATTTGATTTATATTCATCATCGCTTCCGATAAAAGTAATATATTCTCCGATAGAAGCTTGGATACCGGTATTAAATGCTAATGGTGGTTTGCGGTTCGTCTGTTTAAGATAACGTATCTTTTCATTTTTCATAAGATATTTATTTACTATTGAATAAGTGTCATCATCGCTCCCGTCATCGACAATAATTAGTTCCCAGTTTTCAAACGTTTGTTTAAGAATTGAGTTGATTGGTCTCTCAATTAATTTGCCTCTATTATAGGTTGGAAGGACAATAGAAACAATCGGTTTGTAGCTTTTGTATAATTGCATTGATATTCCCTTTTTTTATACTATATATTATAACAAAAATTAATTAACTTTTGGGATATATATTTTCAGAGAATAAAAAAAATGACATATTTCGATCAAAAGAGATATTTCGAGATTCTAAAAAAATACGAAAAGAAATTTGAAAAAGAGGAACGTGACGATTATAAGATGTTAGTCAAAAGGCACAAGGACGATGAAGATTTAGATAAATTGTCTTATCAGAGATTAATGAATTTATATGAGAAGTATCACGTAAATAGAGCTAAAAAGAATTTCGATCATCTTTTCAAAAAACCAGAAACAGATAATTAATAATAAAATAAATCAATTCCCGGTGGTATAATGAATTTTAAGAAACTCCAGAATTTTATTGGATTAGCAGTATTTACAGTTGCGGCGGCTGTATATTTTATGACAGTTCAGCCATCAGTTTCATTTTGGGATTGTGGTGAGTTTATTGCGTCTTCATATTCGATGCAAGTGCCCCATCCTCCCGGAACACCTTTCTTTATTATTCTTGGCAGAATATTTTCGATGATACCATTCACAGAAAATATTGGTTCAAGAGTAAATGCTATCTCTGTTCTTTCATCTGCTTTTTCTGTGCTATTTCTCTACTTAATAGCTATTAAGTTAATCGAGAACTATAAAGGTAAAGTATATAATAATTTGATGGATGCATTGGCGACTTTTATATCCGCAGCAGTAGGTGCTCTTTCATTAGGATTTAGTGATACATTTTGGTTTAATGCAGTTGAAGCCGAAGTTTATGCTCTTTCAACATTCTTTATTGCTTTCGTCGTTTGGCTTTTAGTTAAATGGAACGAGAATGCAGACGAACCGGATAATGAAAAATATCTGCTTCTAATTGCATATCTGCTTGGCCTTTCCACCGGTGTCCATTTAATGGCTGTATTAGCAAGTGTCCCTGTGGCAATGGTTGTAATCTTTAGAAAATATTTAACAGATGAAGAAACCTTAAAGAAAACAGGATTTATTTTTCTAGGTCATGTAGGGTTAATAATTGTTGTAGCAATGTTAATGTGGATTTCAGAAACTGATGCAGCAGCTCCATCACAAGATATGTTCAAACAGATTGACCAAAAATATTTACTGATTTTTATTGCTGTCTCCGCTCTTTATATGGGAGCATTTTACAAAAAGATTTTCCAAAGAAATTCATTTTACATCCCGATTGTTATAGGCGGTCTCACACTTATCTCCGTTTATCCGGGAATGGTAAAATATGTTCCAAAATTTATCTCAACTATCGGCGGAAATAATGTTGTTGTTGATACTTCCGTAATTGTGATTATGTTCGCATTGCTCGGCTTTGGAATTTATTGGAGTAAAAAGAAAGATAAACCAACATTTAATTTTGTTTTCAAAGCATTCTTCTTCGCTCTTCTCGGAGTAACTTCCGTGGCGATGATTATCATTCGCGCTAATCAAGAACCTCCGATTAATATGAATAGCCCGAAAACATTTTCTGAATTAGAGTCTTATATAAATCGCGAGCAGTATGGCGATTTCCCTACTTTCAAAAGAAGATTCTCGATGGAGCCTCATCAACAGAACATCTATACCAATTATTCGAGTGATTTAGATTTCGCATGGAATTATCAGATGGATCATATGTTCAACCGTTACTTAATGTGGAATTATATCGGCAGAGAATCGACTTATCAGGATGTGGGAGTTGATATAACTAAATATTGGGCAATACCATTTCTCCTCGCTCTATTTGGTGTTTATTACCAATTCAAAAAAGATTGGAAAATGGGAGCGGTATTCCTTACGATGTTTGTCTTCCTCGGTTATCTGACGGCATTCTATCAAAATCAGCAGGAGCCGCAACCGCGTGAAAGGGATTATTTCTATGTCGGTGCCTTCTTCGTCTTCTCTATTTGGATAGCACTCGGCACCAGAGGAATTTATGAATTGATAACTGAATCTTTTGCTAATAAACCATCAGTTAAATGGATGCAGATATCAGTGCTTTCTCTTGCAGTTATTTTAATCCCTGTGAATATGCTCGCAGTAAATTATTTTGAGCATAATAGATCTGATAATTATGTGCCATGGGATTATGCTTATAACATGCTCCAAAGTGTAGCACCTAATTCGATACTATTCACAAATGGAGATAATGATACATTTCCGCTTTGGTATCTTCAAGATGTCGAAGGTGTAAGGCGAGATGTAAGAGTGGCAAATTTAAGTCTATTAAATACACCTTGGTATATAAAGCAGCTTAAAAATACTTCTCCTTACGGAGCTCCAAAAGTGGAATTGTCCTTGACCGATGAACAGATCGATAATATTGGACCGGAACGTTTCAGTCCGCAGGATATGAAGATTCCTATTGATGCAGCCACTATCAAGGATTGGGGAATTACAGATTCGCTAACTACCGCCACCGGCTATATGACATGGAGAATGAACAATACAATTCAATTCGGCGATATCAGGGCAATTAGAACACAAGATATTATTGTTCTTGATATGTTACTTAATGCTCAATGGAAACGTCCGATTTATTATGCGGTTACAGTTTCTGATGATAGCAAGCTCGGACTTGATGATTATCTTCAGATGGAAGGTATGGCGATGCGTGTAACTCCTAAAAAATTAGTTTCTCGTTCAGGGATGGAATATATCGATGTAGATATTATGAGAAAACAATTTTTGGAAGAACCGCAGGGATACAGCAAAACTTATCAGCCCGGATTCAAGTTCCGCGGTCTGAATAATAAAAATATTTTCTATGATGAAAATCATGTTCGCTTAACTCAAAATTATAGAAATGGATTTATAAGATTGGCTCTTAATTATATTAATCAGCAGCAGAATAATCAAGAAGCGATAAAAGTATTGGATAAGATGGAAGAGAAAATACCACGTTCTATAATACCAATGGATTATCGAATTAAACATGACGTAGCTAAAATATTATTTAGTGCTCATGCTAATTCTCAGTATGAATCGTACGCTAAAGAAGTAATAAATGAGG
>Ga0209643_1002702_pt1 | contig 10754 bp, 13 predicted proteins | sample AutmiccBRH37_all_FD_187383 | JGI IMG/M metagenome (GOLD analysis project Ga0209643, IMG submission 187383) | Deep subsurface microbial communities from Mt. Terri, Switzerland - Autotrophic microbial communities BRH/37_all (SPAdes) (version 2) | ecosystem: Environmental > Aquatic > Deep... | reverse complement strand
TTTCGGGGCGTCGAGACGGCGCGAAGGGTCATCGGTCCGCCAGCCCTCGGCCAGGGCGAAGCGGTAGAACTGACGCGCCGACGAGCGTCTGCGGGCGGCGGTGGCGGCGGACAGGCCGCGTCGCGATAGATCGGCGAACCAGGCCTCCAGCGCCTCGGCGTCGGCCTTCATCAGGCCGCCGGCGTCGGCCAGAACGGCTTCGGCGTCGGCCAGATCGCGGCCATAGGCGGCCAGGGTGTGGGGCGAGGCGTCGCGCTCGACCGCCATCATCTCCAGAAAGGCTTCGATCTGGGGCGTCATGATGCAATCCGCTCCGCAGACGGATGGCGCATGATCAGGCTTGGTGTAGAGGTTTGATCAATCATGCCTACCCGCGTCGCCGCCTTCGCCGTCCTTTCGACCGTCCGTTCCGCCGGAGCCGCCGGATGAGGCGGCGCGCGAATCCGGCGCCGAGCCGCACCATAGCCCTGGTCGGCCTGATGGGGGTGGGCAAATCGTCGGTGGGGCGTCGGCTGGCCAACCGACTGAAACTACCCTTCGCCGACGGGGACGTGGAGATCGAATCGGCGGCCGGGATGACGGTGTCCGAAATCTTCGCGGCCCTGGGCGAGGAGGAGTTCCGGGCGGGCGAGGCGCGGGTGATCCGGCGTCTGCTGGAGGGGCCGCCCATCGTCCTGGCCACCGGCGGCGGGGCGATGATGAACGCCGAAACGCGGGCCCTGCTGAAGGAAAGGGCCGACACCGTCTGGCTGAGGGCCGACCTGTCGGTGGTCGCCGAGCGGGTGGCGCGGCGCGACACCCGGCCGCTGCTGCGGGGCAAGGATCCGCTGGAGGTCCTGACCAGCTTGGCCGAGACGCGCTATCCGATCTATGGCCAGGCGGACGTGACCGTGGACGTGGGACAGGGCTCGCATGGCCAGGCGGTGGACGCCATTCACAAGCATCTGCGCCGGCACTGGCGCGAACGGCGTCGCGCGGAGAAGAGGCCATGACGATCATTCCGGTCAGCGGCGGGGCCTTCGCGGCCTATGAGGTCGTTGTGGGGCGCGGGCTGCTGGCCGAGGCGGGCGCGCGGATCGCGCCCCTGGCCAAGGGGCGGACGGTCATCGTCACCGACGCCACGGTGGCGGCGCTGCACGGCCCGGCCGTGACCGCGTCCCTGGCGGCGTCCGGCGTCCGGAGCGAGATCGTCGCTGTGCCGCCGGGCGAGGGATCGAAGTCCTTCGCCGAGTTGGAGCGGGTTCTGGACCGGCTGCTGGAGATCGGGCTGGACCGGAAGGACGTGGTCGTCGCCCTGGGCGGCGGGGTGGTCGGGGATTTGGCCGGTCTGGCGGCGGCCCTCTACATGCGGGGCGTCGACTTCGTTCAGATCCCGACGACCCTGCTGGCTCAAGTCGATTCGTCTGTGGGCGGCAAGACCGCGATCGACACGCCGCGCGGCAAGAATCTGGTCGGCGCCTTCCATCAGCCGCGCCTGGTCCTGGCCGATATCGACGTCCTGGCCACTTTACCGGAACGACAGGTGCGCTCGGGCTGGGCCGAGGTGCTGAAACACGGGCTGATCTGCGACCCGGCCTTCTTCGACTGGCTGGCGGGCGAGGGGGCGGCGGGGGCGGCCGGCGATCCGGCTGCGCTGGAACGGGCCGTGATCCGCTCGGTCGAGATCAAGAGCGCCGTGGTCGGCGAAGACGAGAAGGAGGCCGGTCGGCGCGCCCTGCTGAACCTGGGCCACACCTTCGGTCATGCGGTCGAGACCGAGGTCGGGTTCGACGAGGACGCGCTGGCGCACGGCGAGGCGGTGGCCCTGGGCTGTTGCATGGCCTTCCGCTATTCGGCGCGCGAGGGCCTGTGTTCCGCCGCCGACGTCGAACGGGTCGAGACGGTGGTCGCTGCGGCGGGTCTGCCGACCCGGCTGGACCAGGCGGGGTCGTTCACGGCCGACCGACTGCTGGCCCTGATGGCCGGGGACAAGAAGGCCGAGGGTGGCGCCCTCACCCTGATCCTGGCGCGCGGGATCGGTCAGGCCTTTGTGGCAAAGGGCGTGGACGCGGACCGGGTGCGGGCGTTCCTGATCGAGGAAGGCGCGTCCGCGTGATGCGGATCGCGACGGTTCCACTGCAGGACCGTTTCGTCCGGCTGGAGCCCTTCGAGGACGGGCTGCGCGACGAGGTCCGCGCGGCTCTGGATTGTGATCAAGCGGCCTGGGCGATCATGGTCGGACCGGCCTGGGGCGAGCATTTCGACGGCTGGTGGACAGCGGCTCTGGCGGCGATGCAGGCGGACACACGGATCGCCTATGCGGTGCGGCGGCTGTCGGACGGGGTCGTGGTCGGGACCACCAGCCTCTATGAGATCAACCCGACCTATCGGCGGTGTGAGATCGGTTCGACCTTTTATCGACCCGAGGCGCGGGGCGGCGTGATCAATCCGGCCTGCAAGCGGCTGTTGCTGGGCCACGCCTTCGAGGCCGGCGCGGTGCGGGTCGAGATCATCACCGATGCGATCAACACCCAGAGCCAGGCCGCCATCCTGAAACTGGGCGCCAAGGCCGAGGGGGTGCTGAGGAAGCACAAGATCACCTGGACCGGCCGTGCGCGGGACACGGCGGTGTTCGCGGTGATCGACGACGACTGGCCGGCGGTGCGGGACGGGCTGGATCGAAGGCTGGCGGCGTTCGCCTAATCCACCGCCCGGCATTGCGTCGGTTGGCGGCCCTCGACGGACCAGGTGGCGAGGACGCCCTTGCCGCGCAGTTCAACGTTGGAGGCGCGGTACCAGATGCCGTCGGCGGCGCGTTCCTGATAGAGGTCGACGGCCTCGCCGGACGAGTTGCGGATGGTGGCCATCTGGCGGGGGTTGTCGAAATCGACCGACAGACGCTCGCCGTTGTCGCACAGATAGACGGTGTGGACGACGCGGTTCAGCGTGCGATCCTGGATCTCGGCGCCGGTGCGTTTGCGGGCGGTCTGAGCCTCGATGGCGCGGTCCTTGACCTCGTCGCCGGTGCTGGGGGCCGTGTCGGGATCGGGGCCGCAGGCCGTCAGCAGAAGGGCGGCGGCGAGACCGCTGAACACGAGCGACGGCGGCAGACCCGGCTTGGACAAGGCGATATTCCTCCAACGGCGCCGCTTGGCGCGCGGTGCTAACGTACGCCGCCTGCCGCTGTTCCCCTCCGTTGGCGGAAGAAGGACTTGAGCAGGTCGGACGACTCTGCGGCCAGCAAACCCCAGTCCGTCGCCGGGCGCCAGTGGCATGTGGGCTGTTCGAACAGACGGGGACCGTGGATCACCGCCCCGCCCTTGGGATCGTCTGCGGCCCAGACCACCCGGCCGATGCGGGCGTGGCTGATGGCGCCGGCGCACATGGCGCAGGGCTCAAGCGTCACATAGAGGGTCAGGCCGGTCAGGCGGTAGTTGTCCAGCGCCGTCGCCGCCCGCCGCATGGCCACGATCTCGGCATGGGCCGTGGGGTCGTGGGCGGCTATGGGACCATTGGCGCCGGTCGAAATTACCTCACCTGAGGCAGGATCGACAAGAATTGCGCCCACAGGCACCTCTCCTGCGTCCGCCGCCGCTTGCGCTTGGTCCAGCGCCATGCGCATGAACCGCTGATCATGGTCCGCCATACAGACGACAACGACAAGAAGCCCCGCGCCCGTCAAGACGAACGGTCGCCCCGGCCCTTTAAATCCTCCGGTCCTCGCAAGAGCGGCGACGGGAAGACCTCCTTCGGCGACAAGCCGCGCAGCCCTCGCGACGACGGCGCCAAACGGTTCGGCGACAAGCCGGATCGAGGCGACCGGCCGCGCGCCGGCAAGGCCGGCAAGGACGGCAAGCCTGCGTCCGGTTCGGCCAAGAGCGACACTCCCCTGCGCGCCGAGCGAATCGCCAAGACCATGGCCCGCGCCGGCATCGCCTCGCGCCGCGAGGTCGAGCGGCTGATCGGCCTGGGCAAGGTGGCGGTCAACGGCCGCATCCTGGACACGCCCGCCACCCTGGTGACGCGCGACGACGTGATCACCGTCGATGGCAAGCCCATCGGCTCGACCCAGGCGACCCGCGTCTGGCGCTATCACAAGCCTGCGGGCCTGCTGACCAGCCACCGGGATCCGACCGGGCGGCCGACGGTGTTCGACGCCCTGCCGGCCGGTCTGCCGCGCGTGATCTCGATCGGACGGCTGGATCTGTCGACCGAAGGCCTGCTGCTGCTGACCAACGACGGCGAGTTGAGCCGGGCGATGGAGCTTCCCTCGGCCGGTCTGGTGCGTCAGTACCGGGCGCGGGCGCGGGGCAAGATCACGCAGGAACAGCTGGACGAGCTGAAGAACGGCGCCGTCGTGGAGGGCATCTCCTACGGTCCCATGGTGGCGACGCTGGACAAGGCCAAGGAGTCCAAATCCGAGGACGGCCGCACGCCGAGCAACCTGTGGATTTCGGTGTCGATCACCGAGGGCAAGAACCGTGAAGTCCGCAAGGTGCTGGAGTCCGTCGGTCTGACGGTCAACCGCCTGATCCGCCTGGCCTATGGGCCGTTCCGACTGGACGTGCTGCCGGTCGGGTCGGTCGAAGAGATCGGGCCGCGCGTGATCCGCGAGCTGCTGGCCGACTATATCCGGCCCGAGAACCTGCCGACCGGGAATACGGTCGAAACGCCTGCGCCGGTCCCCGGTCGTCGCGTGTCGACGCCGATCCTGAAGGGGAACTCGGGCTCGGCCATGTCGGACCCGTCGCGCAAGCCCAGCCGCGTCCGCGCCGCCGAAACGGCCCAGGCCGATGCGATCGAGCGCCGCGAACGTCCGCCCAAGAAGGAGGGCTGGGCCAAGGCCGCGCCCAAGACCAGCCATCCGAAACGGGTGTTCAAGCCGCGCGAGGGCGCCCCGGCCGACGGCGAACGCCCGGCCCGCGCCTACAAGCCGCGTGAGGAGGGCGATCGTCCGGCCCGGGCCTTCAAGCCCCGCGAAGGCGCCCCGGCCCGAAGCAGCGACGGACCCAAGCGCGAGTACAAGCCGCGCACGGCCGGCGCCGACGGCGCCAAGCGGGAGTTCAAACCGCGCGGCTTCGGCGCAGCCTCGCCCAGCGGGCGCGAGACGCGGCCGCCCCGCACGGGCGGCGGCAAGCCGGCCGGCCCGTCGGGCACCAGCGGTCGCGCGCCGGGGGGCAAGCCCCGCACGCCTCGGAGCTGAGGCTTGCGGATCGTCGCGGGCAGCCTGAAGGGCCGAGCCATCGTCGCGCCGGAGGGGCAGGGCACGCGCCCGACTTCTGACCGGGCGCGGCAAGCCGTGTTCAACGTGCTGGAACACGCCGCCTGGGCCGAGAGCCTGCAGGGGCTGCGGGTCATCGACCTGTACGCCGGCTCGGGCGCCCTGGGCTTCGAGGCCATCAGCCGGGGCGCGGGCTTTTGCCTGTTCGTCGAGACCGACGACGGGGCCAGGGGCGCGATCCGCGAGAACGCCGACGCCTATGGGGTGATGGGGCGCACACGCGTGCATCGGCGCAGCGCGACCGACCTGGGCGTCCGTCCCGGATCGGACGGCGAGGCCTTCGACCTGGCCTTCCTGGACCCGCCCTATGGCAAGGGTCTGGGAGAGCAGACCCTGGTGCGGCTGCTGGAGGGGAACTGGCTGAAGCCCGGCGCTCTGGTGGTGTTCGAGCGCGGATCGGACGAGCCGGACATCGACACCCCCGGCTATGAACGGCTGGACGCGCGCGATTATGGCGCAGCGCGGGTGCTGTTCCTCAGGAGCGAATAGCCGGGTCGGACGGACGTTCGTCCAGGGCGTCCAACGCCGCCTGATGCGCCGCCATTCGCCGACGGCACCGCCGGGCGTGACGAAGATAGAAGCCGATACAGATCCACAGGAAGACGAAGCCGCCGGCAAAGACGGGCGCGGTCCTCGGCGCGGCCGTGTCGGTCATTGTCAGCATGATGGCCAGGAAGACTGCGCCCGCCAGACTGGTCGCCACGCCGGCCAGAGCCCAGCGCCGGCCGATGCGCGCCTGACCGATGGCCGAGCGCAGCACGGCCTGCGGCGTGTCGGTCAGCAGGCCGGGATCGCCGCGTCGCGACCACAGGGTCACACCCAGGGCGAAGGCGCCAAAGGCCAGGGCGGCGAGGGCGGCGGGCAGGGGAAGGCCGCGATGCAGACCCCAGCCCATAGCGGCGATGACCATAAGGCCGCCGGCAAGCTCGGCGATGAAATTGATCCGAGCCAGCCGGTCTCGGCGACGCACGGCGCGGATGAAGCCGGCGTCCAGCCGGGGGCCGTCGTCGGGCGTCTCGGTCCAGGCCTGGGTCAGGTCGGTCCAGTCGTCGTCGGGGATGGTCATGATCGAACCTCGGGGTTCAGCGCCTCACGCAGCGCCGCCTTGGCGCGGGTCAGGCGGATGGAGACGGCGTTGGGGTTCAGGCCCAGCATGTCGGCGATCTCGGCCGGGGCGAAACCTTCCAGGGTCAGCAGGGCCGGCTGACGCAACGACAGGGGCAGGGCGCGCACCGCCTGGCCCAGCCGGTCGTGCAGATCCCGTGTCTCGGTCGCCTCGTGCGGGGTGGGGGCGTCCGAGGGGGCCGCCTCGTCCAGCGGCTGGCGGCGCGGCTCGGCCGCCTCGCGCGCCACATGGGTGACGGCGCGGTTGTGGGCGACGCGGGCGATGAAATGGCGCAGGGGCGCATCGCCCCGGTGTTTCGGAAGGGCGCGCCAGACGGCCAGCAGGATCTCCTGCTCCAGCTCGCGCCGCCGCTCGCGATCCGCCTCATAGGCCGAGGCGATACGGCGCAGCATGCCGCCGTGCTCGGCCAGCAGGGCCTCGAAGGTCTGGTCGCGTCCCAAGCGCGGCGGTCTCCGTAAAAAATCGTCGGTCGGGATGAAAGACTCAAGGGTTGGCCGAGACTTTCAGGTCAGGCGTCGAAAAACAAAGGAGTTCGCCATGACGATCGAAACCGAGACGATGGAGTCGCCGAAAAAGGGCATGCTGGGGCGCGGCAAGGGGTTCCTGAAGGTGCTGGCCCTGCTGCTGCTGGTCGGGGCGATCTGCGCCTGGATCGGCCTGGGCATCGGCCTCTATCTGGACGTGGATCGCGGCGCGCGCATCACCCTGGCCATCGTCGCGGCGGTGACGACCGAGGCCCTGTTCTGGACCACGGCGGCCCTGCTGGGGGTGTCGGTGGTCGAGGCGCGCAAGCGGATCTGGCGCAGGATCACGGGACGGGGACGCGACTGATCTTCGGACCCCGACGCAGGGTGCGACGGATTCGGGCGCCGGCCGTGCGGCAAGCCCCTCCACCACCGCGCAAGAGGCGCGGCGGTCCCCCTCCCCCAAGGGGGGGAGGAATGCGCGGGGCGATGACCGAAATCCTCCCCCCTTGGGGGAGGTGGATCGCCGCAAAGCGGCGAGACGGAGGGGGCGAGGTCAGTCGCGTGTGAGGCGCAGTCTCTCGGCCAGTCGTTCCGCCGCCGCCGTCACCTCGGACCATGTGACCTCGAACCCGGCGTCGTCGCCGAAATAGGGATCGGTCACGGCCTGGCCCTCGCGGCCGGGCAGGTGGTCGAGCAGCAGGCTGAGTTCGGCGGTCGCGTCGTCGGGCATGATCCGGCGCAGGTTCGCCAGATTGTCGTGGTCCAGGGCGATCACATGGGTGAAGCGACGAAAGTCCGCCGGCGTCACCTGCCGCGCCCTCAACCCCGAAATATCGACCCCGTGCCGCCGGGCGGTCGCCTGGGCCCGCGGGTCCGGCGGCTCGCCCGCATGCCAGTTCCCGGTGCCGGCGGAATCGACGATCAGGTCGAGGCGGAGGCGTTCGGCCTCGGCGCGGAGGGCGGCCTCGGCGAGGGGAGAGCGACAGATGTTGCCGAGGCAGACGAAGAGGATGGAGGGCATTGGTGATTAAGAGATATGGCAAAGCACAAAAGATTTGGCGACAAGCTGCAACTGTGAGGTGATGCGAACAATCGACCAACAGGGGAAATGGCTATGGACGCGAGAATTATCGACATAACGCCATCGGGAGGTCCCGCGGGTGTGGTCATTTGGCAGCTCCAGACGCTGCACAACGGGATGCCTCATAATAGTTTAGAGGGCAGTCACACCTCCACTAATCCTTCCCAACTTAGAGAACTGGCGCAAAGCGAGGGTTGGAATATCACAGAGGACGAGTCGCTCTGAGAAGGCGGAACTACCAGCCCTCTTTCATATCGGTGGTTGATGTATCGAATCGCAGATATCCCTGTTTTTGTTGGCCTCGCTTTCGGTGGAAGTGGAGGTGCAGATGCTTTGATCGGTCTTTGGGGTGGTCTGCTCGGCGCGATTATAGGTGCCGGTGCGACAGCCCTGACGAGCTACGTGCTTCAAAAACGGGAGTTTGATCGGCAAGAGGCGATCCGCCAAGATGATCGGTTTGAACGCCAACGATCTGTTGCTCATAGGATGTTCGTCAAACTTATGGCGATCCAGTCGGACTTGCAGCGCCTAAACGAACACTTGGTACCCCAGTTGAAGGCGATTCCCGCCGGCCAGGATGCGTGGCCTCGCGTCCTCGCCATGTTCGTTGATCGAGCTCCCATAATCTTCGACGGCGATGAAACGTCACTGCTTCTGGATCTGGGCCTAAATAACGAGTTCAACTTGGTGGGCTCTTTGCCAGCTATTAGGAACCAGTGTCATGAGGTCATGGTGAACTATGAGCTTAAACGTGAAGCGCTATGGGCAATGATGCCTCAGGAGGCTTTCACCGAAACAGGCGTCGCCATGACTCCAGGCCTTGCCCGCCAAACACTTCGTATTCGTACGGAATTGGAGGATCTGATCCAATACTTGGCGGGCTCTCTTCCAAGTTCAAATAAGGAAGCAATCAAGGGATTAAATGAAGTCCATGCTGCCCTGTTGAACAAGGAGCTTCTGCGATTTAAATTTGATCTTTCAAAGGCTCCCACGGATAGGGTGGGGTCAGTTGAAGCTGCGTCCGTTCGCGCTGGATAAACGCTGGAACGACCATCCACTTCTTGCCGCTCTAATTTCGTCATCCTCGCCCTTGTGGCGAGGATCCATACGCCCGGTGTCCCCAGGGTGCGCCACCGTCAGATACCGGGCGTATGGATCCTCGGGACAAGCCCGAGGATGACGGGGTGGGGTGGGTGCGAACGCTTGAGGACGGGGTGGGGCGTGGGGGGCGAACGCCCGAGGATGGCGTTCAGCGGCGTGGACACACTCACCACTCACCAGTCGCCCCTCACCGCCGCCCGAACAACCTCTCCAGATCGTGCAGCTTCAGCTCTACATACGTAGGCCGCCCATGGTTGCACTGGCCCGAATGCGGGGTGGCTTCCATCTGGCGCAGCAGGGCGTTCATTTCGGGGGCGGTGAGGGTGCGGCCGGAGCGGACGCTGCCGTGGCAGGCCATGGTGCCGCAGATGGCGGCGAGGCGTTCCTTCAGCGACAGGGCCAGGCCGTGTTCGGCCAGGTCGTCGGCGATGTCGCGGATCAGGCCCTGGACGTCCGTGTCGCCCAGCATGGCCGGGGTTTCGCGCACCAGGACGGCGCCGGCGCCGAAGGCCTCGACGATCAGGCCCATCTCGGCCAGTTCCTCGGCGCGGGCGGCGACGCGCTCGGCCTCGGCGGGGTCCAGATCGACCACCTCGGGCGTCAGCAGGGCCTGGCGGGTCACGGACCCCTCGGCCATCTGGGCCTTCATCCGCTCATAGACCAGCCGCTCGTGGGCGGCGTGCTGGTCGACGATGACCAGGCCGTCGCGGGTCTGGGCGACGATATAGTTGGCGTGGAGTTGGCCCCGCGCGGCGCCCAGCGGATAGTCGAGGGGGTCTAGGGGAGTGGCGAGTGGCGAGTGGCGAGTGGCGAGGTCGCTGTCTTGGGCGGGGTGCTGGGGCCATGAAGGGGCGTCCCAGCTGGGTTCGACGCGGGCGCTGCGTTCGTTGAGGCCGGGGATGATCTGGGCTGCGGCGGCGGGCTGGGACCAGCCGGTCCAGCCGCTGAAGCCTTGCGTCGAAGGAGCGCTGGGGCTGTAGGCTGGTCCGGTGGAGACGCCGGTGTGGGGCTGGAACCCGGCCATCGCATCGGCGGCGACGGTGGTGGAGGCGCGGTGGCCGGCGGCGTGCAGGGCGTGGCGCAGGGCGCCGACGATCAGGCCGCGCACCAGGGCCGGGTCGCGGAAGCGGACCTCGGCCTTGGCGGGGTGGACGTTGACGTCGACGTACAGCGGGTCGATGTCCAGGAACAGGACCGCCGCCGGGTGCCGGTCCCTGGCCAGGAAGTCGGCGTAGGCGCCGCGAAGGGCCCCTTGCAGCAGCCGATCCTTCACCGGGCGGCCGTTGACGAACAGATACTGATGCGCCGCATTGCCGCGCGAATAGGTGGGCAGGCCCGCATAGCCGGTCAGCCGCACCCCGTCCCGTTCCTGATCGATCAGCAGGGCGTTGGCCTCGAAGTCCCGGCCCAGCAGGGCGGACAGGCGGCGCAGCCGGCCCTCGTCGCCCGGATGTTCGGCGGGCAGGCGCAGGGCGGTCTTGCCGTCCAGCGACAGGGTGAAGGCGACGGCCTCGTGCGCCATGGCCTGGCGCTTGATCTCTTCCGAAATGGCCATGGCCTCGGCCCGTTCGGACTTCATGAACTTGAGCCGGGCGGGTGTGGCGTAGAACAGGTCGCGCACCTCGACCCGCGCGCCATGCGGGCCGGGGAAGGGGGCGGGGGCCAGGGGGCGGGTCGCGCCGCCCTCGACCTGAATGGTCCAGGCCTCGGCCTCGTCGC
>Ga0209643_1002699_pt1 | contig 10762 bp, 14 predicted proteins | sample AutmiccBRH37_all_FD_187383 | JGI IMG/M metagenome (GOLD analysis project Ga0209643, IMG submission 187383) | Deep subsurface microbial communities from Mt. Terri, Switzerland - Autotrophic microbial communities BRH/37_all (SPAdes) (version 2) | ecosystem: Environmental > Aquatic > Deep... | reverse complement strand
AACGTCAACTATATGTGTTAAGAGGAGTATTAGACAATGAATAAAAAAATACCCAATATATATAATTATCTTCAAGAAATAGCCTTGTATTTTGGAAACAGCGGGGTTAATGGAAAATGCTGTGATGATCTTTCACTGGTTGAATGTATAGCATTGAAAAAGGCTCAGGAAAGCAATTTATCAATTCAGGAAATAGGGACAGCTTTGAATTTTACTAAAAGTGGAGCAACCAGAATTATCGATCGTCTAGAAAGAAAAGGATATGTTACCCGAGAGCGTTCGCCAATAGACGGCAGAGTTTGCTGCGTACCAGTGACAAAAAGAGGTTCAGAAGTCATAACGGAAATTACGGAGAAAAAGTCCGCTAATCTAGAAGAAATATTTCAAGGTTTAGATCCTAAGATAATTGATGATATCAAAGATTCGTTAGAAATCCTTGTGAAGCTAATTCACCAAAAAGAAGGTGGGAAGTTTTTTTTAGGAAAAGGACTTCATGAACAAAATGATAGTAAATTTTCCTGTATAAAGTGTTAAAAAAATTTAGAAATCATCGGAATGTATTTTGTTGGAGGTGAAATCATTGGAAAAAGGTTCATGTGCATCAAAGCCTATTATGGAATATAGAAAAGAGGGCAATTGGATAGACGGTAATATAGAGACCACTGCAGGGAAAGTGCAGCAAGTTCAGACACAATTGACTATTGTTGATACAGTAGGTGCCTGGAAAGTTCGATGGGGAATCAACAGGATGAACTATAAAATAAATCCCGGAATTTATGCTGTCGGAAGCCCTGATGATACTTCGCCTGTATTGGTTACTGCAAATTACAAGCTGACTTTTGACGCCTTAAGAAGAGAACTGACAGGTTTAAAGGTCTGGATTCTAGTGCTTGATACCGAAGGGGTTAATGTTTGGTGTGCTGCAGCTAAGGGGACATTTGGAACCAAGGAGATCGTAACCCGGATTAGTAAAACAAAGCTTACCCGGATTGTGTCCCACCGGACATTAATATTGCCCCAATTGGGAGCACCTGGGATCAGTGCTCATGAGGTTTTAAAACAAACCGGATTTAAAGTAGTCTACGGGCCTGTAAATGCTAAGGATATTAAGGGGTTTATTCAAAATGGGATGAAAGCTACTGCCGAAATGAGGATAGTCAAGTTCAATACTTATGACCGTCTGGTCTTAACCCCAATGGAATTAGTACCTACTATTAAAATTACTTTAATGATATTCGGGATACTTTTTTTGTTAAACTTGATGGGGTTAGGACCTTTCGGGCTGATTGATTTTTATGCCTATATCGGTGCACTTTTCATAGGCTGTGTCTTGACTCCGGTTTTACTTCCCTGGATTCCGGGGAGGGCTTTCGCTTGGAAGGGTTGGCTGTTGGGGTTGCTTTGGGCTGTAGTGGTAAACATACTGAATGGATGGCCGCAAATGACTTCCTATAACATAGTCGAAGCTTTAGGGTATTTATTGATTTTACCATCAATATCTGGGTTCTTTGCTATGAACTTTACAGGGGCTTCAACGTATACTTCCATTTCCGGTGTTTTAAAGGAGATGAAAATTGCTGTTCCTGCAATTACTATATCTATCGGTTTAGGAATAATCTTCATGTTGATTAGCGGTTTTATCCAGATTTAAGGAGGGTATGATGAAGCATGAAGCATCAATATTTAAAGAATGTCACTACGCTTAAACTCAATACGAATGCGTGCACCGGCTGTGAAAGATGTATTGAGGTATGCCCTCATCAGGTTTTTGCTTTGAAGAACGGAAAATCTGAGATCATCAATAAAGACAGTTGTATGGAATGTGGGGCATGCGCCAAAAACTGTCCTTTTATGGCCATAGAAGTAAGACCGGGTGTTGGGTGTGCGGCTGCAGTTATCTCAGGGTGGCTGAAGGGTGATGAACCTAGCTGCGACTGTTCAGATGGCTGCGGAAGTGGAGGCTGTTGTTAAAAGTTTGGGATGAAAATATTAAATATTGTCGGAGGTAATAAGAATGAAAAAGTTAATCATTGAATGGAGACACCTGGATGTGGAAGGGGAGACCTGTAATCGTTGTTATGATACGGGTGAAAATCTAAATCAGGAAGTAAAAAGATTAAACAGAGCCCTGCAACCACAGGGAATTGAGGTAGAATGGTTCGAGACCAAGCTTGATGATACTCAAATCCCTCAATCAAATACTATCCTCTTCAATGGAGTTGGGATTGAAGATATTCTGAATATTGAGGTATCGCAGAACTACTGTGATTCCTGTACAACCTTACTAGGGAATGAAACTTACTGTCGTACGATACAATATGACGGTGAGGAGTATGAAGACATTCCTGCTAAGGCCATTCGGCAGGCGGCCCTTAAGGTTTTAGGTATAGAGGAAGCAACAAAAGCACCGGCTGCACGTGCAGGAAATTCTGGCTGCTGTTGCGGTGGTGGCGGTTGCTGTTAACGAGAGTAAGAATTTTGAAGTAGGATATTTTAATAGAGATAAAATTGGAGTAAGTAATTTAAAGAAACATTTTTTCTTGAAGCATAAATATATAATGATATACGAATATACTGTTGTTTAATTTTAATAAATAAATACGAGGAGGTAAACAAAAATGGAGATTACTATTGTTGGAACTGGGTGTGCCAAATGTAAGAAGCTTGAAGATACTGTTCGGGAAGTTGTCGGTGAACAAGGTGTTGATGCTTCTATCACCAAGATGACAGATATTAAGGAGATTGCCCAGACCGGCATCCTGATGACTCCAGGACTTATTATTGATGGTTAAATTGATTTACATCCTCAAAGAAGGATGTAAAACAATGGGTTGTTTCTTCCTGGGATTTTGCAAAGCTAATTTTACCGCTATTATTTATCGGAGTCTTGGTAGGTGGTAATTCCATTCAAGCTAATTTGATAGCTTCGGTTGTGGGCACTTTCTTATTCAAATCTATAGTTTCCATCCTTATCAATGGTTATCGGGTTATCCAGAACAAAGACATTAGTATAACCTTCTGCTTTAAGATGAGTCTGTACTATTCTGGCCTTTGTCCCGGCACCACAGTGTACTAGAATAATCGCATCTTTCTCAGGAATAGCTTGCTCTACTTGAGCCATTGTAACAGCATGATCTACAGTGAACGTTACACTGGAATCTAAGTTCATAGCACCTTCGATGTGTCCGGCATCATAAAGTTCCTTGGTACGGCTGTCGATAACATAGTAGTCTTTGCCAATTTTTCCGTTAATCTTGGGCTCCCAAGCTTCTGGTTTCAGGTGCTCGGTGTTCGGATTTATTTTAGCTGCGCTCATATAGCCTTTAGCATCAAATACAGTCCAGCCATCCAGTCCAAATACATTGGTATAGCCGGCTTCAGTAAATTTCGCCAGGCTAGCCTTGACACGGCCGCCAGACCTGCAGTGAAGCAGAATCAAGGCATCCTTAGGAACATCAGCCAGCTTTTCAGCTATAATGGCCACATTACCTTTGGCCAGCGTTTCATTGGCGTCGATATTGATTGATCCCTTTATTGCTGTTGCATACTCAATTTCTCCGGGGGTACGGAGGTCTATCACATAATAATCTTTATTGATTTCACCGGTCATTTTTGCTTTCCATTCTTCGATTTCTAGTATGTTGGTTTGAATTGGATCTTGAATTGTGGCAGCTGCAGGGGCAGAGGATGGGGATTGTGGTGAAGACGACGGAGATGGCTGGATGATGGGTTGAGAGCTGCAGCCTGTAATAAGACTGATGACGAGAATCAGGGCTACTATCATGGTATCTGGTTTAAAATTCTTGAACACCATTTTTGCTCCTCCTATAATATAAGAAAATAACATGAGAATATGTTCACTTGTTCAAACCCATTGTATCAGGCGAAATTGTTTTAATCAGTGATATTTGTTACTATTTAAATCATATTGACATATATCGATATGACCATTAAAATAAGCACTAAGATATCGATAAAATTGAATATCATTCAAAGATATCAATATGACAATGGAGTGTGGGGTTTTATGAATTCTTATATTGAGTTTGCTTCCGTATTTAAGGCATTATCAGATGAAACACGCTTAAAAATCGTAGATATGCTGTCATGTGGGGAGATGTGCGCTTGTGACATTTTGGAAAATCTGAGTATATCTCAATCAACGCTCAGCTATCATATGAAAATTTTAGCGGAAAGCAACCTCGTAAACGCTGTTCGTGATGGAGCATGGATGAGATACACACTCAATAAGGATAAAACGGATGCAATTGTATATTTTATAAATGAGATTACGACACCAAAGGAAAAATGTATTTGTATGATAAATAAGAATACGAAGTGCTAAGGTAAGGCCTATTATATAATTTAAGGAGGAAACTCATGAAGAAAATCAAAATCTTTGACCCGGCAATGTGTTGTGATACAGGAGTTTGTGGACCAGCTATTGATCCTGAGCTTCTGAGAATGGCTTCTTTAATCAATGTGCTAAAAGAAAAAGGTATTGACATCAAGAGATATGGCTTAGCTAATGAGCCTCAGGAATTTATCTCCAACAAAACAATTAATGATCTTCTTAAGGAAGATGGTGTAGACGTCCTGCCTGTTACAATCATAGATGGTGAAGTTGTCAAAAAGAAAGAATATCCTACCAACGAAGAACTTTCTACCTTGTTAGGTGTGGAAATAAAAGCTAAGCATACCTTTGTGCTAAAACAAGAAGACAGCGGTTGCTGCGGTCCGAACGGCTGCTGTTAAGAGGTGAATTATGTTTGAAGCATTTGATCTAAGCAAGATAAGTCTCACCAAATATTTATTTTTTACAGGTAAAGGCGGAGTTGGCAAAACTTCGACCGCCTGTGCTACAGCTGTTACCCTGGCCGATAGCGGTAAAAAGGTACTTTTAATCAGTACCGATCCGGCCTCGAACTTACAGGATGTATTCGGTACTGAGCTGAGCAATAAAGGGGTGCCAATAGAAGAGGTTTCAAACCTTGTGGTGGCCAACCTTGATCCTATCGAGGCAGCAGCTGAATATCGTGAGAAAGTTATTGGTCCTTACAGGGGTAAATTACCTGAGACTGTCCTTAATAACATGGAAGAACAGCTTTCCGGATCCTGCACGGTTGAGATTGCAGCTTTCAACGAATTCTCAGCTTTTATCACCGATGAAAAGGTGCAGGAAGAATACGACTATGTAATCTTCGATACTGCGCCTACAGGTCATACCCTGAGGATGATGCAGCTGCCTTCAGCCTGGAGCAGCTTTATCAGTGAGAGTACACACGGGGCATCTTGCCTGGGACAGCTGTCCGGATTGGAGAGCCAGAAAGATACCTATAAAAAAGCAGTTGATACCTTGGCTGATGCAAAACTAACTACCCTGGTTTTGGTCTCCCGTCCTGAGGAATCTCCACTGAAAGAAGCGGAAAGAGCAGCCAAGGAGCTTGAGGAAATCGGTGTAAATAATCAGATGTTGGTTATCAACGGTGTATTGACATCCCACGATGATTCTGTCTCCGCAAGCCTGTATCATAAACAACAAAAAGCACTAAGCGAAATCCCGCAGAGTCTACAGGGAATCACCTCTTATATGATACCCCTGAGAGCTTATAACATCACAGGGATAGATAATGTACGTGCCTTTCTCACCAAGGATAATTATGTTGTCAGTAACGAGAAGATACACGCTCAAAACATTCTCAATCTGAAAGATGTGATTGATGATCTTTACAAGAGCCAAAAAAAAGTAATCTTTACCATGGGCAAAGGAGGTGTAGGTAAGACCACTATCGCCGCAGCGATTGCTTTAGGATTATCGTCTAAAGGTAAAAAAGTTCATTTGACCACAACCGATCCCGCAGCCCACCTCAAATCTGTAATCGATGAGAACAGTGGGATCACCATGAGTCACATTGATGAAGATGCCGAACTGAAGAAATATCAGGAGGAAGTATTATCAAAAGTAAGAGAGACCATGTCGGAAGAAGATGTTGCCTATGTGGAGGAGGATCTGAGATCACCCTGCACCCAGGAAATAGCTGTATTCCGTGCTTTCGCGGAGATTGTGGAAAAAGCTGAGCAGGAAGTCGTAGTTATCGATACAGCTCCTACAGGGCATACGCTCCTTCTGCTGGACTCCACCCAAAGCTATAACCAAGAAATTAAGCGTTCACAAGGGGGGGTACCCGAATCTGCCAAGAAATTGTTGCCGCGTCTGCGTAACCTGGAGGAAACCGAAGTCATTATTGTAACTCTTGCTGAGGCCACACCCGTATATGAAGCAATGCGGCTGGAAGAAGATTTAAAACGTGCAAAGATAGGTACAAAATGGTGGGTTATCAATTCCTCATTGTACCGTACTGGCACGACAAATCAGATATTAGCAGCGAAAGCAAGTAATGAAATTGAGTGGATCAATAAGGTCGATGCTCACACCAACGGTAAGTTTGCGATCATCGCCTGGAGTGCTGATGATATTAAGGGTGAAAAGCTGAGTGAGTTGTGATAAGCGTGAGACATTGAATTTATCGAAACGTTAAATTTATTAAGGAGAAAGTTTATGGGATTTTTTGAAAGATATCTAACCCTTTGGGTAGCCATATGTATAGTTGTCGGAGTCGCCATTGGTCAATTTTTTCCAGGAGTACCTGAATTTCTAAGCCAATTCGAATATGCCAATGTATCGATACCCGTTGCTATTCTAATCTGGCTTATGATCTATCCGATGATGTTAAAAATTGATTTCAGCAGTATTCTGCAAGCAACCAAAAACCCAAAAGGCCTGACAGTGACGACGGTTATCAACTGGCTAATTAAGCCTTTTACTATGTATCTGATAGCATTTTTCTTTCTGAAGATCGTTTTTGCACCCTGGATATCTGAAGACTTGGGAACTCAGTATTTGGCAGGAGCGATTCTATTAGGAGCAGCACCCTGTACTGCTATGGTGTTTGTCTGGAGCCATCTTACGAAAGGGAATCCAGCATATACTTTAGTTCAAGTTGCGGTCAACGATATAATATTGCTTTTTGCCTTTACCCCTATAGTGGCTTTTCTATTAGGTGTAAGTGATGTTTTTGTACCATATGAAACGTTGTTTCTCTCCGTGCTGTTATTTGTCGTGATTCCATTTACAGCAGGATACTTTTCGAGAAAATACATTATTAAGAATAAAGGTCTTCATTACTTTGAGAATAATTTTATTTCGAAGTTTAATAATACGACCATAGTCGGCCTATTGCTGACTCTGATTATTATCTTCTCCTTCCAGGGTGATGTGATTCTGGGTAACCCACTGCATATTGCCATGATCGCAATTCCCTTAACCATCCAGACGTTCTTAATCTTTACTATCGCATATGGTTGGGCTAAAGCCTGGAAACTTCCTCATAATATCGCTGCGCCTGCAGGGATGATCGGAGCCAGCAATTTTTTTGAATTAGCTGTCGCTGTTGCTATTGCTTTGTTTGGCTTAGATTCTGGCGCAACTCTTGCTACTGTCGTAGGAGTTTTAGTAGAGGTGCCTTTGATGTTGGCGCTGGTACGTATAGCCAATAAAACGAGAAATTGGTTTCCAGAGTCCAAATTAGACATGTAAAAGGAGTACGCCAATGACTGAAAGAATCAAAGTTGCCTTCGTTTGTGTTCATAATTCCTGCCGTTCCCAGATGGCGGAAGCGATTTCGAGACTGATTGCCTCCGATAGTTTTGAAGCTTTTTCCGCAGGAACGGAAACAAAGCCTCAGATCAACCAGGATGCAGTAGCCGTAATCAAGGAACTCTATGACGTGGATATGAACGAGACTCAAACATCTAAATTAATCTCAGACATCCCGCCGGTAGATGTGGTTATCACAATGGGATGTAATGTCGACTGCCCTTACCTGCCATCGAAGCATAGAGAAGACTGGGGATTAGAGGATCCGACAGGTAAAGAGAAAGAAGAATTTATTAGAACAGCCAAGATAATTGAAGAAAAGATCTTGGATCTTAAGAAAAGGATTAATAGTCTCTGGTAATATCCTTGCGTTTCCGGCATATAGCAGTAACTCAAGCGTCATAGCTTGAGTTACTGCTAGTTAAAAGAAAGTTTTATGCTAATTTTTGTCACGCATTTATAGTATCGACATTTTATCATATACAATGGTATAGTTTTAACAATACTCAGATATATTGAGGAAAAAGTATAGCTTGTTGCTCATACCTTTTTTGCTTACTATTAAAAAAACGGTTGTTGTTAATGGTATAAAAGACAAATGAGACAGAAAACCTGTTTCATTTGTCTTTGCTTTTGTCTATCTTATACTTGAAATGATAGGCATACTATTATATATTAGTAAATAAGAATATACTTATATTAGTAAAAGCAAATAGTGTTTCCCAAATAATGTTGAAAGGTTGAGTTAAATATGTTCATCATGGCATCAAATCCTTCAAAATCTCCTTGGATTAGAATGATGGTACCGATCTTTATCGTTGTAGTCATTGTAGGAATCTGGTATATGAAAAATCAACCTACTGAGTCCGAAATAGATAGCAATCAAAGTCAACTGTCGGCTGGTGTGGCCGATAGTAACTCTGATTTTTCGTTACTTGTTACGAAAGAAATAGACATGGAAAAGCTAAAATCTTATGGTATTCCGATTATTATTGACTTTGGTGCGGACTCCTGTATTCCTTGTAAAGAGATGGCTCCTGTGTTAAAGGAGCTAAATGAAGAACTTCAAGGTAAGGCTATTATTAGATTTGTAGATGTCTGGAAATTCCCGGACTTGGCAAAGGGCTATCCAATTAGTGTGATTCCAACTCAGGTCTTTATTGACGCCAAGGGTAAGCCGTATACTCCTGAAGATCCGAATACGTTACCATTAAAAAAGTATAACGCGAAGACCACTAATGAACATGTCTTTACCACACATGAAGGTGGGATGACAAAAGAACAACTTCTGGCAGTGTTAAAGGAAATGGGAGTGGAATAATGGAGACCATGATCAATCAGTGGTTAGAAATACTCTCATCTGCTATTACTGCGAATATATGGTTGGCACCAATCCTGGCACTCCTCGCAGGGTTGCTTACTTCAGTTACGCCCTGTTCACTGACTAGTGTTCCGCTGGTGATAGGATACGTAGGTAGTACAGGAGGTAAGGATACACGAAGGGCTTTTAGACTATCAGTGGTATTTGCGGTTGGCATGGCGGTTACATTTACCGTACTTGGAACGGCGGCCTCTCTGCTTGGAAGACTGATGCAAGCTACAGGGTCGTGGTGGTATTTAATTCTTGGTATGCTAATGGTAATGATGGCACTCCAGATATGGGAAATATATAATTTTATTCCATCTACTTATTTAATAAGCAAAAATACCAAACGCGGTTTTTTGGGTGCGTTTATAGCGGGGGTGTTAGGAGGGTTCTTCTCCTCCCCTTGTGCAACTCCGGTTCTAGTGGTATTGCTTGCTATGGTTGCTAAAGAAGGTAGCCTTTTCTTTGGTATTGTACTCCTATTGCTTTATTCGATGGGGCATAGTGTACTCGTTCTGATTGCAGGGACATCCGTAGGTTTTGTTCAGAAGTTATCGGCAAGTGAAAGATATGGGAGGGCAAGTAGTTTATTAAAAATATTTATGGGTTTGGTCATATTGCTGATAGGATTTTATATGTTTTATTTAGGACTGTAAGCGAGAAAAGTACCCATTGCTCGGCTTGCATTTGTATTTGAAAGAAAAAATAATTAATCTTTTTATAGATTTCGCTTGAACTAAAAATTCAATAAGCATATAATAATATACGAATATACTTATTGAATTCTTTGATATAAATTAGGAGGGAATGAAAACATGGATATTACTATCGTAGGAACTGGTTGCATGAAATGCAAGAAGCTTGAAGAAATAGTCAGGGAAGTTGCCGCCGAACAAGGAGTTGATGCTTCTATTAACAAGATGACGGATATAAAAGAGATTGCCCAGACTGGTATACTGATGACCCCAGGTCTTATTATTGATGGCAAAGTGAAGTTAGCCGGTAAGCTCCCTTCGAAGGAGGAAGTCGAGAAAATTCTCAAGTCGTCTTAATGTTCGCAAAGTTATATTATTAGCTTTCATTTAGGAAGCTAATAATATGGCTCGTAAACAATATAAGTAAATAAGAATATACTGATAAGGAAATTGGAGATGATCAAATGAAAGAGTGGCAAAAATTATTACTATTTGTCAGTGTATTTCTGGCAGCTTATCTGATTCCGTTCGGGAACCCGGCGGTTGAGGTTGCTACCCTTGAGGCGTTTAAGATGCTGGGGGAATATGCCAGGGAGCATGTGTTGTTTTGTCTGATTCCCGCATTTTTTATTGCTGGGGCTATAGCAAACTTCGTATCTCAGGGTGCAGTGCTTAGATATTTCGGTCCCCAGGCCAATAAATTGATGTCGTATTCTGTAGCTTCGGTTTCAGGCACGGTATTGGCTGTGTGTTCCTGTACCGTACTACCGCTTTTTGCCGGAATCTATAGGAGAGGTGCCGGTATCGGTCCTGCGGTGGCCTTTCTTTATTCAGGACCAGCCATTAATGTTCTTGCCATAATCTTAACTGCCCGTATTCTGGGTTGGGAATTGGGTTTGGCTAGGGCGGTAGGGGCAATCATTTTTGCTGTAGTCATTGGGTTGATTATGTCCTTGATTTATGGTAAAGAAGAATCTAAGAATGAAGCTCTAGGATTTGAAGAAGGATTTGAAGAGGAATCTGGCAGAAGCGGCACGAGGAATT
>Ga0209643_1002697_pt1 | contig 10780 bp, 6 predicted proteins | sample AutmiccBRH37_all_FD_187383 | JGI IMG/M metagenome (GOLD analysis project Ga0209643, IMG submission 187383) | Deep subsurface microbial communities from Mt. Terri, Switzerland - Autotrophic microbial communities BRH/37_all (SPAdes) (version 2) | ecosystem: Environmental > Aquatic > Deep subsurface... | reverse complement strand
GAGATTAGAGCAAATAGAGGTACTTTAACCGTTCCCGGTATTGATTCACCTTTCAGAGGTAGAAGCATAGAAGAGAATTTGGACTTACTATCAAGAATGAAAAATGGTGAATTTCCAAATGGGTCTAAAACACTAAGAGCAAAAATTGATATGGCTTCTCCTAATATTAATTTACGCGACCCAATAATGTATCGCATTATTCACGAAGAACATCACAGACAAGGAGATAAATGGTGCATTTATCCTACTTACGATTGGGCGCATGGAATTGAAGATTCAATTGAAGGGATTACTCATTCAATTTGTACTTTGGAATTTGAAAATCACAGACCATTATATGATTGGTTTTTGGATTCACTCGAAGTTTATCATCCACAACAGATCGAATTCGCACGATTAAATTTAAGTTATACAGTAATGAGCAAAAGGAAACTTTTGCAGTTGGTTCAAGAAAAACATGTTGACGGATGGGACGATCCAAGAATGCCTACTATTTCAGGATTAAGAAGAAGAGGTTATTCGGCTGATTCAGTTATCAATTTTGCAGAGATCGTGGGTGTGGCAAAAAGAGATGCGATGACAGATATAGCTTTACTCGAATTCGCAGTTAGAGAAGACCTGAATAAAAAAGCAAATCGTGTAATGGGTGTACTTGATCCGATCAAAGTGGTTTTAACAAATTATCCAATAGATCAGATAGAAGAATTAGAAGCTATTAATAATCCTGAAGACCCGAATGCGGGGAAAAAAATATTACCTTTTTCAAATGAATTATATATAGAATCAACTGACTTTATGGAAGTTCCACCAAAAGGATTCCATCGACTAATTCTCGGCGGTGAAGTAAGATTACGTTACGCATATATAATAAAATGTAAAGAAGTAATTAAGGATGAATCGGGTAAAGTTATAGAGTTACATTGCACTTATGATATAGATACTAAGAGTGGAGTAGGCACTTCGACAAAAAAAGTAAAAGGTACAATTCATTGGGTATCTGCCCGTCATGCAATTGATGCACAAATCCGTTTATATGATAGATTATTTAATGTCGAAGACCCTGCATCAGAAAAAGATAAAGATTATTTAGAATTATTAAATACTAATTCATTAGTAGTTCTTGAAGGGGCAAAACTCGAACCATCATTAAAGGATGCTAAAGTAGGCGAACATTATCAATTCGAACGAACGGGATATTTCTGTGTTGATTCAAAATACAGTTCAGAACATAAATTAGTATTTAATAGAACAGTAACATTGAGAGATAGTTGGACGAAAAAAGAGGGTAAAAGCTAGATAGCTTTTACCGCTTTTTCAATTCTCGAGATAGTTTTTTCTTTACCAATGATGTAAAGGATATCATAGACTCCGGGTCCGGTACTCATTCCGGAAACGGATAAGCGCAATGGATGAATTAATTTCCCGGCTCCGATTTCTTTTTCTGCAGCTAATTCTTTTAATGGCTGCTCAAAATCATGTTTATCTTTAATCTCTCCAAGCAGAGAAAATCTTTTTGCAAGCTCACTCATTAATTCAGGTGTTTCAGGTTTCCAATTTTTTGTTTTTGATTCTTCTTCGTAGCTAATAGGTTCCGTAAAGAAATAAGGACTTTTTTCCAATATTTCCTTAGTACTTGTAACTCTCTCAATCATTGAATCGATAACCAACAAAAGATATTCATCGGAATATTTTTTTTCATTGAATTCAGAATTTGCGATATCAGATTTTAGATGATTAAGGAGGGCATCTTTAGGTAACTTTCTAAAATGTTCTGTATTTAGCCAATTAAGTTTTTGAATATCAAATACTGCACCTGAATTATTTACTCTATCCAGAGAGAACTTTTCAATCAATTCATCCATATAATAAAATTCTTTATCATCGCCCGCATTCCAACCGAGAAGAGCAACGAAATTAACAAGTGCTTCTGGAGAATAACCTTTAGCACGATAATCTTCAACGGCTACATCACCTTGACGTTTGCTTAGCTTGGTTTTATCGGGATTGAGCAAAAGTGGGAGATGAGCGAATTGTGGGATTTCCCAACCAAAAAAATTATAAAGCAAGACATGTTTTGGTGTGGAGCTTAGCCATTCTTCACCGCGAATAACATGAGATATTTCCATTAAATGATCATCAATAACATTAGCTAAATGGTAGGTAGGGAAGCCATCGCTTTTGATAAGTACTTGATCGTCAATAGTAGCGGTTACAAACTCAACACGGTTTCTAATGATGTCATTGAAAACTACCTTTTCGCCGATAGGAACATTGAGGCGAATAACATAAGGAATACCGGCATTTAAATTTTCTTTTATTTGGGCCTCTGAAAGAGATAGGCAATGTTTATCGTATTTTGCTTGAAGATTTTGATTCTTTTGTTCGTCACGCAATGAAGTTAATCTCTCAGGAGTACAAAAACAATAGTAAGCATTTTTCTTTTCGACTAATTCAGCAGCATATTTATTATAAATATCTAATCTTTGAGATTGAAAATAGGGACCAAATCCACCATCTTTATCGGGACCTTCGTCAAATTCTAATCCGGACCATTTAAGTGCATTAATTAAATTTTCTACTGCACCTTCTACATAGCGGGACTGATCTGTATCTTCGATTCGCAGAATGAATTTACCATTATTTCTTTTTGCAAAGAGGTAATTATAAAGAGCTGTTCTAAGACCACCGACATGAAGATAACCGGTGGGGCTAGGGGCAAATCTCACCCTAATATTTTCCATTAATATTTCTCCTAAAACAAACCAAATGAAGTATTAAAGTTTGTTTGTATAATATTTTACTTTTTCAATAAAGTCTTTGCTATCGATCGGTTTAGGAATATAATCAGTAGCACCGGATTCAAGACATTTTTCTCTGTCACCCTTCATAGCAAATGCAGTTAAAGCAATTATCGGAGTATCTTTATATTCAGGAAGTTTTCTTATTTTCTCGGTTGCTTCAAAACCATTCATTATCGGCATCTGCATATCCATCAAGATTAATGAGAAATTTTCCTTTTTCGACATCTCAAGAGCTGCTTCGCCATTTTCTACAACTACAATATTTTCAAATCCATTTTTCTTTAATAGCCTTGTTACAATTATCTGACTATGTTTATAATCTTCTGCCAATAATATTTTTATTACATTATCATCTTTTTGAATAACATCTTCGACCGGAGGCGGAGAATCATAGCGATTTATCATCATATTGATAGTATCAGCAAGGTCTTCGATATTAGTTGATTTCTTATCGAGCAGATCAGAGAAAAGTCCCTCGATACTTTTTAAGTCTTCCGCATAATTCTCTTTACCTGTATAAATTATAATCGGTAGATGAGCAAATTTCTTTTCTGACTTAATAAGTTTAATGAGTTCAAATCCGTTAGGAGTTGGCATATCAAGATCAACAATTGCCAAATCTATATCTTTATCGCTAATGATTTCCATTACGTTTGATGAAATGTTTTCTGCAATTGCATTAAATCCCGCACTTTCAATTGCTTTCTTAACGAGATTAAGTGTAGGAAGGTCATCATCAACACATAGAACATTAGAATCTTTTTTTAATTTATAACTTGTAAGCACTTCTACGAGGAAATTATAATTTATTGGTTTAATAAAATATTCAACAGCACCCATCATAAAAGCTTTTTGCTGTTCGGGTTCTACTGAGCAGACAATAACCGGAATATTTTTAGAATTAGGATGTTCGTGTAATTTCTTGAGAAGCTCTAATCCATTTGATGAAGATATTTCAATATCTAGAATAATTGCGAGAAATTGTTCCTTATTTATTAAAGTTAGCGCTTGTTCTTCAGAATTAACAAGAGTAGGATTATATCCCCATTTGTTAAGATAATTGCTCATTAATTTAGACGTAGCATAATCTTCTTCAATAACTAATACCTGATTATGTAATGTAGGTTTAGGTAATTGCGAGAGGGTATTTTCAATTGAATTATTTGCAATACCGGAACTTAATGTAAAACTGAATGTGAGTCCACCTGATTCAGATTTAGAAACTGTTATATTACCACCCAATGACTCTACATATTTTTTAAGAAGAGTAAGAGTCAAGCCGGAAACAGTTGTACTTTTTGATTCTTCCACTTTAGTGATTGCAAAAGGTTCAAATAATTTTGGTAGTAAATCTTGTGAAATCCCTTTTCCGTTATCCGAAATAGTTATCTTAATATGATTGTCTTTGGATAATGAAGCATCAATATTAATTTCACCTCTTTGAGTCATTACGATATTTAATTGAAGGAGATTAATTAATATATAGCGCAATTTCTGTTCTTCTAATTGGAATTTAGTATTGATAGCATCTGCGAGAGAGAGATTAAATTGGATATTACCTGATTTCAATTTGTTTCTGAATATTTCAGTAACTTCATTAATCACTTCGCAGACATTAGATAATTTAATGTTTTTTGAAATTGTTCCCGTTTCAATTTTAGCTAAATCGGATAAATCATTTATGTTCATTAAAAGTGTTTGTGCATTTCTTTTAATGGTAGAGAGATAATCGTTATTTGAGTTTGCTAAATTTTCTTCTGCAAGCAAACTAATAAAGCCGATTATTGAATTAGTTAGATTCCTTAATTCATGCGAGGAATCTAATACTAGTTTATTAAAAGGGAGGTCGTTTATTTGAATAGAGCCGCCTTTAATATTAAGCCAAATAGCAATATGAGATTTTAGCAAAGTTAACAGATCAAACAATGAATCTTTATCGCTATTAGAGAATGCGGTTTTCTTTGCGATTTTAATTAAAATTGATTCATTAATTCCAACTTGGAAAGAAGAACATCCTTCATAGATTACAAATTCAGAAATCTGCAATTGGCAGTTAGAATCAGTATTAATGGCAAAAGGCGAATTAAAGTTTGAAATGGAAGAGCATCCATCACAAGAAAATTTTGAACCTTTTATGTAATTTTTCCTGGCATTAGTTGATCTTCCAAGAGTCAAATATTCTCCACCAATAGTTTTAAAGAGTACTACTGCCTGAAGATCCAATTCATTAGCAAGGAAATTACAAGTATCGTCAATAAATGAATCCTTTCCGTTTAATGCAGTTTCAATTAAGGAATTTACTTTTGAGATTAGTTCTAAGTTTACGCTATTAATCATAATGTGCCAATTTGTTTATCAGTCAAAAATAAGTAATTTTAAATAAAAAAATATAGATTAAAGAAAGAAAGAGACATTAAACAAAAAAAAAGGGCTATAAGCCCTTTTTTTTACTTTGATTCTTTTGCCGGAGTGATTCTATTTTCCAGAACATTATCAATAAGTTTATAATCCTTAGCTTCTGCGGAACTTAAATAGAAATCTCTTTCGCAATCCTTAGTAATTTGTTCCATCGATTTACCAGAATGTTTAGCTAATATTTTATAAATAGTATCACGAGTTTTAATCATTTCTTTAGCATGAATTTCGATATCGGTAGTTTGTCCTTGAAGACCACCAACCCAAGGCTGATGAATCATAATTCTTGAATTAGGAAGAGCAGAACGTTTATTAGTAGCTCCGCCAGCAAGAAGTACGGCACCCATACTTGCAGCTAAACCAACGCATATAGTAGCTACATCATTTTTAATATAATTCATGGTATCATAAATTGCTAAGCCAGCCGATACACTTCCACCAGGAGAATTAATATATAAGAAAATATCTTTTTCGGCATCTTCAGCTTCAAGAAATAATAATTGAGCAACAATTAAGCTTGCAACATGGTCGTCAACAGGAGTGCCAAGAAAAATAATTCTTTCTCTTAAAAGTCGAGAAAAGATATCCATTCCGCGTTCGCCACGTCCGGTCTGTTCAATTACATAAGGAACGAGTTGATTATAAATCTCAGGTTTCATTATACTTTATCCTTTTTCGATTTTTCTTCTGCATCAATTTCAATAGGTTTATTGTTTGATTTAAGAAAATCCATAACTTTTTCTTCAAGAAGGGCATCGATTCTATTATTCTCTTTATAGTAATTCATTAATTTATCTGCCGAGATCCCGGTCTTTTCTGATTCAATTCTTGCCAATTCTTCTAATTGAGATTCATCGACTTTAATATTTTCTTTTTCGGAAAGGTTTTCTAAAATTATCTGCCATTTAGCATTCCAAAGAGAACGAGGTTTATAATATTCAGAAACTGCAGTCTCATCGAAGTTTTTATTGCCATAACGAGCAGCATTTTTTCTTTCCATTTCAATAAACCTTTTATGCACCATTTCAACGTAACCCTTAGGAGCTTCAAAATCGTTATTCTTAACAATTTTATCGAGCAATGAATTAAGATAAATTTCTTCTGATTGTTGTGTGTAGAATTTAGTAAGATTATCTTTAATCTGTTCTTCTAATTCAGCAGCATTATTTGCTTTATTTTTTGTAACAGTTTTTACTAATTCATCGGTAAGTTCGGGGAGTTCGATTTTTTCAATTTTTATGATCTCTGCTGAATAGTGAAATTCTTCAACATGTTTTTCTTCCCCATGAAAATGTTCATCGGTAAATGAGAAAGTGAAAGATTCGCCGATATTTTTACCTATTGCATTTTCGACAATATCCTTATTGACCTTTTCGTCATTTAATTGAATAAGGATATTTTCACTTTTAGGATTCCCCAAAGAAACGCCATCTTTATCAGTGCGATCTAGATTTACTGTAATTCGGAAGTCTTTATTATCGACAGCTTCAGCAGGATTGTATTGAATATGAGTTTTAAGAAGATGTTCTTTTTCTTTATCTACTTCTTCTTGTCGAAGTTTAAATACCGGTTTTTCAATTTCAAGATTTGTATAATCTTTTAAATCTAATTTTGGTTTAATTTCAAAATTCACTTTAAAGAATAATTTTTCATCAGGAACAAAATCGATATCCGTTAATTGAGGAGTGCTAATTGGTTTAAGATTATTCTCATCAACGGCATCCCAGAATTTTCTATTTGCAATTTTTTCACTTGCTCTATATTCAATGGCTTCTTTAAACATTTTCTTTAGCATTGAAACAGGGACTTTACCTTTGCGAAAACCTGGGAGCTCAATATTTTTTCTTTCTTCGAGATATGCTTTTTCTATGTCTTCTGTTATCTCACTATATGGAATGGTAACTTCTAATTCTTGAACACTATTAACAGGGTCTTTAATTACAACTTCCAACGTAACCTCGTATTTGATTATTTTTAACTAGTACGAAAGGGGGGACTCGAACCCCCACATCCTACGGATACTAGATCCTAAGTCTAGCGCGTCTGCCAATTCCGCCACTCTCGCAAAAAAGAATAATAAAATTAACTCTATATTTACGAAAAATCAAGAATCTTAAACTCTCATTTATTAATTTTCGGAATATAATATGATTTTACTCAAAATTATTCTCATTTTATGTCTAACAATCTTTATATTTATACATTATTAAATCCAAAGGTGTATGGAAAATCTAATTGGTAAGACAATTGATAACTATAAGATAGTTTCTGTTCTTGGTAAGGGAGGAATGGGAATTGTTTATAAGGCTTATGATACAAAGCTAGATCGATATGTAGCGATCAAGATGTTAACACCTCAAATGACGGATAAAATTCGTTTTATTGATCGTTTCAAAAGAGAGGCAAAAAACCACGCTAAATTATCTCATCCAAATATCGTTACAGTCTATGGATTTATAGAATATAGTGATTTCCTTGGTATCGTAATGGAATACGTTGAGGGCGAGAGTTTAGATAAAGTTTTGCAGAGACAGGGGAGAATTCATCTTTATGATTTAATTTATATTGTACGGCAGGTTTTATATGGATTAGGTTATGCTCATAAAAAAGGATTCGTTCACCGGGATATAAAGCCTTCTAATATTATGCTTAATAAAGAGGGCATTACTAAAATAATGGATTTTGGAATTTCAAAATCTTTATTCGATAAAGACTTAACGAAAACCGGTTCTAAAGTGGGAACAGTTTTTTATATGAGTCCTGAACAGGTTAAAGGATTAGACGTAACACATTTGAGTGATGTTTATTCATTGGGTTGTACACTATATGAGATGGCAGCGGGTAATCCTCCATTTAATTTTGAGACTGAATATGAAATTATGGAAGCTCAAATTAAAAAGAAACCAACAAGGATTGGAGACTTAATATCAAATACTCCAGATGTTTTAGATAAAATTATTTTAAAAATGATGGATAAGAATCCAAATTCACGTTATCTCGATTGTGAAGATGTTCAAAGCGATTTGGCAGAATTAGAAAAAAACGTTTCCAAGTTACAAACAAGTTATTTCCAGAAAAGAGTTAATTCATCTCCTAGAATAAAATTATATTCAATATTAATGTTCTCCGGTATGCTACTTTTTCTATTAGCATTATCTTGGTTTGTTTATAATCAGGTGGACGGTTTATTAAAAAGCAATCAATTAGAAAAATTCAAGAAATATAGCGTGGAATCTTTGTTTGCAGAAGAAAGTGATTCTTTATTTAATAAAAAAATTCACCGTTTGAATAGCGGAGTAAATAATGATTTCAATTCAATAGTGTTTGCAGATTCAAAAACGAGTTTTGCAGTCGGAGATTCGGGCAGCGTCGTAGTATCTCGCGATACCGGGAAAACTTGGCAGAGTGTAAACGTCAATTCAAAAGTATTATTGAATGATGTATTCTCATTTCGTTCAGGCAAATGTTTTGTAGTAGGTGATTCAGCAACACTAATAATGAGTAAGGATTACCTTGCTTCTTATATTGATGTCCCAACAATGCAGATGAGAGACGGGATTACGTTTTTTAATATTTATTTCAAAAATGAAAATCTCGGTTTCATTACCGGGAATAATGGAATTATTTTAAAAACGATGAATGGTGGAATGAATTGGAAACAGGTAATCACCAATTCGGATAATTTACTCTACGATATTGTTTTTACCGATGATAAATCAGGATTTGCAGTAGGATGGGAAGGAACAATTCTTAAGACTACCGATAGTGGAGAAACATGGATAAAAATGGATTCAAACTCCGATACGTATTTAAAATCGATCGATTTTAATATGAACGGTTATGGTATAATAGTAGGAGGAAATGGGACACTTCTTAGAACAACCGATTATGGTAGGAATTGGAAGAAACAGAATATCAACATACAGGGTGGTTTCCAAAAGGTTAAATTTATAAATGAAAATTATGTGATAGCTCTTGGAATTAGAGGAGCAATATTAATTTCGAATGATAGCGGAGAGAATTGGAAACAGTTAAAAACAAAAGTATATAGCAATTTAAATTCACTTGCAATAAGTCCGAGCGGAGATATATTTATTGCAGGAATTAATGGAACAATTATAAAATTATTATAAACATGGATAAATACTTAATTGAGGGCGGAAAGAGATTAGAAGGGCGTGTAAAGATAAGTGGAGCTAAAAATTCAGCATTGGCATTGATGCCTGCGGCAATACTTAATGGCGGTAAATCGATAATCAAGAATATACCTGAAGTAAATGATATCTTTACGATGAATAAACTCCTTCAGCACATGGGAGCAGATTTAACATTCGAGAATCATACACTTGAAATAAACACAAAAAATCTAGCAAATACCGAAGCTCCTTATGAACATGTAAAAAAAATGAGGGCCTCTGTTTATGTATTGGGACCTTTGCTTGCGAGATATGGTCATGCAAAAGTTTCATTACCGGGTGGATGTGCTTGGGGTCCGAGACCAATTAATCTTCATCTTGAGGCGATAAAAAAATTGGGTGCGGAAATAGAATTAGAATCGGGTTATATAATAGCCAAATCAAAAAAATTAATAGGGGAACGAATTCATTTTGATATCTCATCGGTGGGTGCTACGGGGAATACACTAATGGCAGCGGTTTTAGCAAAAGGGTCAACATTGATTTCAAATGCTGCAATTGAACCTGAGATAACTTTACTCGCTGAATATCTAATTAAAATGGGTGCGAAAATTTCCGGCATAGGAACAGCGAACTTAGAGATTGAAGGTGTTGATACTCTTAATGATGTAGAGATTGAAAATATCTCTGATAGAATTGAGGCGGGGACACTATTAATTGCTGGGATAATAACTAATGGATGTGTGGAACTTGAGTACAAAAACAGTTCACATCTTGATGCTATTCTTTCGAAGATTGAAGAGACCGGTACTAAAATTGAATATACAGATTATGGTTTGCAAATTGATTCAAGAGATTGTGAATTGAAAGGGGTGGATGTTACAACTTCAATCTATCCCGGATTCCCGACAGATATGCAAGCTCAATGGAGTGCGCTTATGTCGATTGCAAAAGGTACTTCAACGGTTACAGATACAATTTATCATGATAGATTTAGCCATGTGGCAGAATTAAATCGACTCGGTGCTAATATTCAAGTTACTAATAATAGCGCAGTTATTAGAGGTGTGGAAGTATTGAAAGGGGCAAAAGTTATGTCAACTGATTTAAGGGCAAGTGCTTCTCTTGTTCTTGCCGGATTGGCTGCGGAGGGTGAAACGGAAGTTTTAAGAATCTATCACATCGATAGAGGATATCAAAAAATAGAGGATAAGCTTACGCAATTGGGTGCGAATATTAAAAGAGTTAGTTCAACGGATTATTAATTGAATAAAAATAATAGCTACAAGATTTTCTTCTTTGGTATTTCGATTATTCTACAATTTATTATTGTATCATTTCCCTTAACTAACACATTGCATTTCGAATTCTCGGCAATTAATTCCATAATTATATTTTTCTTTTCTGCATTATATACTATAAAATATT
>Ga0209643_1002696_pt1 | contig 10781 bp, 9 predicted proteins | sample AutmiccBRH37_all_FD_187383 | JGI IMG/M metagenome (GOLD analysis project Ga0209643, IMG submission 187383) | Deep subsurface microbial communities from Mt. Terri, Switzerland - Autotrophic microbial communities BRH/37_all (SPAdes) (version 2) | ecosystem: Environmental > Aquatic > Deep subsurface... | reverse complement strand
TCCAATTGAAGAATTTCAAAGTTTCTTTTTACCGAGATTACTTTTGCGTCAATTGATTTTGCACTTATAGTAAATGTATAAACCCCCGAAGGAAGCTTTGAAACATTAATCCCTTGAATATATCCCTTGCTCTTTTCTTTGATTTCCAAAACTGAATTCAATTTTTTTGCGATTACACCGGCTTCATCTGTTACACTAAAATTAATATCTACGAAATCATTAAGCGTGGAACTATAAAGTTCATAATAGAAATATAAAATCGGGTTTAAGAGTCCATATCTTCTTGCGGGATTTGGAATCTTTTCACTCCCGGAATCTGATTCCTTTGTACCGTTGATAAATTGTATTTCGCTTAGTTCAATTGAATCAGATGCGAAATCTTTTATCTCAATAGTAGAATTAATTTTACCTGTTTTGCGAGATTCAAGGTCTTTTATTTCGACTTTCAATTTGTAGTTGTCTGCGGAGGTAAGTTCACCCCATTTATCATAAACCACTAAAGACTTAACTTCATTAACTGAATCAAATTGAGCAACGGTTTCCCACGATTTTGTATTAACAGTTTTGTCTTTCAAATCTGTCAATTCATAATCTATTTTAACTGATGCAGAATATTTACCCGATTCTTCTGTTAGTTTAAGATTATCAGCATAGATCATAATTGAAAATTCTGTGTAAATTTTATTTTCTTTTCCTTGGAAAGAAGTTTTATCAAGATAAAACAATAGATCTCCGCCGCTAACCAAAGGTCTATCGGATTGCGAAAACGTTTGTGCAATCGGGATAAAGATTATCATTAATATTTTTGCTAATAACTTCACTCTTTCAATCCGCTTAGTGTTATTCCTTGAATAAAGTATTTCTGTGCCACGAAGAATATGATAAGAATAGGTAATGTAGCAGTTACTGATCCTGCCATTAATAAATCCCATTGAGTTAAATATTTGTCTCTGAATGTCGCTAATCCAAGTTGTACGGTTTTTAGCTCTTCTGAATTGATACAAATAAGTGCCCAAATAAAATCATTAAATACACCCATAAATGTGAAAATTGCTAAAGTCGCAAGTGCTGGCTTTGATAATGGGATTATTACTCTCAAAAGCACTTGCCATTTACTTGCTCCGTCTATATATGCAGCTTCTTCTAATTCTTTCGGTATCGTCATAAAAAATTGTCTTAATAAAAACGTGCCGAATGCCGATGCTAAGCCCGGAATAATTAATGAATACAATGAATCGATTAACCCGAACGTGCTTAATACTATATATGTAGGTATCATAGTTACGTTTGCCGGAATCATCATCGTACCGAGGAATATATAAAAAATTATATCTCTCCCCTTGAATTCAAGTCTTGCGAATGCATAAGCCGCCATTGAACAAGTGATTAATTGACCAAGAGTAACACTCAAGGCAACAATCAAACTATTCATATAAAAAGTGCCAAATGGAGCCGCATTAAAAGCATCTATATAGTTCTGAAATTTTATCTCGTTGGGTAACCATTGGGGAGGATACACAAATATTTCACTCATATCTTTTACCGATGTGAGTATCATCCAGATAAAAGGCATAATTGTAAGTATTGCAAGAGAATACATAAGAATATGTATCAAAACACTTTTTGATATATTCAAATATTTATATTTTTTATCAATTTTTTGCATTTGCTTAAGCCAGTGCCTTGTTTTTCATGTATTTTACTTGAACCATTGTTAAAATAAAGAGTAACGCAAATAATGTGTAAGATACTGCCGAGGCATATCCCATCTCACCCGTGAATTTAAATGCATACTCATATATATAGAATACTAATACTTTCGTAGAACCAAGTGGTCCGCCTGAGGTTAAGACATATACTATATCAAATACCTGAAAAGAACCGATCATCGACATCACCATTATAAAAAAAGTAGTGGGACTAAGAAGCGGAATTGTAATATTCCAAAACTTAGACCAAGCTCCAGCTCCGTCTATCGTAGCTGCTTCATAATAGGAATCGGGAATTGCATTTAATCCCGCCGCAAATAAAACCATATTAGTTCCGAACGTCTTCCAAACTCCCATTCCGATTAACGCAAACATCGCAGCACTCGGATCATTTAGCCAATTTATTGGGTCAATTCCTGCAAAACCCAAAGAATAATTTATTAATCCAAAATTAGGATCATATAACCATCTCCAGATAAGTGCCGCTGCAACCGGAGAAACTACAACCGGAGCAAAAAATAACGTCCTTAAAAATTTCTTCCCTTTCAATTTCTGATTCAGTCCATAGGCAATCATCAAAGAGACTATCATATTTAATGGCACCGTACCTATCGTATAGATTAAAGTATTTTTAAGTACATCCCAAAATTCTTTAGTCTGAATCATTCTTGTATAATTATCTAATCCTACAAACGATCCTTCCCAGCTAAAAGCATTCCACTCCTGGAAACTTAGATAAAACGAAAAGAACACAGGGAACAAAATGAATGTCCCGAATATTATCAGAGTAGGAGTAAGAAATCCCGCTGCTGCTAATCCATCCTTATTTTTTTTATAAATCGCCATAAAATTCTATTCTTATTATCCTTAATCTATCGCTATTTATTTGCGTGCTCTGATTAATAAATCGTTCGATTTTTTAGCTGAATTATTGAGTGATGTTCTTACATCTCTTTTACCTATTGTAACACCTTCAATTGCCTCCCCGATATGCTGAGTAATCTGCATAGCGCCATAATCGATCGAGAGTTCTGCTTGCCCTACATCCATCTGGTCAACGAATACTTTATAATTTGCATTTTCCTCTAAATACTTTTTGAATGCGGGAATCTCTTTTACTGATCTTCGAATCGGGAGATAACCGGAAGTCATACACCATTGTGCTTGTGCTTCGGGAGATGCAATCCATTTAACAAATTCCCATGCTTCGTCGGGATGTTCGCTCTGTTTAAAAATACAAAGATATTCTCCGCCTACAATTGTAGCTTGCTTTGCAGGTCCGGCAGGCAATGGAGCAAAAGCCCAATCGATCCCTTTCATTAAATCTTTATATCGAGGAAGACTCCACGGACCGTCCATAGCCATTGCAAGCTGTTTTGATATAAATGCCATATCAAAATCACTCGTAAAGGTTTCTAATTTTTGTTCTTGGAATAGTTTCTGCCATAGAGTTAATGCTTTTATTCCTGCTTCGCTATCATAAGTTACTTTTGATTGGTCTTTTTCAATAAAATCACCGCCTGCCTGCCATAAAAATGGTCGATACTGCCAAACCATCCATCCATTTCGGCTGCCCGTTGCAGGGAAAACAGGAATGAAAAATCCCACCTGCTCAAATTTTCCGTCATTATTTTTATCAATTGTAAGTTTTCTTGAAAAATCTAATAACTCATCCCAATCTTTAGGAGGATGATTAGGGTCTAATCCCGCTTGACGGAATAAATCTTTATTATATAGAAGTGCTAAATTTGTCGCTTCCATCGGGATACTATATAGTTCTCCACGCCATGAAGCATAAGTTATAAGTGAAGGATAAATATCTGCAAGGTCTTCTTTTGTTAATCCATTTTTGCCATCAATAAATTGTCTCATCTTATAGATCGAGTTAGATGTTACTAAATCCTCCATATAATCGGAATAGATCCATGAGACATCCGGGGCAGTACCGCTTTGAAGTGAGGTCATTAATTTCTGAATTCCTGCATCACCGTTTGGGATTGTTTGTGCATTAATCTTTATTCCGGGATGTGTTTCTTCAAATTTTTGAATTAATTGCTCTAATGCGGGAACTGACGAAGCCATCATTCCATGCCAAAATGTAACTACTACTTTACCATCACTATTATTTTCGCTCTTTGAGCAGCTAATTACAGTCAAAGCTATGATAGTTATAATAAATATCGAAATAATTTTGTTTTTCACTTAAATACTCAATTTAATTAATTAATAAGAACAAACGATTGCGCAAATAGAGTTTAAAATATCAACTCGCAGTCCTATGAGCCGCTACTCCTAAATTAAAATTCTTAATAGAATCGCGAATTACTAATTTAGACTCCAACAATATTTTTCTTTTTCCAAGTCTATTTTTGCTTCTCATCTCTTCGATAAGAAGTTTAACTGCTGCCTCCCCAATTAATTCTCTTGGCTGAACGACTACCGAAAGAGGTGAAACTAAATATGGAGCAAAATCTATTTCATCGAATGAAATTATTGAAAGATCATCCGGTATTTTTACTTTTTCTTCCGAAATTGCCTGAAGCATTCCCAACGTAATTAAATCACTGAATGCAAATATTGCAGTCGGAGCATTTTCCATTTTTAAAAGTAATTTGGTCGAAATATATCCATTCTCTCTTCGGAAATCGTTTCCTACAATATAACTTTCGTCAATCCTAATCCCATTATCGGCAAGTGCATCTTTATATCCTCTTACGCGCTCATTATTTGTGTATGTGTTCTGAAGCCCTTGAATAATGGCTATTCTCTCGTGACCATAGCGAATTAAACATTCTGTTGCTTCATAAGCACCTCTATAATTATCCACTACAATGCAATTAGCATTGAGAGCATCAATATTTCTATCCAATAATACTAAAGGTTTATTATCATCCAATAATCCTTTTATATGCTCAAACTGCGTACCGACAGGCATTATGATATAACCATCGACACCTTTTCGTCTCATTAAATCGATCTGTTCGATCTCTGTTTTAATATCCTCATTGGTATTGCAGACGATAAGCGAGTATCCCTCTTCATAAAGATATTTTTGGATTAGATGAGTAATAGAAGCGAAAAATGGATTGGAAATATCGGGTACGACTAAACCAATAGTATGTGTTTTCTTTAATCGGAGTCCTCTTGCTAACTCATTCGGTCGATATCCCAATTCCTTTGCCTTTGCATATATAATGCGTTCGGTCTCGAGTGAGATACGATACTTCTTGGATTTCTTATTCAACACCCTTGATACTGTCGAAACAGAAAATCCTGTTACTTCCGATATTTTATCTAAGGTAATAGCCATAATTTTTATAGTTATTGCACAAACGTTTGTGCTCACTATGACTAAATTATGGAATTCAAGATATAATTGTCAAGCGAAATCGGTTTTGGATATTCTGTCTTTTGCTTTTATTATATTGTTCATTTTACGTATATTTAAAGATGTATATTTTTTCTACTATATCTTACGCATCACCAAAATTCTATTAGTGCCCTTTAGCACTTCATATCTATTACTATATCCAATTTTTAAAATTATAAACGGAAATTCGTTTCAATGAGTATTTTATCAGAAATTCAAAAAAGAAAAACATTTGCTATCATTAGTCATCCCGATGCAGGTAAGACGACTCTTACAGAAAAATTATTGCTATATAGTGGTGCAATTCAGATTGCAGGGGCAGTAAAATCGAATAAAATCAAAAAAACTGCCGCTTCGGATTTCCTCGAAATTGAAAAACAGCGAGGTATCTCAGTGGCCACCTCCGTGCTTACTTTTCAATACAATGATATCAATATAAACTTATTAGATACTCCCGGTCATAAAGATTTTGCCGAAGATACTTATCGTACTCTTACGGCAGTTGATAGCGTTATTCTAGTAATCGATTCTGTAAAAGGTGTCGAAGAACAGACAGAGAAATTGATGAACGTATGCCGTATGCGTAATACTCCTGTAATTATATTTATTAATAAGATGGATCGCGAAGGCAGATATCCAATTGAACTCCTTGATGAACTTGAAGAAAAATTAGATATAAGAGTAAGACCGCTCTCCTATCCGCTTGGTATGGGTAATACTTTCCGCGGTGTATTTAATATTTATAACAATACATTTAATTTTTTCCAATCGAATAAAACACGAGTCGAAGAGGATGTAGAAGTTTTCTCCTCGCTTTATGATGAAAACTTAATTGAGAGGTTCGGCGATTCAGCAAAAAAACTTCGCGATGATATTGAACTTATTGATGGTGTCTATGATCATTTTGATAAAGATAAATATTTAAATGGTGAGCAAGCACCCGTATTCTTCGGAAGTGCTCTTAATAATTTTGGTATAAAGGAATTGCTCGATACTTTTGTATCTATTGCCCCAATGCCGAAACCTCGCGAGACCACATCTCGAATGGTACAACCAACTGAAAATCAATTCTCCGGTTTCGTTTTTAAGATTCATGCTAATCTCGATCCTAAGCATAGAGACCGTATTGCATTCCTAAGAGTATGCTCGGGAAAATTTGAAAGAAATAAATTTTATCATCACGTGAGATTAGATCGAGACCTAAAATTTACTTCACCCGCCACTTTCATGGCACAGACAAAAAGCGTTATTGACGATGCTTATCCCGGCGATGTTATCGGGCTTTATGATTCAGGTGTATTTAAGATTGGGGATACATTAACAGAGGGTGAAAAAATGATGTATATAGGAATTCCGCAATTCTCTCCTGAACTCTTCCGCCTTGTAAGAAATACCGATCCGATGAAGTCGAAGCAATTAGAAAAAGGGCTTCAAAACCTCACTGATGAAGGACTCGCTCAATTATTCGTTCAAGATATGGGTAATAGAAAAGTAGTCGGCGTTGTGGGTGAACTTCAGTTTGACGTAATTAAATATCGTCTTCTTCATGAGTTCGGAGCATCGGTTGACTTCGTTCAGTTACAGTCTTATAAAGCATGCTGGATCAAATATGATAATATTGACGATATTGATGAACTCCTAAGAATACGCAGCAATAATTTATTTAAGGATAAGCATAATAATCTCGTTTATATTGCCGATTCATCTTATGCACTTAATATCGCAAAAGAGAAAAATCCTAAAGCACAATTTCTCTTTAGCATCGAGCACAATACCGGAACCGCTGAATTAGAAAACTCAAAGTGATAAATTAACTCGTTCGATTTAAAATAAAAACGTTAGGCAGCTTATAACTTGCCTGCCTAACGCCAATTGCACCCTTGTCATCAACAACAAAATAATTTTATTAATCTCAATGAATCATTGAAATGAGACACGGACTTTGTTAAAATCTCCTAAGGACTTAGCTTCTTTATTTGTTATAACCTTCACTACGGGTGATTGTATTGTCCCGGTGGTTTGAGTCTCATATTTGTATATATAAGATGAGATAACATTACTGTTTATTTGAGTATTAGTATCTAGCTCAAACCATTTAGAATATTGATCACATTTTGTAAGAGGAATGTTTTTGAACTTGTGATCGTAAACTTCAAATAAATCCGTAATCCAAATACGACTTTGATCGGACTGATAGGAACGATAGTGTCTAACCCAAGTAGCGGAGAAGCTTTCGAGAATAGTTCCATCTTTTGATAATGCTCCTTCCATTTTACAATAAACTGTGTCTCCATCTGCACTAGTCGAGTTTCTTGCTTGCGTTTTTGTTATTACAAAATTATTTCCCGTCCAATTTATTTTTGCATCAGAGAACCAGTTGGAAGTACTTTCTCCGCCTTGAGCATAACTTACATTTCTATTTGTTTCGGTGGTTCCATCAGTATATACATAATTTGCAACCGAATAAGAAGAAACTTTGGTGCAAGCCAATATTGCGTTTAAACAATCCGAGGTACTCGATTTTTCCTTTACCGTAAATTCTTTGGAAGTAAAAATCATTCCTCCAATTTCAATTACTGCAGTAATTTTTTCGTCCTTTTTAATATTTAAGCCGCTTCCGGAAATTGTGTTGTTTACAGATTTAACCTCACCTACCGTAGAACTTCCTTTTAATATTTTTATTTTCCCATTATATTTAATCTCTTTTGTGTATTCGGAATTCAATGTATGTTTTACAACCCCACTAAGAGTTCCGTCATCTTTTGCATCAGATATCTCAATTGAAATTTTTGGTATAAATAATTTTATAAGATTTGCTCCTCCCTCAACAATCGTAGGGATCAAAATACTAGCTTGTGATTTTACGCATTCCAAATCAATCGTGCTATATTTACTTCCTAATCCAAAACAATAGCTCTTAGATACAAGCATTTTTATTTGATTACCATTTATGGTTTTATAATAATACTTGTCGGACGGATTATATATCACATCAGAACCGACTGCGGGAGAGGTATAACTCCTTCTATCATTAATATGCGGAGTAATATTTGTGCCATACTGAGTATCTTCACTAAAGAAATTTTTGTTTGTGAAAACTGCCATTACCTCAAACAAATTCGCTGCGGTAGTCGCACTCTTGAATTGAGCTACAGTACTGGCATCAGCCAAAGTTTTCGATGAGCCATAATCTAAGACTTGAGTAGTCTTGATTAATTCTTCATAAGGGTCAGGATCACCTACATATCCATTCGCAAATGCAGGGTGAGCGTCATTTCGAACGTGAGGTGGACATCCCATATCCGCAAATAGATGAAGTGTCTCACCCAGTGCCCGATATGCATCTCCTAAATATTCACTTCTTTTTGTTTCATTGTAAAATGCATTTCCCAAATATTGTTTTGCATAATTCCAATTATAGGGATTATCGGTTGCGCTCAATGCCCACTCTTTTGCATCCATTTTAGGCAAGGGTATATTATAAAATTGAGAATAATTTTCTACTAAATCCGTCAAATATGAAACACCGTCAATTTTAACCGGATCATAAAAGTGTCTCAAGGATGCAGGTACTTGCGGTTCATCGGCAGAAAAGCCACCATGTATCATCCATTCTTTTGGCGTCATTTTTACCATTGATTCATTGATATTTATCTTCCCCCCTTGAACAACTTTATGTCCGTCAACCGTTAAATCACTGAATTTTATAGAAAGATTATCGGGTAGATAATTTGTTGGTGAGCGGTATGAATACCAATCTACAATTGCTTCATTTATACTTGTATGCATTCTGGTATTCTCGTATGCGTTCATTATCACAACAAGCAAAAAATATGTCAGGAATCCTATACCTATTATGGCTAACTTTTTCATATTCTCCTCAAAATCTAATTAATTTCCATTCACCGGCTTCATTTTGTTTAGAGAAAGCGACAAAATATGATTTGCCCTCTACGGTTATTTCATACTCTGCATACATATCACTATATGCAACCAGCTTTTTGTTCTTAAGAGCTTCTGCAAACGAAGCAAATTTGGGTTTAGCACTTTCCAAGTCATTTCCATATATAGCATTTGCAGATTCACTAATTATTTTTTTTACCTCTTCAACACTTCCCGAATTAAATGCCGCGATTGTTTTAAGCGCATCATCCTCCAGATCGTTTATAATCTCGGTCTCTATCGGTTTCGGAGAAACGGGTTCAACCGGATTACTCGAATCTTTTTTACATGAAGTAAAACTATCTGACATAAACGCCAGAAAAATCCCTACCAACAAATACCTTATTGATTTCATCATCTCTCCTTTTTACTTTTTGAAGTATTTGTATTCAACTTCGACCGGCCAAAAATTGGCATTTGGATCAGGTTGCTTTGTAACTTTAAAAACGACATATCCGTCACGGCATTTTGCAAGCCATACATCTCCATTTTGTAACGGTGATGAACAAACATCCGTTAACCAATTTGTAGTATCCGCAAGACTTACAGAATTTAGGTCGGTAACTGAGAGTTTCTTTAATTTATCTACATAAGGTCTAAACCAAACACCTTGAGCGGAACCGGATGAATTTCCATAAGCGCACCAACTTACCGTTTCACCATCGGATTTTTCATAAGCAACCTCATTTCCTTCGGAGCCAACTTTACCTTCAGACCAATCCACTCCCCAATGTGTTACCGTAAGTTTTTTAGTACCTGTTTCCGGAGCGGTTATATCATCTTTATTGCACGTACTGAATGTGAATAGAATAAATGTGATAAAAAGAATAAAAAGCATTTTCATTGTTACCTCGTTATTTTAGAAATTAATTTTTCCTTTTTCCGAATTAATTATTCGAATTGCGTTTCCGCAATTTTTACAATACTTCGCATAAGGATTATCATACTTTTGTTGGCATTCAGGACATCTACTTTGAAGTGCCGAGCCACATATCGAGCAGTATTCGTCTATTTCATTTCCTCCACAAAAGAAATTGCAATGCGGACATATTTTGTAATTATTAATTATCGTTTCTCTCTCGTTCATAAAGTACCGTTATTTTAGCAGTGGCATTTTTTATTTGATTAATAATTATCTTGAATTGATTGTACCACTCTATAATCCACTTCCATGCCACTATTAAATCGTTACAAAATCGATAAAAATAAAGGTTAATGTGTAATGCTGTATCCTTAGTGGATTACACTGTTGCCTCTGATAAATACAGATGCTATTGACAGATTATTTTTCTATTTTTATAAATGCACCGATTAATTACCATATTGTTTTTTATACTTTTCTCAAGTATAGGATTTGCTCAAACAGATATATACGATTGGATTGAGATTAAAAGTCCGAGTGAAAAACCGGTTATTATTATTGGTGGAAGTTCTCCGGATAACTTATTGATATTTGATAACTTGGGCAGTTTCTTTCAATTACGAAATGGAATTTGGAAACAAATTTCAATTCCTAATAAGGAAGCATACATATATTACATTGTATCAGCGTCTCCATTAAATGAACATCTTATAATTGCAATGGATGTTGATTGGTATGCTCATTTTTATAAATTAAAAAATGGAATTATTTCAAAGCAGAATTTGATTCACAAAAATCCGTTTAATTTTTTTACTTATGTTGATTCTCAAACGGTTTATGCTGCGGGTTCATTTGGAAGTTTGGCAAAATATGATGGAGAGAAATTCTCTATTATCGA
>Ga0209643_1002691_pt1 | contig 10789 bp, 10 predicted proteins | sample AutmiccBRH37_all_FD_187383 | JGI IMG/M metagenome (GOLD analysis project Ga0209643, IMG submission 187383) | Deep subsurface microbial communities from Mt. Terri, Switzerland - Autotrophic microbial communities BRH/37_all (SPAdes) (version 2) | ecosystem: Environmental > Aquatic > Deep... | reverse complement strand
ACTTGATTTTTAATGAACAAATTTGTATAATAATATTGTGAAATAAATTACAAGTAATAGAATTTTCTGAATTCAAAGATTGGAGATGATTAATATGATAAGCACTTTATTACTATTTGTCGGTATTGTTGTAACTTCATGCTATTATCTAATTTCGCTAGGAAGAAAAATAGTATCTAAAGGTTTTCATTTAAAGCTTGAGATTTAAGTGTTACCTTATATGATACGCTCATCTTGGAAGGCAGATTTATATCCTTATATAAATACAAAACAAAGCCCTTTGGACGTTAACTATCTTGTCCAAAGGGCTTTGTTTCCCTAGATATGAACCTCTCCATTTTCCATGATTTTAATTCTCTGTGTAGACTGAATAAAGGCCTCGCTACTGCAGTAGCCCTTTTGTTTAATCTCTTCTAAGCCTGCTTGGTTAGCCTCTGGGTCAACAATCAATTTGTACAAATAGAATGTTCCCTCACTTTGGTCAACAATCTCTTCAATAAGCTGAAAGTTACTATCTCCGTACTTTTGCTCAAAGTAGGCTCTGGCCTCATCGTGACTGTTGAATTGGGGGAGTTCCTCGCGACTAATGTTTTTTACCATGGATTAATCCTTCCTTTCGTCTAAAAGAGTTGGTTTAGTTCTGCAACTTTTAGCAAGAATGAGCTCAAGCTTTTTCGCGTCTCCACTGGTCAACGCGCGAATTAGTTGGCTACTTAATAATCTAACTTTTGCGGTAGAGCTTGTCAAGTCGCCTTACGGTATCTACAGCAAGTGCCATCGTTATCGCTTGTTTAGATGTGATAATAACTGTGTGTTTGTGGAGTTGCTCTCCCTGTCACACAGTTTTTTACATATTCATTCGTATCTTAACTGATAATGGAAGGATATCGAAAGAAACCTGTAGAATATTGTGCAAAAGTGGCTTGGCGATTCAGCCCAAGTTATTATATTCAGCTGGAGAGACTTAAAAAGTCAATTATGTTAACCAAGTAAAGGAGTTAGAAAATGAGCAAAAAAACTAAAAAACTAAGTTGCACAGATTGCGGATTGATAAACTGCTATAGACAAGAAAAAAGTTTTCCACAATTCTGCCTTACGACGAATACAGATAACGAGATGATTGAGGAAGTGAATGAGCTTTATCGAAACGATGAGTTCGTCTCCAAGCTATCAAAAGTGGCAGCAGAAATTGAGGGGACTTATTATGGCAAAATAACCCGAGTCGAAGAGATCATTCTTTTTGCTAAGAAGATTGGAGCAGAAAAAATCGGAATTGCAACCTGTGTAGGGTTGATGAGTGAAGCGAAAACGTTTGCAAAAATACTTAATGTAAAAGGGTTGGAAAGTTATTGTGTAATCTGCAAAGTAGGCTCAACTGACAAAACAGAAGTTGGAGTAGACGAAGAGTTAAAAATCAAAAAGGGTTGTCATGAATCCTTATGTAATCCTGTTATGCAAGCAAAGTTACTTAACGAGGAAAAAACGGACCTAAATGTGATAGTCGGGTTATGTGTCGGCCATGACTCGTTATTTATTAAATATTCTGAGGCACCCGTGACAACTCTTATCACTAAGGATCGAGTACTTGCCCATAATCCTGCAGCAGCATTATATACCAGCAACTTTTATTATAAGAGATTGCTTGAAGAAAACGATATTGAATAAGAAACGCTATCACACACTATTGGAAATAAAGTTCCGATCTTTGCGGAATTAGATTCCTGGTGGCGGGGAGCGCGAGAAAGGTGCGATTAAAGTCAATCATGGACTGATACGCAGGGTGCCCCCAAAGGGAATAGTTTGTACTGAGATATTGTCTATATCATGTTCGTTTTGTCCATTTAAAAACATTTGGAGTGCACTTAAGAAATGTGTTCTCTATCGGGCAATATCCCAATATTCCTGACAGTACAAGCAGTACTCCTAACAATGCCAGAAAAAGAAGTATTGAATGGTTCGAAATAAAAGGAAGCAGTATCAAAGGGAGACCTATTACAATCCTTACCATACGACTAAAGGGTAACAAACCGAACCCAGGTATCTGATCCCTAAAGTCTTGGATGGTGAGAACACCTTTCGGGCATTTACGTACGCAACGTTCGCAACCCATGCATTCAACAGTTTTTATTCTTCCAGTTTCAAAGATCAAGTTTCTAATAGGAACTCCCATATCACATTCTTTTTCACAGATCCCACATTTAGTGCACTTTGTGGTGTCTGCTGCTATTCTAAAGGTTCCGAGTATATTTAATACACCCCACGTTGCCGACCAAGGACACCCCCATCGGCAATAATTCCGATGACCCGTAAAAGGAATCAATAAAATGCTTAAGTAGTAGATTGTGTATATAACTTGATACATAGGTTTACCAAAAGCAGTTCCAGCGTTCATTGGGTCGATTAACATATATATAAAGAATCCCCATACTGTAAGAAATAGAATCCATTTTAGGTGCCTGAGGTTCCACCAAAAGGCACCTTTTCGAGTCTTGTCTCTAAAAGCCCAGGCAACTGTTTCTCTGGTGAATACACATGTACAATTCCAACCGCAATCAGCTCTTTTCCCAAACAGAAAAACAGCTATAAAAAAAAGAAAAAAGCTAACAGAACCAACCATATGATAAGAAGCAACAAGTGGCGCATTACTTCCATCTAATAGAGGCACTGAACGAATGAATAGGGGCATAGTCACAAAAAAGATTGCAAAAAGACCCATCATCCAAAGCACTCTTCTTTTCTGGAATGGGTCTTTTTCTGTTCTTATTCTCCATATTGCAAAAATAGGAATTAGATAAAACTCTGGATATGCGTTAATTTGAAATTCCCTTCCGTTAATTGTGATGTCAATAGGTAGGAAGTATCCCGATGCAATCCATAATAATGCTAGTACACTAAAGATTTTAGCTTTGTTAAATGGTATTTTACTAAACAAGATTGATTTCCTCCATCATTTAATAGCTTTTAACTAAGAAGTATGCAATATAAAAAACTTTGTGATAAGAATAACAAGTGTAACTATACTAGGGAAGCAAAATACTGTCAAGCAAAATTCTCTTCATTGAATAGATGCAGGTATCTATGTTTATAAGATGAATATTTATCTTATAAACTTTTTATTTTTATCGTTATGCAGAAAGGAAATAATGCAAACTGATAGAATATATCCTTAAGGCAAAAAAGTAAAAAGATGGTAAATGACAGCACTGAATGATTATTAAGGATTCTTATTTTAATTATATCGTACAGAGTTTTAACGAGGTGATAGGCCATGGAATTTCAATATCAAGCCTGGGAAGATTTCGTAAAAAAAGGAACTTTAAGCGAAGCGACAACCTTAGTAGATCCTATTATTATGGCCTCCTGGCAGCGCTGCAAGAAGCGCAAACAGAATTCTGATGAAGCTATCTCTTTTCGTTTACCTGAAGAAGAAGTTCAAGGAAGAAAAGAAATTAACCGCCGTCTGATAAAAGTAGCTAAACCCTTTCTAGAAGAATTATATGGATTCGTTAAAGGCTCGGGTTTTGTGGTTGTCCTTCTCGATAAAGATGCCTGTATCGTGGAAGTGATGGGAGACCAGGATATCCTGGATAGATTCAGGCATTTTCGGGTAGGAGAAATCTGGGACGAAGAAACTAAAGGCACCAATGCTATGGGTGTAGTAAAAATCGAAAAAATACCGGTACAGGTGTACGCCACAGAGCATTATGTATTGGCAAATCACTGTATTACCTGTTCGGGAGCCCCAATCTATACCCCAGATGGGGAGATGATAGGCATCCTGGATGTTTCCGGTGATTTCAATAAGGTTCATATGCATACCCTGGGAATGGTTGTTGCAGCTGTAAAAGCTATTGAAAATGAATTAAGGTTAAAGGCCGCTAATGCTGAGATTGTTAAATCCTACAATAATGTCAATGCCATTATAGAAACTATTTCTGAAGGTATTGTCTCTTTTGATGAAAGTGGCCGCATAACCAATATGAATCCTGTTGCCCTAAGCATCCTAAACATCAATGCCTCTACTTTCCAGGGAAAATCTCTCAAGAGTGTTCTTAAGAATGAAGAAGTAATTGACGACATTTTGAAAAGTGGCCGCAGTATTTACGATCACGAATTTCTGTTGGAGAGAAATCATAAACAGGTTCGTTTTTTATTCTCTGCCCAGCCTATTATCGACAACACTAAGGAAATCTGTGGTGGAGTGGCAATTGTCAGGGAAATCAAAAATGTTCACAGGCTGATTAACCAAATGGTGGGGGCCAGGGCTTTGTTTACCTTTGAAGACATAATTGGAGAAAGTGAGTGTCTCAAAAACAGTATAGAAATAGCCCAAGATATTGCTGACAGCTTGTCTTCCGTGATCTTGCAGGGAGAAAGCGGTACAGGCAAGGAGATGTTCGCCCAAGCCATTCACAACGCCAGCAGTTTTTCTCAGGGGCCTTTTATCGCTATTAACTGTGGGGCGATACCCAGGGATTTGATTGAAAGTGAACTTTTTGGTTACGAAGACGGAGCTTTTACTGGAGCCAGACGAGGCGGGAGAGCAGGAAAATTTGAACTTGCTAATGAAGGTACCATTCTCCTGGATGAAATTGCGGACATGCCTTTGGATACCCAAGTATCATTATTACGGGTTCTCCAGGAAAAACAAGTGGTAAGAATCGGTGGTTATAAGCCCATACCTATAAGTGTGCGGGTTATCGCTGCTACCAATAAAGATTTGAAGGATGAAGTCCGTAAAGGTAATTTTCGAGAGGATCTCTTTTATCGTTTGAATGTCATCAATATTATCATACCTTCTCTTTGTAAAAGGGAAGGGGATGTATTACTTTTGGCTAACTATTATATAAATAAGTTTTCCGCCATGCTGGGATATAAGATAAGTCAATTAGATCCCCAAGCCGCTGACTGTCTGGAAAACTATCAATGGCCAGGAAATGTCCGCGAATTAGCTAATGCCATGGAAAGAGCAGTAAATCTGGCTAAAGGGAAAGCCATTAAAATTGAACACTTACCGGTACATCTGCAACAACCGGAGAGCACATTCAAAGGTAAAAATAAAGACAGAGATTTAGAGAATGTTGAAAGGGAAATAATTATCGATACTCTAGAATCAGTAAACTGGAATATTAGCAAAGGCTCAGTTATTTTAGGGATAGCACGAAATACTCTATATAGAAAAATAGACAAATACGGGATTAACGCTAAGAATTTTCAAAATCTTTCTTAAAGAAAATCAGAATATTTGTACAATAATCTGACTCCTAAGCAGAGTCAGATTATGATTTGTTCAAAAATGGTACAGTGTTAGATTTAATTACAGTTCCTCTTTAAACAAGCTTTATAGCTTGTTTTTTTATTTTGGGGCAGGGCATTGCTCAAAAATAGTACAATCTTATCCGTGCTTACTTTCCAGAAAATACTGACAAATAAGGGATAATGTGAGGCATATTACAGTTGGCATCATAATTGCTAGTAATTATGATGCAGGATTATTTTATTTTAGAGGAGGTATTTTTATGTCCAGTGCCATCTATGCCAAGATGATCTCAGAAGCACTCACAGCCCAAAGAGCAGATCTCAACGTCATTAAAGCCAAGAGAGGAGGAAAGTTTAAAATCTCTGATGCCAAACCCTATGTGGATGCAGTAAACGGCATGACTGCAGGGGAAGGACAAAGCCCGGAAGTCATTCGCTTACATGTGGATTCTGTTAATGCCCATTACCAGATTTTTGACAAGCTTACAGAGACTGTAACTCCTGAGGACGATCCTTTTGTTGAACACTATCAGACTCCTGCCATCATGGAAATACTTTATGAATTAGATCCTGCTTTCCGGGGGGCAGTGGATCAATTCATTAAGGCACTTGCCGATAATGAGTCATTAGTTGGTAAGGAATCAATCCGTCGTTATGGTGGTTTTTATGGGCCGACCGCAGTTGTTGACTTTGCTTTTGTTCCGGGATCAACCAGTAACGTAGTTAACACTATCTTGCAGGGACTCTCCATTGATAAAAAATATAAACAGGCCATCCTGTCTTCTAAGTCCTGGGGCATGAATACTTCTTATGGTATTGGTGCGGCTTTTGCAGGAGCTATTGAAGAAGGCAAGACAGCAGATCAAGCTGTTAAGGAAGAAATCAAGATGCTGCAATTGGTTTATGATAAGCCAATCGAAGCTCAGACCAAATTGATGACTGATCATGGACATACATCCTTCGATGTTAAGAAATACATGGATATGTATAAGGAAAGAATGCGCTCCGCTGTCAAGGCTGCCGTCGATGCAGGGGTCCATTACGGAAATATAGTGACAGTTCCTGCCTATTGCGTAGGAGATGTAGCCCACCATATTGCTCAGTCCATGTTTAACATGGCTAAAGATGATGTCACCATGGCGATTATGGAAGCTACTACCGATGTAATGGAGCAAACATTAAAGGCCGGTTTGGATCAGGGATATAAGAGCGTCTATGATGTCTTGAGTGTTGCTACCGGATCCACCGCTGCAGCTGTTGCTTACATTTTGGAAAAAGACGGATTTACCGTGCCTATGGTAGTTGATCTTTTGAGTAAGCGCTATACCAACTATGTTTGCAAGTACCCCAACCGTGGTCCTGCTGCAGAATTACACAATGTTGATTTCATGGATATGATTTGGCGTGGTGCCCAGATCATCGATAATGCCCCGAAGGGTGCAGGCGGTAAGATTAAAGGAGTTAAAGTTCAGCTAGGTGCAGTAGATGCCAATGAGGTCATTTCCAATCCACAGCGTTATACCTATCCAGCATGTGCTATTACTGTAAGGTTCTCATCCCTAATGAGACTGGCTGACTTCCCATGCTTACTGACCAGTGAGCCCGTTACAGCAACCCTCATGACCAATATCATTGCTTTGGATCCCAAATCACCAGGATCACCTGCCAGAGTATGTAAGAATTGTGCTGTTACAGGACTGATCAAGCGTTGTGACTATTGCAACTGGAACTCGGCAGTATAGTGGGTCGTAATAAAAAAAGGAAGGTGAAGGTAGCTTAAATTAGCTGCCTTCCCACTTCCAGAAAAATAGGTAACTATCAATAACATATCAGATAGGAGGGAGAATATCAATGCCTTCGATCGTCAAGAAATTTGTTGCTGAACTGATTGGTACCTGGATGCTTGTGTTGGTTGGAGCCGGTGCTGCTGCAGTAACTTTAATGATTGCTGAAGGAGCGGATAAAGCTTCCGCTTTCAATATCGGTATAGGTGCTTTAGGAGGTCTGGGAGACTGGTTGGCCATCGGTTTAGCCTTTGGAATTGTCATAGCTGCTGCAATATATATATTTGGACCTGTTTCCGGATGTCATATCAATCCGGCTGTAACGATTGCCCTTTGGGTAACTAAGCGTTTTCCTACCAAGGATTTAATCCCTTATCTGGTGGCGCAATTTACCGGTGCCATCTTGGGTGCGGCTACTTTGCTGGCCATGCTTGGTACCAAAGGGACCACTGTAGGAGGGCTGGGTGCTCCCGGTGCTTTCCCGGGGATAACCATGTCCGGAGTATTTATCGCTGAAGTAGTTGGGACTTTCATTCTGATGCTTACTATCATGGGTATAGCTGTCGATAAAAGAGCCCCACAAGGTTGGGCGGGTTTGATTATTGGTCTGATTGTTGCCGGAGTGATTACCACTATGGGTAATATTTCAGGTCAAGGCATCAATCCTGCCCGTTCTTTTGGACCAATGTTGGTTAATGCTTTTGCAGGTGGTCCAAACGGGTTGTCAATTTACTGGATTTACCTTGTAGCACCGATAATTGGAGCTATCCTGGCAGTATTTGTTTATGATGCTTTTGTAAAAGAAGAAATAGAGGAGTAGTCCCATACTCGCCCACAAAACCTTCTCCCTATAGCTATTGTTAGCACCATGCATTTTATATAGGGGCAGGCTGCCCAGCGTAGTCTGTCCCGCCATAAAATTCTTTCGCCGATATTCTATCTATTTACGCAATAACCCTTAGTCTGAGTGCACTGGAGAGGTGAGAAAATGGAAAAGTTTTGGGTGAAAACCGGAGCACGTCTACACTTGGGCCAACTGGATTTAAACGGATCTTTAGGTCGTCTGTATGGCGGACTGGGGTTAGCTATAGATCAGCCTCAGTTGGAAATCAGAGCAGAAAAAGCAGGTTCTCTTTCCCTCCAAAGTTTATGTGGGGAAAAGAAGAGATTGGAAAGAATAGTAAAAAAATATCTGGAGTATTATAGTCTTCCCGGTGTGAAGATTGAGTTGGTTCAGTCCTTACCCAGTCATAGTGGGTTAGGGTCAGGGACACAGCTTTCTTTAGCACTGGGTTTCGCTATTGCCCAGATCTATGAGCTGCATTCATCTTTAACGGAACTTGCTGCAATTACAGATAGAGAGAGCAGTCGTTCCGGAATTGGAGTGGCTGCTTTTGAGAGGGGTGGATTTCTTATTGACGGCGGCAAGAAGGAAAGTGAGCTTCAGTCACAAGATAGATTTGATGTACCACCTGTACTGGCCAGAATACCTTTTCCTGAAGACTGGGCTATTATCCTCGTCTTACCTTATCAGCAAGAAAAAATGTTCGGCTGCAAAGAAGAGAATGCTTTCAACTCACTATTACCGATGAAGGAAGATATATCCGGCAAAATTTGCAGACTCCTACTCATGAAATTACTTCCCGGCTTAGTAGAGAGAGACCTGGAAGTCTTCGGAGAAGCAGTGACAGATATTCAAAATTATTTAGGTGATTATTTTGCACCTGTACAGGGTGGGCAGTATGCATCAGCCCAAGGCTCAAGGGTTGCGGAATTCTTAATGTCACAAGGAGCTGTGGGGATAGGTCAGAGTTCATGGGGACCAACTATCTTTGGATTTACCAATGAGGAAAAGAAAGCTGAGTTATTGGTAAGAACCAGGGGTTTTGTCGGAGACGAAGGTTATGTTTGGTTGGCTTCAGGCAGAAATAAAGGGGCCAGTTTTGGGTGGATATAGGGGTAAAAACATGTTAGATAGAGATAAAAACCATATGGAAAAAAATAAGCCGAGAATTGCCTGGGGGATTGATAATCCCAAAGAGTTGGAAGGTTTTCTGCATCATGTTTATCTCAGAAGTTAGGGGTTGATTAAACTGACAAAATATCTCCTTGTTACTGGGCAAATCGCCCGGCCTGCGTTAGGCAAAGTAAGTCAAAAAATAAATGACATCGAACTGGAAATAAAACCCCTGAATTGTACGGTGGCAGCACTGATGACAACAGAATTCATCGCCAGGGAACTTAAGCGTGAACTTACCCATGAACATGAATTGTGTAAAGATGACACCATCATAATCCCAGGATTATGCGAAGGAGCACTCCAACCTATTGAGGAAACCACAGGTTGTAAAGTGTTAAGGGGTCCCAAAGATTTAATTGACCTTCCTGCTTTTTTACAGGATGAGAAAGAGGGGCCTCAGGAAACCAATCATACTCATAACAGCTTGACCATGGAAGTGTCACCAATACAGATCCTAGCCGAGATTGTCAACGCCGCCCGGATGTCAGATAAAGAGATTATGCAAAAAGCCTTCTATTACCGGGAAAGCGGTGCCGATATCATTGACCTGGGAGGGGATGTGGATAAGCCCTTTCCCCGTTTACAGACAGTAATAAAGATGCTTAAAGCCGAAGGCTTCACAGTGAGTGTAGACAGCCATCAACAAGATGATATCTTAAATGCCAACCAAGCCGGAGTAGATTTAATCCTGAGCTTCACTTCCAAAAACCTGGAGCTTGCCAGAGAACTCGCCTGCAAGGTGGTAGTGATTCCCGACGACGGTGAGGATTTAGAATCTTTATACCGCAACATGGAACAATTGGACAAATGGAACATTCCTTATCTAGTCGATCCCATTCTGCCTCCTTTGACTATGGGGATGGCGGAAGGAATCTGTCGCTATCTTCATGTACACAAAAAATTCCCTAATTGTGAATTACTGATGGGGCTAGGCAATGTCACCGAGCTGACAGATGCTGACAGCACAGGTATTAATGCCCTTATGATAGGTATAGCTGGTGAACTTAAGATTAATTATATCCTCACCACTGAAGTAAGCCACAGAGCACGGGGGGGTGTACGCGAGATCAATCAGGCACGCCGTTTGATTCATCAAGCTATATCAGAAAAAAGAGTACCTAAGCATTTGAACGATAGTCTCTTGACCATTAAAGATCCGACTGGTAATCCTTACCATAGAACAGATCTTTGGGAAATGCACCAGATGATTAGAGATAAGAATTACCGTATTTTTGTAAGTGATCAGATCTATGTCTTTAATGCCCAAAGCTTTTGGCAGGGCGCTTCCGCCCCGGAACTTTTTAATAAATTGAATATTAAGGATACCGGACATGCCTTTTACCTGGGCCGAGAACTGGAAAAAGCGGAACTGGCTCTTCAGTTAGGAAAAAAATACGTTCAGGATGCTCCTTTGCGTTGGGGTTATCTTAACAAAGAGATTTAACTGGAAAGAGGGTTAGGGATTGATTATCGAGACCATTCTTTCTTGAGATCATGGTATCTCAATCCCTGATTATGATTGATGTTTGAAATATAGCCATATGAGTTCAAGCTCTTTTGTCTGGATGAACAAAGAATAGGGAGGAGTCATTATGAAGAAGATTCTGGTTCATTTGGAGGCGGATGCTCAAGCCAGTGTTTTTGATCAGATTACCGCTTATGATGCCGGGGTGGATCAGGTAATGGCTTATGGGGGAGTCCGTTTGGATGAAGTAACAGGTTAAAG
>Ga0209643_1002687_pt1 | contig 10807 bp, 14 predicted proteins | sample AutmiccBRH37_all_FD_187383 | JGI IMG/M metagenome (GOLD analysis project Ga0209643, IMG submission 187383) | Deep subsurface microbial communities from Mt. Terri, Switzerland - Autotrophic microbial communities BRH/37_all (SPAdes) (version 2) | ecosystem: Environmental > Aquatic > Deep... | reverse complement strand
CCTTGCTTTTAAATTCGGCTGAATAATGGTTTCGCTTTTTCATGTTTCCAGTATAACTTACATTTTAAATTTTGTGTCTCACTCTATGGGAGCATTATAAAGTGCTGTCAATTAACCTAAAAGATGCTGGCAATGGCATGCAAAAAATCGGTCAAGTTGTTGCTGAAGAATACCTTAGCGATGGCAATTTAAAACCCCTGGCTCAAACGCTTCAATGTGGTTACTGCGCAACTTCCTTTGGATAAATATATTTACCATAACCAAACTGGCCGTATTTAAATTTCCTTTCTTCTTCCTCCAGGGGCAGGCTGGAACTCGGGAAGACCTCCAACAGCCTCTTTTTAGCCCTGGCGGTGAACCGGTGGCTGATTAGCTCGAAGGTGATATTGCTTTTAGCAGCATCACCAAGGGCTTTTTTTAGGTTATGGACAAGCACGGTGTAATCTTCCTGCCACCCCGGATAGTGGATGATGGGAGCTATTAAAAAACCCCAAAATGAGTGGCAAATTTGGATAATTGCGACAATAAAAATATTTTTAATAGCAAAGCTGCGATATTTCTTGCGGCTATGTGCTTTCAGACATATCCATTTTTTTTGGTGGCCAAGATATACCTGAAGCAGTATGGGCTTAGGCTGCGCAAAAGGCCGGTTCTTTGCTCCGGCAAAGCTGCGGTGGTTGAATTGTCCGTTTAGTTATTCTTTAAATATATCAATATGTCTCCTATACCTTTGGGGGATATTTATATCAACATTATAATGTAGCTTATCAAGCGCTTTTCTTATTGCTTTAATTCCATCAGCATAAAATCTTTCAATTCTTTTAACCCTATCTGTAATTTTCTTGTATTCAGCAGGGCAAACAAATGTCCAATCTGCACCATCATTGTTTACTATAATACGAAAATATTTATCAATATCATTTTCGTGAATATTTAATTTTCGCAAAAGAATATGATGTTCCCCCGCATCATCTATATTACAAATCAATATTTCATTCAAATCATGTTTAATTAAAACCAATAAAGGATCATCAACTTGCATTGCTTCATTTACTGTTTGTTGATCAGGATAATATACTATTTTCATTGTTAATCTCCTAACATAATTTTAAATTATGCCAGGGCATCGGCCCCGCAAGGATGCCAGCTATCGGAGTGTATATAATCTTATCTTTTGTGGCATCGATCTTTCTTTGCATTCTTAATTGTTCATCTTCAGCAAGCTTGTTTTTCTGCAATCAGTAACTTAGATTGTAATTTAATGCGGGCTTCCATGCGGCGAAATGCCTCATGACAACCAAATCTGCTTCCCCGTTACGCGTAATCATTACTGGCTCGTCAAGCTCGTAGCAGTATTTTAGAAAGCCATTATAGTCTTGGCGAATTGTTGTGGAGGGCTTAATATTCATTTCGCGGGACATCCTTTTAAATAACATTATTATGACGATATACTATCGCATTAATGGCATGAACGCAAGGTTGGAATAGAAACATCTACACCAAGTACTCCACCCGTGAACCAGGAAAATTTCTTTCCAGTTCCCTGCTGAATAGTGAATTCATTTCCTGAAGCTTCTCCTTTGGATAAACATGTTTGCCGTAACCAAACTGGCCGTATTTAAATTTTCTTTCCTCTTCCTCCAGGGGCAGGCTGGAGTCCGGAAAGACTTCCAGCAGCCTTTTTTTCGCCCTGGCGGTAAAGCGGTGGCTGATGAGCTCAAAGGTAATATTGCTTTTAGCGGCATCACCAAGGGCTTTTTTTAGGTTATGAACAAGTTCGGTGTAATCCTCCTGCCAGCCAGGATAGAGAATGATGGGAGCTATTAAAAAACCAAGGGGATATCCTGCTTCCGCCACCTTACGGGCGGCTTCGATGCGCTCTGCCGCCGGGCGGGGTGTCATGCTCATATTTTCTGATTACATGGGGAGTGTTGATGCTGAAGCGGAACCGTGTATGCCCGTTATGCCGGGCGTCCAAAAGGCTGTCCACCTCGGTAAATTTGGTGACGAAGCGGAACCTGCCCAGCTTGCTGGCCCCGAAATATTCAATTGCTTTTTTAAGGGAGCCGGTATACCTTTCCACCGGCAGAGGGTCGGAAGTGGCAGCCCCTTCAAAAACGGTTATTTCCGGGGCACTCTCACGTATGTAATGTTCCGCTGCAGACAGTATTTCATCAGTGTTTACATATACCCTCACATAGGGTTTATTGCCCAGGGTAGTGTTCAAGTAGCAGTATTCGCATTTTCCTTTTGTTGGCGGTAAACATAAAAAACCCGCAGTCCCTTGTATATCAAGGACTGTGGGTGTTATTATATGGGTGAGCTACTTTGCATAATGTTATAAATGCGAAGTTGTTCCTATATTAAATTTCTTTATTAATACGCTAAAAAAATCAATGCAAGTTTATCGTATCTTACCAAGATTAATATGCTCATTTTAACTTATTTTATTGGGTTAGTCCAGTACCACTGACACCGCCCGCAAATTGTATGGTATTATATGGGTAGCCTGCTAATACAGATGGCTGTTTAAAGGTGGTGCTAAATGTTGAAACCGGCAACAAAGAACTGGCTGGAACTTTCCCAGGAGGACTATGAGGTGGCCGGCCACCTTTTTATAAAAAGAAAGTATCTACACTGTCTTTTCTTCTGTCAGCAGACCATTGAAAAAGCTTTAAAGGCCATATATCATGAGAAGTACAATAAGACGCCGCCCAGAAAACATGATCTAGAAGCCCTGGCTAAAAACTGCACTTAGGTGGTCACGAAGGCCTTACTGGAACAAACGGGGGAGATTTTTGAATGGCTAAAAAGCAATATGAAGTGAGTATAAAAAAATACCTGGAGGCCTTGAAGACCGAAAACATTCGGGTAAAGAAGGTTATCCTTTACGGTTCCCTGGCCGCCGGCACCGCTGATAAGGATAGCGACATTGATTTGGCCATCGTGTCTCCGGATCTCGGGCGGGACCGGTTTAACGAATCACTTTTACTAAAGAAACTTACCCGGGGAATTGACCTGGATATTTCTCCCAGGCCGTATTCGTTAGAGCAGTACCAGAAGGCCAGGCAGGGTGATTTTTTATATGACGAGATCATCCAAAAAGGGAAAACAGTTTACGAAGAGTAGCTATTCACGATAAAAGACGGGTTATCCCACTGGGATTAACCCGTCTTTTGAGTTACTTAAAGTTATAATACTATATCCTCAGCGAGTAGGGTGGCAGTGCTGGCGCTACCCCTTTATTGATATCTGTCGTACTGCTTTTTCCTGGCATTTGCGCATAGCTGAGCATATATCCTGGTATTTTTTATATTATCGTGGCCCAGGAGATCCTGGATGCAGGGTAGCGGCATGCCTTTTTCCGCCAGGTGGGCCGCAAAGGTGTGCCGAAATGTGTGCGGGGTAATCCTTTTGCCCAGCTTTTGGGCATAACCGGTTATTAGCCCGTGTAATCTGCGTCCTTGAAGGGGGCTTCCCCACTTATTAAGAAATAGGTTGGGAATTTCATCCTGGCGTGATCCCAGGTACTCCTTTAGCCTTTCAGCGCACTCTGATGTAAAAAGCACAATACGTCCTTTTTTCCCCTTGCCGTTGGGTATAATAATTTGCCGGTCATCCCAGTTGATATCTTCTAGTCGAATATTTATAAACTCTTCAAGCCGGACCCCAGTAGCATAGAGTGTTTCAATAATGGCCCGGTCCCTTAAATTATCCTTGGCCATTTCTTTTAGCCGTGTAAGTTCATCCCGTTGCAGATATACAGGCAGCCGGTCGGATAGCCGGGGGGGCTTAATATTTACCGTGGGGTCATTTGCGACCAGGTTTTCTTCCCTGCAGTATCGGTAAAAAGATTTTAAAGCAGTTAAACAAAGGCATATTGTTGCAGGTGCCTTACCGGACTGGTCAAGATTGGCAAGCCAGACTCTCACGTCAGACGCTCTAACCACTCCGTATTCCTTTGGGCAAAAGGCAAAGAATTGCCTTAGTACAATCCAGAACCTTTTAACTGTTCCTTCTGCAAACTTTAATTCATGCTCTAAAAAGAATTGGCTTATTATATCGGTATTTTTCATTTTAATTACCCCATATACCGCCTGTACAGGCTGGTAATATGTTCCGAAGGGAGATTGGCATAAATCCTGGTTGTATTAAGTTCTTTATGGCCAAGCTCTTCGGCGATAAAATCCAGCTCAGCGCCCTTGGACAACAGGTTGGTGGCAAAGGTATGCCTGAAGCAGTGCGGGCTTAGGCTGCGCAAAAGTCCGGCTCTTTGCCCCAGCAATGCTGCGGTATATTGAATTGCCCTTATGGATAGCCTGTTCCCGTAGCGGTTAAGAAAAAGGGCTGGATTTTCTTTTGGGTGGGTGAGCAAATACTTTTTTAAGAGGATGGCATAGGTTTCCGAAAAGTGCACCTGCCGTATCCTCCTGCCTTTGCCCACCACCCGGGCCGTCCTGCTAGCAAGGTCTACATCAGCTATATTCAGGCCGTAAACCTCGCAGCATCGGCAGCCTGAGGAAAGTAAAAATTCTATGATCGCCCTGTCCCGAAGGGGCAGTTTTTCAGCAGCAAGCCTCACCCGGGCCTCTTCGCTTTTATCCAGGTATTTGGGAACAGGCCTTGGCATTTTGGGCCGCCAGCGGTTTTTTATTAATACCCGTTTAATATATTCCTCTTCCATGCAGAACTTAAAAAAGCATGACAGGTCACTGATGTAGTTATTAATTGTCCCTTCTTTTTTATGCCAGTAGTGTTTTTTCAGCCACGCAAGGACGTATTCTGGGGTAAGCTCATTTAGTGGCAGGGAACATTCCTGGAGAAACTTTTCTAATAGCTGCCGGCGGTAGTTTATTGTGTATTTTGACCTATTGGCCAGCTTCATGCTCATTAGATAGTCATTTAATATTTTCCTATAGCTTTTACTAATTTTTTCGTTTTCCGAAATCCAATATTTTTTCATTTCCATCTTCCTCATTGATAATTGTCGTATTGCTTTTTCCTGGCTGTGGCGCTTAGTCTCGTGTAAATCCTGGTGGTATTGATATTGACGTGTCCCAATAGCTCTTGAATATGGGTCTGGGGCATGTCCTTTTCAGCCAGGTGGGCGGCAAAGGTGTGCCTTAGGGTGTGGGGGGTAACAGCAACACCTAAGCCGAGTTTTTTGGAGTAGCCACGAAACATGAGTTCAACCCACACCCGGCTTAAGTGACCACCCTTCTTATTGGCAAAAAGATAGGGGCTTTGAACAATTCTATTATCTAGATACTCTCTTAATCTTTCAGCACATTCAGTTGTAAAAAGAACAAAGCGCTCCTTATTTCCCTTACCTTTTGAAATCCAGATCTGCCGGTTGTCCCACTTGATGTCAGATAGCTTAGTGTTTATTAGCTCACTTACCCGTACCCCGGTGGCATAGAGTGTTTCAATGATAGCGCGGTCCCTTAAATTATCCTTGGCCGCCTCCATAAGGAGGGCAAGGGTTGCCTTATCCAAGAAGAAGGGTAGGGAGTCATCTATCTGGCACATGCTTACGTTTAAGGTGGGATCCTTTTGAGTAAGGTTTTCATTTATGCAATATTTATAAAATGTGCGCAGTGAGGCGAGCTTTAAATTTCTGGTTCTAGCCTTTTGCCCGTTTTTCTCCAGCTCTGCAAGCCAAGCCCGGATGTCCGCTGCCTTTACTTCGTCATACTCCTTCTGGCAAAAGCCAAAAAACTGTCTCAACGATATTCCGTATCCCCTGGCTGTCTCCTTGGCAAACCTTGCCTCGCTGTCTTTAAAAAAATAGTTAATTACATCATTGGTTTTTTTCATAATATAACTTCCTGAACTTATCTATTTGCTAATGCACATCAGGCGGGCATGAGCCCTGTCCAAATTTTTTCACCATTATTGAAAACTATCGTATTGAGTCTTTCTAGCCTTGGCGTTAAGCCTAGTGTAAATCCTGGTACTATTGATGTTGACATGCCCTAGAAGTTCTTGGATATAGCTTTGCGGCATATCTTTTTCGGCCAGGTGCGATGCAAAGGTGTGCCTCATTATATGGGGGGTAAACTTGCGCCCTAGATCCAGCTCTGCGGCATAGCGGCAAAAGATTTTCTGAAGCCACGCCCGGCTCAAATGTTTTCCCCGCCTATTGGCAAAAAGGTAAGGGCTTTCTATATTTCTATTTGCCAGGTATTCTTTTAACCTTTCGGCACACTCTGTGGTGAAAAGAACAAACCTATCTTTATTGCCTTTACCCTTCCTGATCCAGATCTGCCTGGTGTCCCATTTGATGTCCGAAAGCTGGATATTTAACAACTCTCTTGCCCGGACCCCGGTGGCATATAGGGTTTCAAGCAAAACACGTTCCCTGGGGTGGTCTTTAGCGGCCTCCATCAGCTGAGCCATTTCGTTTTTTTCTAAATAAACAGGCAGGGGCTCTTCTTTCTTGGGCAAGTCGATGTTTAAAGTAGGTTTCTTTTGGATGAAATTCTCCTCAAGGCAGTACTGGTAAAATGAACGCAGGGCTACCAGCCTTGTATTAAGTGTTCTGGGCTTTTGCCCGGCCTCGTCAAGCGCTGATAGCCAGGCTCGAATGTCTGCTGTCTTAACCTCGTCAAACTCTTTTTGGCAAAAACTGAAGAATTGCCTGAGCGACTGCTTATATTTCAGGATCGTTTCTTTGGCAAACCTCGCCGCGTTGTCCTTAAAAAAATACTCTATGACTTCATGCGTTTTTTTCATATCCTACTCCTTAATTTTCCTATATGAGGCAATGAGTTCCTCTGAAGGAATTCTGGCGTAAATCCTGGTCGTGTTAAGATCACGGTGCCCCAACTCGTTACCGATGAATTCTAGATCAGCGCCTCTGGACATCATATTGGTGGCAAAGGTGTGCCGGCAGCAATGTGGGCTAAAGTTATTGGCTAAACCAGCCTTTTTGCCAAGTCTAGTGGTGATTGCGTAGATGCCTTTCGACATAAGCCTGTCCCCAAATTTATTTAAAAATAGAGGCTTCTTATCGGGATGGCTATACAAGTATTCTTTTAGGAGAAGGGCAGTTTCCTCGTCAAAATGAACCTCGCGAACTTTATTGCCCTTTCCCACCACCCGTGCAATTCTGCTGTCCAGATCTACATCTTCAACATTTAACCCTGATACTTCCGAGCGTCGGCAGCCGGAGGTTAACAAGAACTGTACTAAAGCCCGGTCCCGTACAGAAAGTTTTTCGGCCTGTAGTTTTACACGGGCCAACTCACTACTGTTTAAATACTTCGGAAGGGACTTTGGTAATCGCGGTCGCCAGCGGTTCTTGATTAACGCCCGGTCAATATATTCCTCAGCATGGCAGAACTTAAAAAAGCTCGATAGAACCGCGAGGGCCATTGAATTTGTCCGTTCTTTTCTATCCCCGTAAAAGGTGCGAAGCCAGTTGAGGACATCGTCTGGAACTAGTTGATGTAGTGGCTTTGGACATTCAGTAAAAAACTTTTGCAATATCCGCCGATACTTGTCTATAGTACCTGGCGATTTTTTTGATAGCTTAATACATCTTAAAAATTCATTGGCAATGTTTTTAGTCTGTGGATCAAGTTTTTCATGCTCGATAATCCAATACTTTTCTTTCATAACTGCTATCCTTTCTTTGGCTTTTCCCTTGTTTAATCATTGATGGACGCCTTTTTTCATGACCTTCATTGACTACTTATCAGGTCTTAAACCTGTCCCCCGGGATGTTAAATATAGCTACCACCCTATTTTTTGCGACAGTTTACTTGTGTTAACTATTATTTCCATTCTATCTTTCAAATAATCATTTATTTGTATGACTAGTCAATTATTTTATTGGGCTGGCTGCTAACTTATCTAACAGACCGGTAGCGTCCTCTGCGAAAATATCCTCTGTGTTGGATAGAAGGCTGACGCTTCCCGGAATAGCTTTAGTGAAGTCGCAGATTACGGAGGACACAACACAGAGAAAAATTAACAAATGTAATATTAAAACCACCCGTTTCTAATGAAGTAATTTCGGGTGGTCTATTTTTCCTTAGGCGGAAGGATTTTGTCATTATTGAAAGAAAATCAAGTAATATAACTAAATTTGGTTGATGGTTTTTTTAGAAAAAACATGGTAGACAAAAAAATGATTATTTAAGGGACATGTCACCATAAGTCCTTAACCTATAGAAAATATTATGGATTAGTAAGGTATGACGCAACTAATGTTTAGCAAATTATCCGAAGTTAGGACGTAAAAAGGCTCAAGCCCGGATTCAGAGCTTGAGTAAATTAGCGGTAGTTTATGGGTGGAGAAGTTGCTTACCTAACTTTGGATAATTACATAGCACGAAACCGCTGGGAAGAAAATGCTATGGGGATTGAATATTTTCTTGAATGGATAAAATTAAATTTTAATAGAGAGCCAAGCTCAATAACCGGTGACTAATATTAATAGTAAGCAGCCGATATGATAAGATGGACATAGTTACCCCCTCCCCATAACAGGGCATTTTTTGAAAAACTTTTCACGTTATGCAGTTTTGATAATAGCAGGAGGAGATTTATCCAAGTACATAAAACGGCTAAGTTTATCCGAACCGCAGTAGGGGCATTTAGATAAATCCTTACCTGTAATTTTAAGAATAATTTGCAGTGTAGAGGCTTTGTCTTTTGTTACAACCGGCGTATGAGTCAGTTGCTTACAAAGCTTTAGTTTCGTATTCTTGTTTCGATTTCCTAGCAGGCCATAGTGTCGGATTTTCATAAACCTGCTTGGCAGAATATGAATAAGAAATCTACGGATAAATTCATCAGCAGCAAGAGTCATGAGTTTTAAATTGCTACCATCTTTGTAATCTCGCCATTTGAACGTAACGTAATCATCTTTCATACTGACGATACGATGATTGGATATAGCTACTCTGTGGGTATAACGACCCAAATATTCAACGACACAAGAAGCATTTTTAAAAGGAGGCTTACAGTAGACAACCCACTCCTTGGAATTAAGCGAGGTAAGGACTTTATTAAATTCTTGATTGTTAGCAAGATGCTTTTGACTACCATGGAATTCGAGCTTGTTTTGACTGTATAGTTGTTTAAGGTAATAGAGAAACTTGCCTCTGAACTTGCGAGACAAAACCTTGACAGGGATAAAGAACTTTTTTCGGCTGTTTACCCATTTGCCAAGGGGTGATAACCCACCGCCAGGTACAATACAGTGAATATGCGGATGATGCATAAGGTTTTGTCCCCAAGTATGTAGAATAGAAGAGAAACCAAGCTTAGCACCAAGATATTTTTTGTCAGCAGCTAACTCTGAAAGCGTTTCGGCAACAGTCTTAAATAATAGACCATATAAAGCTTTCTGATTTTGATAAACCATCCCATTGAGCGAATCTGGAAGAGTGAATACCACATGGAAGTAGCCTATGTTGAGTAAATTGCCTTTTTGGTTGTCAATCCAACGTTCTTTAGCTAGACTCTGGCATTTAGGGCAGTGCCTGTTGCGACAGGAGTTGTAAGAAATTTGAGTGTGTCCACAACTCTCACATACCTCTTTATGACCGCCTAACTGAGAAGTTCTACATCTTTGAATTGCAGACATCGCTTTATGCTGCACAAGAGTGAGCTTGTGCGTACTCCGAAAGTCTTTACTGTACTTGAGAAAGATATCTTGAACCTCAACCATTGGCTTTCTCCGATTCAGCCATTCGATCAAGGGGACTGGTCACGTCAAGAGATTCAATCTTGACCAAATGCAAGTAAAAGCAGGTCGTGTTGATGTTTGAGTGTCCGAGCAGTTGCTTGATGTGGTAAATACTTGTGCCGGATTCCAACAGGTGAGTGGCAAAGCAATGTCTCAGAGTATGGACTGTAACGTTTTTAGTAATCTTAGCTTTGCTTACATATTTATTAAAAAGATTTTCTACAGCTCTAGGAGTTATGTGTGTACCGGTATTATTTCTGCTGCAAAAAAGCCACTCTTTGGGGCGGTAAGTCTTCCAGTAAGCTCTAAGCATCTCGAGATTGGCTTGAGAAAGCAGGGCATATCGATCTTTACCGCCTTTAGCATTGCGAACAAACAGTTGCATTTTATCGCTATGGATATCTGCAACTTTAAGTGAAGCTACTTCACTAAGGCGAAGTCCAGCACCATAGAGGGTCATAAGAATGCATTTATCTCTCAAGTTGTCGCAGGCATTAAAAATAATTTGGATTTCCTCTTGAGTAAGGATATCAGGGAACTTGCGTAGTATACGGTGACGAGGGATTTGCTTGAGGTTTAAATTGATGTTCAAAGTTACGCCATACAAAAAGCGAAGGCCGCTGTTGTAGGTATTTACCGATTCGGAAGCAAGCTTCTTTTTTGTAGTAAGATAATGGAGGAACTCTCTAACATCCTCTACGCCTAGCTCAGTTGCAGGTTTATTAAAGTGGTCCTGAAAAATTTTAACCTTGGTATAGTACTCAGCCTTGGTATGCTTGCTTAACCCCCTGAGTTCTACGTCGAATTTCAGCCTCTCTAAAACCTGTTCCTTTGTCATGGTTTAAACATCTCCTTTAAAATCGAATTAGCTTTATTTTAAAGGAAATCAATTAAAATGAACTGACTTTTTGTAGCATAAGTTGTGTTTGGCAATATGGAAGGGTAGCGCTTAGCTTCCGTTTTTCTTCCAGTTTTATTTCCAGTTTCCCATTAGCGACGAACCTCCACAAGAATGGTTCGGTGTCCGGGGGTGAAGGCTAAAATCCTTATGACATCGCCCCTAAAAGGCTACCATGCTTACCCTCATCGTCAATGGTTCCACTCCAT
>Ga0209643_1002685_pt1 | contig 10811 bp, 9 predicted proteins | sample AutmiccBRH37_all_FD_187383 | JGI IMG/M metagenome (GOLD analysis project Ga0209643, IMG submission 187383) | Deep subsurface microbial communities from Mt. Terri, Switzerland - Autotrophic microbial communities BRH/37_all (SPAdes) (version 2) | ecosystem: Environmental > Aquatic > Deep subsurface... | reverse complement strand
ATTATACAATCAGCTTTAGTGAGGATATCTATACTTATCTTTTGTATTTTTTTGGTTTTATATTTCTACATAGCCAGGATTTACTGGGAAAAGGAGGTCTACGATCGTGAACTGGAATTGTTAACCATAGCCTCCACAGTAGCAGTCCAGATCCAAGGAAACTTGGATGATATTATTACATTTAAAGAAGATAGTTCATTACCCGAACAGGAAAAGCGTGAAGCAATCCAATCTTTACTTCGAGCATCATTAGAGAGTATTTCTCAAGCTAATCCCAATACATATTTTGGCTATCATGATAATGATCTGGACTTGGTATGTTCATTGTTTCCAGAAAATGATGTCTATCTTCTCCCGGATACTCTTTTCTCTGAGCAATTCACTAATCCTAATACATCAGGTCAACCAGAATTTCTTTTTGATGAAGAACTCACTGCCTGGGACGGTAAAGGAGTCATTGGGGTTACTATACCAATCTATGACCATGATAGAATAATTGGCCATATCTGGACCGGTGTCAAAGCAGATAAAGCAATTTTTAATTCCTACCTGGATTATGCTAAAGTCTTAGTTTTGGGGATAATCGTCTGGCTTCTTGTCTTATTGATAATTAAGTGGTATTTGGAAAAAATTGAACTTTCTTTAGATAACTTTTCGCAAATGATAGTTGAGAGTAACTTTCAAGACGACCAAATAATATCGGGGTTTCCGGAGTTAAGACCGGTATTTGATAGAATCAAAGGCCATTTAAATAAGTTGACCGAGCTTAATGCTCAATTGGAACAATCCAATGAAAAGATGTTTACCATAATGGAAGGGATTAAAGACGGATTTTATTCCCTGGATAAAACATGGAGATTTACCTTTCTTAATAAAGTAACGAAAAAAAACATGAAGAAAGAAGATCTTCTGGGGAAAAACATCTGGGAAGAATTAGAAGACAATATAGATTATCTAACTTATGATAAACTACAGGAAGCTGTAAGAGATAAAAAACCGGTTCACTGGGAAGCTATCTCAGCTCAGGATAATAAATACTACGAATACCATGCATACCCTTTTACCCAAGGTATATCCGTTTTTTTTAGGGATATCACGGAAAGCAAACATCAGGAGATGGAACTTGTCCGCTTGGAACGTCTTAACCTAATCGGACAGCTGGCTGCAGGAATTAGCCATGAAGTAAGAAATCCCTTAACTACGGTCAGAGGCTTTTTGCAGATGCTTGAATCACGCTCGGATTCTTCCCAAAACAAAGATTATATGGAAATCATGATTTCTGAAATAGACAGAGCTAATGATATAATCTCCGATTTTTTATCCCTGGCCAAAGTTAACGCTGAACGCGTTAAAAAAGAGAATATTAATGACATAATATTGCGCATTTTCCCTATGCTGCAGGCCGATGCCTTTAACAGTGATAAAGAAGTCGTTCTGGATCTGGACGCAGTTCCGGAAATTGAGTTGAATGAATCAGAAATACGACAACTGATTTTAAATCTGGTACGCAATGGACTGGAGGAAACTCCAGTAAAGGGACAAGTTATAATCGCTACTCGAAATCAAGAGAATCAAGTAATCTTAACCATTGAAGACCAAGGGAAGGGAATTCCCCAGGAAATCCAGGATAGTATGGGGACACCTTTTATGACCACCAAAGAAACGGGGACAGGCTTGGGTTTGGCTATCTCAATTGGTATTGCCGGCAGACATAAGGCAAGATTTGAATTCGAAACAGGTGAAAGCGGGACGACTTTTTATATTAAATTCCCTGTTATAAGTTGAATGCAACCTTGGAATTTGTCTTTTATAGAGATAATTGCATTATTATTTTCTAGTTGGCAAGGAAAAACGAAATGTTTGTAGAATAATGTTAAAAGACAGATATCCTAAGGGAGGAACTAATGAAAATACCGTTTTTAGCATTGATTTTGCAAGGGATACCGGAAACTATTGCAGTCGCAACTTTAGCTTTTGTAGTTGCAAAAATACCTATAAAATGGAAGAAAATCGTTTTAATAGGAATGATTTTAGCTTTTACATCTTTTGGATTAAGATTGTTTCCGATTACATTTGGGATACATACAATTTTTTCAATAGGACTACTCTTCATTTTATTAATTAGAATTGGTAGGAGTAATTTAAATACAGCACTTATTGCTAGCTTATTGAGTTATTTAGCAGTTATTATATCTGAGACCGTTTGTTTATCATTACTTATGCCTCTATTCGGTGTTACTTCAGATATGATTCTATCGAATGTAACCATAAGGATATTAATTACTTTTCCCCAAGTTTTAATGATGTTTATGATTGCCTATACAGTATATAGATTTAGAAACAAAAAGAAATGAATTATAAATGAACATAGTATTAGAACAAATACTATGGAGGATAGCTATGAGAATACCATTACTCGCTTTAATTTTTCAAGGGATACCGGAACAAATAGCAGTTGTAACACTAGTCTTTGTCTTGACGAGAATTCGTTTGGAATGGAAAAAGATTGTTCTGTTCGGCATTATCTTGGCCTTTGCGGCTTATGTACTGAGGCTATTCCCTATAACTTTTGGAATTCATACTATTGTTTTAATAGGATTACAATTTGTTTTTTTAGTCCAATTGTATCAAGCCCCTGTAATTATAGCCTTAAGAGGAACTTTGATTGCTTTTCTAATATTTATTGTTATTGAGTATATTTGCTTTACTTTACTCATCTACCTATTCGATATTAACTTTGAGACCTATCTTAATAATATACCTACTAGGATTTTAATTGGCTTGCCACAGGTTTTTCTTCTATTTACATTGTCCTATATAATTCTAAAAGTGAGGTCGAGGAGGGAAGCTAAGTGAATTTTTCTGGAATTAGTGAGCGTTTAGCTCATAATATCTCTGCCGAATTGAATTATAGTGAAGACAAGAAAGAGATTGTTGCTTACGGCATAGAATCAACAATTTTGACTGTTATAGGTTTTATAGCGGTGCTACTTGTAGCATATCCATTAAATGCCTTGCTCCCTGCAGCTACGGCTGCCATCTTTGGAGGATCACTTCGTAAGCTATCAGGAGGAGCACACTTTAATACGCCTTTAAAATGCCTCGTTTTTGGGACTTTAGTCTATTCTTTTATCGGGGTAATATCCAAAGGAATCATCAAAGCTAACCTATATAGCACAGGCACTTTATTTCTAGTTTTGATTATCTCTTTAGTAATAATTGTACGCTTGGCACCGGTAGACTGTGAGGCGAAGCCGATTAACTCTCTGAGCTTTCGAAAAAATTTGAAAATAGCATCCAGTGTTTTTATAGTTTTTGTTTGTGTGGTGGTGTTACTCAGTAACAATTCATTACTAAATACTGGTGCAGTATTGGGAATTGTCTATCAGACTATAACCCTGCTGCCTGTATTTAATAAAAAGAAAAAGGAGGTTACATCATGAAAAGAATTATGTATACTCTTATGGCATCCATAGTAGTGCTCATGGCTTCAGCAAGTTCGGTCTTTGCATGCAGTTTCTTTGCGTACCAACCCAAGACTCCTAAGTCATTACAGAAATAAAGAGAAGGTGGGTTATTCCCACCTTCTCTTTTAAAAGAGGGGAAATATGTTTCAGGAAGATAAGCAAAAACAAGAAAGGTATATTCTGGTTTCTCAGGCAATCTCTTTTTTTCTTTTAGCAATGGCTATCCTGACAGCAATAAGCTCTCAGGATAAATTGTTTAATTTTCTTGGTTATTATCATTCTGTAGTTATGTTTTTAATTTTATTGCCGCTTATTATTTTTATAAGAGTTCTCAGTACTCATTATAATAATGTAAGATTTGAACTGATTTTTAATATCTTTTTCTTGGTCGTCTTAGCCAATTTCCTTTTTTACCTAAATAATCAGGTTTTTAATATTCTGCTTATAATGCCCATAATACTTACCGCGTTAAAATCTGGATTTAAATATGCCATATATATTTCCATGGCCTCTTTGATAGTATTATTTTATGTGAGTCATAAGAATGATTTTGCTACGATTGATGTCGATATTATGTATATGATAGTTTTCCTCCTCGTTGCCTGGCTCCTAGGCAACATGAGAGACACAGAAAACGAGATCCGCAAGAAGCTTGAAAGACAAGCAAGTTATGACGGGCTTACCGACCTCCTTAACCATAGAAGTTTCCAAAATATTATGGATACGGAACTTGTAAAGGCGAAGGAACAAACACAATCGTTAAGTCTGATACTGCTTGATATAGATTATTTCAAAGTATATAACGACTCCTTCGGTCATCCTAAAGGTGACTATGTCCTGAAAAAAGTGGCTTCAATCATAAGCCTCTGCACTCCGCCTACAGGTTATTGTGCCAGATATGGAGGGGAAGAATTCGCCCTGATATTACCGGAGATGAATGTAGAAGCTGCTAAGATAGTAGCCGAAAAGATACGCAAAACTATGGAAGAAACTAATTTTTCCGGAATGGAAGTTTTGCCAAGAGGTAAATTGACCGTATCCATAGGATTAGCAGAATATCCTCTAATGGCAACTAATAAGGAAAAACTCATCCAAAAAGCTGATGAAGCCCTCTATAAAGCAAAATTTATTAGTAAAAATAAAGTTGAAACGTATTACTCAGTATTTGACGAATTGAGCTTAGTTTTAGAGGATGAAGAAAGGGATATCTTTAATTCTATCCGCACTTTAACCATGGTAATCAATGCAAAAGATAAGTACACTTATGGGCATTCAGAACGTACTATGGAATTAGCCCGCAGATTCGCTGAGAAGCGGAACATGCCTAAGAGTAGTAAAACCCAATTGATTTATAGTTCCTTGTTGCATGATATTGGCAAGATAGAAGTAAGCAGGGATATTCTCAATAAACCTGCAAAGCTTAATAATAATGAATGGGAAATATTAAAGGGTCATCCCCAATGGGGGGCAGATATTATACGACCCTTAAAATCCTTTGAAGAAATAGGAGAAATAGTTCTCTATCATCACGAGAATTTTGATGGCAGTGGTTATCCTAAAGGGCTGAAAGGCTTAGAAATACCTTATGGAGCACGTGTCTTAAGGATTATTGATAGCTTCGATGCTATAACCACAAATCGTCCATATAAATTCGGTATGACCAACGCCCAAGCTATTGAAGAGCTGAGGGGATTTTCTGGGATTCATTATGATTCGATTATTTTTGAGCAGTTTGCAGAAATGATTTTAAACGATTCCCTTCCTCATAATTCATACTATTTCAATGAGTGACATCTACATCCTCCCGGCAATATTACCGGGTTTCCAGTAACTAAGAGAACTGATAATTGGAGGTTGAACATGTGTCTGAAATCTTATTCTTCGCAACTTATCCTGAGTTAGCTCAATTTGCTCATAAAGTATGTGATACCGATGATGTTACTATTGTAAATGCCAGGATGGATGAAGCTGTTAAACAGGCTTGGAGTGCTGAGAAGAAAGGTTATCAGGTTATCATTACCCGAGGATTTACTTCTTTGATGATTAGGAATTCAGGAATAGAACTCCCGGTTGTGGATGTTTCTGTTAGCGGATATGATATTGTTCGTGCCTACTACCAAGCTAAAAAGATCGGAGATAAAGTAGGGATTATAGATACTGAAGATGTTATCTTCGGAGTTGATACATTTGAAGAGATAATTGAAGATAAGATAATTAAATATACCTGTAGTAATGATTTAGATGATATTAGTAAGGGGGTCAAATACCTCAAAGATCACGGTGTGGAGGTGGTCATAGCCAAGGTAGCCATGGCCAATGAAGCAAGAAAGCAAGATATGAAATCAGTGATTATTACTTCTGGTTATGATGCAGTACGCAGGGCAATCTGTGAAGCCAAAAGAGTTAACTCAGTACGCAAACAGGAAAAAAGAAAAGCAGAGCAACTGAAGGCTATCTTGAACTTCACTTACGATGGAATTATTGCACTTGATGATACAGGGAAGATAACGGCTTTTAACCGCGTTGCCGAACAGCTTTCTGGTTGGAAAGCTGAGAATGCGCTAGGGCGTTTTATCACCGAGGTGATACCTAAAGCGCATTTTCATAGACTTCTTAAAACCAAACAACCCGAGATTGGAGAATTTTTAGAAATTGGCAGCTCCAAAGTTGTAGCTAACGGAGTGCCTATTATGGTGGATAACCGTGTGGAGGGAATTGTATCAACTTTTCAGCAAATTGATAGACTGCAAAAATTGGAAAGTAAAGTGCGGAGACAGCTCTCTGAAAGAGGATTAGCAGCAAAATATCAATTCCAAGATATAACCGGCAAAAGTGCGGCCCTAATCCAAGTTATCAGTTTAGCTAAGGAGTATTCAGGAGTAGACTCAACCATTCTTATTTATGGTCAGACAGGATCAGGTAAAGAAATGTTCGCTCATGCGGTGCATAATGCTAGCAAAAGAAGGAATGAACCTTTCGTAGCAATAAACTGTGCTGCATTACCGGAAAGCCTCTTGGAAAGTGAACTATTTGGCTATGTGGAGGGTGCTTTTACCGGAGCCCGTAAGGGAGGTAAAGCGGGAATGTTTGAGATGGCGCATGGAGGAACTCTCTTTTTAGATGAGGTAGGCGAAATGTCGCCCATGTTGCAGGCCAGGCTTCTCAGAGTAATAGAGCAGGGAGAAGTAATGCGCCTTGGAGACAGCAGCATTGTACCTGTTAATGTTCGTTTAATCGCTGCCACTCACCGTGACCTGAGAAAGATGGTAGAGAACCAAGAATTCCGCGAAGATTTATACTATAGACTAAATGTCTTATCTCTAAAGATTCCACCGCTGAAATATAGAGATAAGGATATAATATCTATCGCTTATCAATTTTTAGCCGAGTTCTGCTCACGCAGAGGAAAGCCTCCTGGCAAGTTTACCCCTGAAGCAGAAAAGATACTTTTGAATTATAGCTGGCCAGGAAATATAAGAGAATTACGCAATGCTATGGAGAGGCTGGGTATGAGGCCGTGGAAAAACGAGATTGGCTTCATGGATGTATCTAAGGCCTTACTTCTTGACGAAGAAGAGGATGCCTTTAATTTAGAATTATCTCCTGAGTCATCTTCTATCCAAAAGAATGATATGTATAGCAGTATTCTGGATAAGCGTATCAGCACCGTAGAAAAACATGTCATTCAAAAAGTTTTACAGGAATGTGAAGGAAAAAAAGCAGAGGCTGCTCGTCGATTAGGCATTAGTAGAACAACCCTATGGAGAAAATCGCAAGATTAACTACTCAAACTTTATCCTGTCATTGTCACTGCAAATCGTTAAAATAAAAAAAATATCAATAATCAAAGATTATCGATCCGGTTCAGTTAAATTATGAAACAAACTATACCGTCGAATGTTTAACATTTGAAACGTTGGTCCTAAGATTAAGATGAAAAACAAATTGTCAAATTTGTGGTCAATTACTTTTTTTCACTAAGAATCGATAAATCTTCAAGGGTTCATGAAGTTTATTAAAGACTGAAGGTTTCAGAACTGTATCAAATTGATAGCACTTGTAATGTTGGCATGATACTTGCATTATAATTCAGTAATGGAGGTGACTCAGATATATCCATCTTCGAATTGGGTGTTATAACTAAATTGAGAGTTTTCGATAAAATTCAAGTAATAAAGGGGGTTAGGGAAATTGAAACAATACGATTCAAAGAAGCGTCTGTTCGTAGACGTTAGTCTGTGTCTAGGATGCAAAACTTGTGAATTACGCTGTGCTGTAGAAAGAAACTCTATAAGCAAAACGCTAACTGAAGCTGTACATGAGGAGATAATCCCAAGGCCTAGAGTATATGTACAATGGCAGAAGGGAGTATCAGTACCCGTTCAGTGCAGACATTGTACTGACGCTCCATGTCTGGAGATATGTTCGACAGGGGCATTGCAAAGGGACGAAGAAAGCGGTTGTACTCATATTAATGGAGATAAATGTATCACCTGTTGGATGTGTGTTATGGTTTGTCCTTACGGAGTGATAGCTCCTGCAATAGAAAAGCACTGCGCTGATAAATGTGATCAGTGTTTCCAAATGGCGGAACCATACTGTTTGGCTTCCTGTCCAACGGGTGCTTTGCAATTGCTAACACCTGATCAAATTGAAGAACACCTGCAAGAAAAAAGAAAGAGTACAATAGTTTATTAAATTGATTGAAAAGTACAACCCCATTTTGGTTGGGTGTTAATGAAGGAGGAAAAAGTAATGCGCCAAGTAAGAAGGAAGATCGTTGATCCGTCTGTGCGGACCTATTTACTAAAAGCCAAAGAAGAAGGTATTAAATTATCTTGGAATAGATTTGAAGAGATGCTTCCTCAAGACGGTTTTGGAAGGCTGGGTCTGTCTTGCCACGATTGTCTGTTGGGACCTTGTCGTCTGAATCCTTTCGGTGAAAATGAAGTAGGGACTATTTGTGGTTTGACGAAAGATGATTTGGTTCTTAGAACCCTTTATCGTTTGGTTTCCAATAACGATTTAGAAATTGATCCAACCGATTTAGATTGTGGATGTGAAGATAATGATAGCCTCTTAGGACTTGTCCGTTGCCAAACAGAAAGCATGAAAAAGATGGTTGGATCTCGTAAGGTTCAAGGGGTAACTAGACAGGTTGGGTTAGGTGTACTTAAAGATGATTACATTAATGTTTGCCTGGAGGAAGCATCACCTGTATTGATGAATATGGTTCAAGCTTTGGTAGAGGAATTAAAAGAAGAGGCAACCAGTAGAGGCGCAAAAGGCTTCAATGTTGTTGTTGCAGGAGATATTTCCCCTGTATTCTCTTTCCCTTCGGTAAACAACATTGGCGGGGTTGAATTCGCTGTATTAACTGGATTGCTCGATTCTTATATAGTTGGAGCAAAAGGATTAGGCTTAGGAAGAAATGCAGTTAGCTATTACCACACTTTCTTTGCTCAAGCAGACCGTTCAGTATGTAAGGTTAAAGTGAAAGACTGGCTTATAGAATCTGCAGATGCCTATAGGAAACGTGATAGGAAGAAGGTTCTTGCGTCTGACCAGATTGGTGAAGTAGAGCTCATTGACTTAGATAAAGCAATGATTAAGCAGAATATGGATAACGGGTGTATCAAAGGAGTATGTATATTAGGCGGAGGTACAAATCTTAAAGTTACTCAGGATGCCTTAATATGTGAAGCAGCAGTGAGACTCTCATCCATGGGTGTGTTATGCCTAACGTACGGTAATGCCGCTGTTACCCTAGGTAAATACGGTTATCTCCAAAAGGCCGGAGATGCAAATGCACTTGTCAGTTGTGTGGGCGCGGAACTGGATGTGGTAAAAATACTAGACTTAGTAGAAGGACTAGATAAGGAAAAAATTATTGGCCTCATGCCTGAAATTGCTATGCCACGTGATATTAGTAATGCTTTAGCTTTAGCAGGTACGGGGGTAAAGGTTCTTACTTCAATTAACTTACCTTTAGAAGGCAGTAAAGCGGTTGGAGCAGAAATCAATACGCTCATTAATTACTGTTCTCCTTCAGAGTATGTAGATGAAGCATTGAATTCTCTAGCATTGTAATACGTTTCATAAATTTTGACTATTACTCGATTCAAGCAGATTATTTCTGTTTGAAAGGAGAAGAGGAGGGCTAAGTTTGCTTATCGATAAAGCTAAATGTATCGGCTGTGGGCAATGTCGGCCATTTTGTACAATGAGTTCTATTCATTTTACTCGCAATCAGAAAGGTACCAAGGTACATTGTATGGTAGATGAAGATGAATGCGTTGACTGTGGAATTTGTTATCGCGCGAAAGTATGTCCAACAGACGCTTTATATCAACCTATTCATGGCTGGCCTCGTTCTATCAGAGGAACGTTCAGTAATCCTCTGGCGGAGCATAAAGAGACCAGAGTCCCTGGTCGGGGTACGGAAGAAATGAAGACCAATGATATTACAGAGCGTTTTAAGCGGGGATATGCAGGGATGGCTGCAGAAATGGGACGGCCTGGCACAGGTGCCCGTTTACGGGATGCTGAAAAGGTATTTAAGGCTCTAGCTAAATTAGGAGTAGAATTTGAAAAGAATAATCCTTTGACAGGATTATTGATTAACAAAGAAACAGGGGAGATGAACCCTGAAGTTTTAAATGAGAAAGTACTTTCAGCTATTATAGAGATGATTATTCCCTTAGAAGAGGTTATTACTGTATTAGATACGTTGGAAAAGGCCGCTTTGGAGATTGATACCGTTTTTTCCATCGATCTGGTTGCTCGTGTGGATGAGGATTTGTCTGTTCCGACAGCTAAGATTATGGAGAAGAACGGAAGGTGGCACTCCTTCCATGGAAAGACCAATCTTGGATTGGGCCGACTTCAAGTGAAAGGAGCAGATGCATAAATGACACATACTCTACACCGTCGAGGAAATGAAGATAGTTTAAGTGAAGATTATGTAATATTCTCAATGACAGCTAAGGGTTTTAATGAGAACAATTCAAGTGGTGCTTTAAAAGAGTTTCTGACTATACTCAGTAAGTACCCCAAAGTAAATATGGGTGATATGAAGACTGGCGGAATGTATCTCGTAGACCAAGAGCAAATAATTGAAAACGTCCAGGATACCTCCATTGTTCATGCTGTCTTTACAGATAAGAGTGATGTAGTTAAAGCTGTCCGGGAACTTAGAGAAGCAAATCTTGGTGTTTCAGTAACAGTGACAGGGATAGTTGACGATGTTGGGGAAATATGCAAGGAAGCGGGTATAGACCGTCATACTGTAGAATACTCGGTGGGTATCCGGGGCAAACTTTCCAAACTGCCGGAAGATGATCT
>Ga0209643_1002683_pt1 | contig 10813 bp, 9 predicted proteins | sample AutmiccBRH37_all_FD_187383 | JGI IMG/M metagenome (GOLD analysis project Ga0209643, IMG submission 187383) | Deep subsurface microbial communities from Mt. Terri, Switzerland - Autotrophic microbial communities BRH/37_all (SPAdes) (version 2) | ecosystem: Environmental > Aquatic > Deep subsurface... | reverse complement strand
ATCATCGACCATGCTGCCGCGGACCTGGAAAACCCGGTCAAGCCGAACAAGCCGCTGGTGGTCATCGTCGCAACCCTGCTGGGTGCCCTGCTCGCTACCGCATTCGTCTATGTGCGTGAAGCACTCAAGCGTGGCGTCGAGAACCCGGAAGACATCGAGCGTACCGGCACCCCGGTGTATGCCTCGATCCCGTTCACCGACAAGCAGGCCGCGCTGGAAAAACGCCTGGCCAACTTCAAGCGCGACAAGAGCACCGCCTCTTACCTGCTGACCATCAACGACCCGGCCGACCTCGCCACCGAAGCCATGCGCAGCCTGCGTACCAGCCTGCACTTCGCGATGATCGAGGCCAAGAACAACGTCCTGATGATCACCGGCCCGAGCCCTGCGGTGGGCAAGTCCTTCGTCACCACCAACCTCGCCGCGGTCGTTGCACAATCCGGCAAGCGCGTGCTGCTGATCGATGCCGACATGCGCAAGGGTTACCTGCACAAGGTCATGCGCTGTGACGGTGACAAGGGCCTGTCGGACATCCTCTCCGGCCGCATCACCCTGTTCGATGCCATCCAGAAGACCCAACTGAACAACCTGCACGTGATCACCCATGGCCAGCTGCCGCCGAACCCCTCGGAGCTGCTGATGCACGAGAACTTCTCGCGCTTCGTCAAGGAGATCAGCCACATGTACGACCTGGTGATCTTCGATACTCCGCCGATCCTGGCGGTCACCGACGCCGCGCTGGTCGGCAGCCAGGCCGGTACCACACTGATGGTCACCCGCTACGCGCTGAACGGCGTGAAGGAAATCGAGGCAGCCAAGCGTCGACTCGAGCAGAACGGTCTGATCGTCAAGGGCGTCATCTTCAACGCAGTGGTTCGCAAGGCTTCAACCTACGGCGAGTACGGCTACTACCAGTACGAATACGCCAGCACCAGCAAATAAGGTGAGTGCATGGCGGCGGCTCTGCCGTCGCCATGCAGAACACTGCAGCTACCCCCACTTTCCTCACTGCCGAGCAACTGGCCTTCCGAGCGTCAGTGGAACTTACTTTTGCCCGAAGATAGGTGTTAGCGATGACCAGACACCCCAACCGGCCAGCACAACGCCTCACACGACTGGCTGTGGCACTGGTGGCCACGCTGTCCGCAGTCGGCGCGAGCGCCGCCGATTGGCCAACCGGCGACAAGGGCCTCGCCCTGCTCGGGGTCAATATCTCCGGCGCCGGATTTGCCCCACACGTGACTCCGGGCAAGAACGGCACGAACTACTTCTATCCGGAAAAGAAGCACTTCAAGTACTACGCCGATCAGGGCATCCGTCTGATCCGCTTTCCCTTCATCTGGGAGCGGGTTCAACACTCGCTCGATGACGGATTGAACTTCGATCAGATCCGGTTGTTGAAGAAGACCCTGGATCTGGCCGCGATGAATGGCCAGAAGGTCATTCTGGACATGCACAACTATGGTCGTTACCACGGCGAACTCATCGGCTCGAGCAAGGTGCCTTACGACGCCTACGCATCGGTGTGGCGCGAACTGGCCAAGCGCTTCAAGGGTCACCGCGGCCTGCTCGGCTACGACATCATGAACGAGCCACACGGCACCGTTGGACTCTGGCCAGGCGCGGCGCAAGCGGCGGTCGATGCGATTCGCGAAGTCGACGATCAGACGCTGATCTTCATCGAAGGCGAGCGCTGGTCCAGCGCGTACCACTGGCCGCTGGTGAACGCCAACTTCCTCATCAACGACCCGGCCGACCGCATCGTCTACGAGGCGCACCTGTATTTCGACCAGGATTTCTCCGGCAAGTACATGGCGCAGACCAGCCGCGATATCGATCCGATGATCGGCGTCGAGCGCGCTCGCCCCTTCATCGAGTGGCTGAAGAAGCACGGCCAGCGAGGCTTCCTCGGCGAATACGGCATTCCCGACGACCTGCCCGAAGCGGCGGTCGCCATGGACAACCTGCTCGCCTACCTCAATGACAACTGCGTACCCAGCGCCTACTGGGCCGGCGGCCCCGGCTGGGGCACCTACAAGCTTGCAATCGAGCCGCGCAAGGGCGAGGACCGTCCTCAGATGGAGCTCATGCGCAAACACCTGGCGAACGACTGCACTGCCATTGGCCCTACACCCGCGCACAACGCTGACTGATTCTGGAGTGACTCGAACATGAAATTCGGACTGCTATGGCACTCGTTCTCTTCCGGCAACCTCGGGGTTGGCGCCCTGAGCATTTCCAACATGCTGCTGGTCGACGAGGCCGCGCGTAAATGCGGGATCACCCCGGAGTTCCTGATCATCGGTTCGTCCGGGCCCTGCGACTACCCTCCGTCCACCGAGCGCTTCAAGTACGAATTCATCGAGTTCAACGAGAAGGCGCTGCTGAAGAATCCCCACGGCCTGTACCAGGCGATCAGCTCCTGTGACGCGGTATTCGATATCGGCGAAGGCGACAGCTTCTCCGACATCTACGGCGCCAAGCGCCTGATCAAGCTGCTGGTCAGCAAGGGCATGGCCCTGGGCGGTCGCGTTCCGCTGATCCTCTCGCCGCAGACCATCGGCCCGTTCAAGTCGGACTGGGGCACCAAGGCTTCGGCCTGGGCAATGAAGAAGAGCACCATGGTCTTCGCCCGCGACCACCAGTCGTTCGACGTGCTCAAACAGCTGAACATCCCCAATCGCGACGAAGTCATCGACGTCGCCTTCGCCCTCCCCTTCGAGCGCCAGAGCGAACAGCGCGATCCGAGCAAGCTGGCCGTCGGCCTCAGCGTGTCGGCGCTGCTGCATCACGGCGGATACGAAGGCACCGCCAATCAATTCGGCCTGCGTGCCGATTACAAGGTACTGACGGACCGCCTGATCCGCACGCTGCTCGAGCGCGGCCACGAAGTGCACCTGGTGCCCCACGTGATCCCGATCGGCTTCCCTGCGGAAGACGACTACACCGTGTCCCAGCAACTGCAGCAGCAGTATCCCGAGCTCAAGCTGGCGCCGCGCTTCAAGGGGCCGATCGAGGCCAAGTCCTACATCAGCGGCATGGACTTCTTCGTCGGCGCGCGCATGCACGCGACCATCGGTGCGTTTTCCGCCGGTGTGCCGGTCGTGCCGCTGGCCTACAGCCGCAAGTTCGCCGGGCTCTATCAGTCGCTCGACTACCACCGCGTGGTGGACCTCAAGACCGAGGACACCGAGAGTGCACTGGAGCTGGTTCTTGCGCATCTGGACAACCGTGAACAGCTCAAGGCCGAAGTCGCCGCCAGCGGCGCGATCATCCGCCGCAAACTGGACGCCTACAGCGTGGCGCTGGAGCAGATCCTTGCCACCCTGCACCAGCCTCAGGCCGCGTATCAGAGATAACCATGCGCGATCACGCCCTGATGGGGGTTACCACGGCGGCCCGCACCGCCGTGCAGCTCGGCACCCTGCTGATCCTCGCGCGAACGCTGGGGCCGAGCGACTTCGGCTTCATTTCGATCGTGATCACCTGGTCGACCATCGTCGCCCTGGTGACCGACTACGGCTTCGGCATGCGCGCCTTGCGCGACATCGGCGCCGAGCGCCATCGCGCGGGCGAGATCATGTCCGCCAGCCTGGCGGCGAAGTCCGTACTGGTACTGCCGGCCTGCGTCGTGCTGCTGCCGATCATCCTGTTCGTCCTCGATCTGCACACCACCGAGCGCTTTGCCGCAGTGCTGTTCCTGCTCGGCACGATTGCCTCCTCCTATGGCGACCTTGGCCTGACGGTGTTTCGCAGCATTGGCCAGTTCCATCGTGAGACGAAGATCGTGGCTGCGACGGCACTGGTGCATTTCGTCCTGATCGGCGCGGCGATCCTGCTGCGCAACGATGTGCTGGCCATCGGCGTCGCCTTTCTGGTGTCACGTCTGATCTACGCGACTTTCGCCCTGCGCGCGCTGTCGAAGATCCTCGAACTGGGCGGCATCCTGCGCAACTCCTGGAAGGTGCTGGCCGAGCGCTTCAGGTCTTCCACCAGCTTCGCGGTGGACAGCGGTGCGACCAACATCTTCGCCCAGCTGGACGTCATCCTCGTCAACCATCTCGCCGGGCGCGAAGCCGCAGGCATCTACTTCGCCGGCTCGCGCCTGATCCAGGGCGCGGTGCCGTTCAGCGTGCTGCTGGCCAGCGTGCACATCCCGCGTTTCGCCTACCAGCTGCACAACAAGGCCGCCGGGCTGGCCCGCTATGGCCTGCGCATCCTCGGGGAATACGCGGGCATGGGACTGGTGTTTGCCCTGGCGTTCTTCTTCATCGGTCCGCTGTTCACCGACTATTTCCTCGGCGCCGAGTACGCCGAGCTGAACACCCTGTGGCTGGCCTTCGCCTGCTTCACCGCGGCGCGCTTCATCGCCGCCGGCCTGGGTGTACAGCTGATGGCGATGGGCACTGGTTTTCTGCGCACCTTCGGAATCATCGCCTCGGGCGTGATCACGGTGCTCTGTTACTGGATTTTCATCCCCTCGCACGGGATACAGGCGGCTCCCTGGGTGTCCACTCTGGGCATGGTCGTCCTGACGCTTATCTACGGTTATGCGGTGCTCAACATCTATCGCAAACGGCGCCAGCCAGCATGACCGCACTCGTTAAATACTGCCGGTCGCGCATCGCGCTCGACTGGCCGCTCAAGGGAAGGCAGGTATGAAAGCTTCATTGAATCGCGTGCTGAACAACGACTTGTGCAGCGGCTGTGGCATGTGCAGCTCGGTCGCAGACGACGACGCTATCAAGATTCGTCTGACTGGCGATGGCTACCACCGTCCGGTCCTCAACAGCCAGTACCAGAACAAGCCAGTGGCCAACGAGCAGACCAGCGCCGCTTTCGCCAAGTCCTGCCCGGCGCTGAATCTGGATATTCGCCCGTACAAGTCGGAGAACTACCACCCGATATGGGGCGAGATCCTCGACACGCTCAAAGGCTACGCCGCTGATAACGAGATCCGTCAGGCTGGCTCGTCCGGCGGCGTGATCTCGGCGCTGGCGCAGTATTGCCTGGAGAACAAGCTGGTCGATGGCGTGATCCAGATCCAGGCTTCGCAGACCGATCCGCTGGAGAACGTCGCCACCATCAGCCGCTCGCGGCAGAACGTCATCGCCTCTTCCGGCTCTCGCTACGCGCCGGCCAGCCCGGGCGAAGCGCTGAAGTGGGTGGCCATGTCCACCGAGAAGTACCTGTTCATCGGCAAGCCGTGCGACGTCGCCGCCGTGCGCCAGATGCAGCAGCACAACCCGCGGCTGAAGGAAAACATCCCTTACATCGTCTCCTTCATGTGCGCCGGCACGCCGAGCCTGCAGGGCACCGAGCAGGTGCTGGACAAGCTGGAGGTCAAGCGCAGCGACGTTACCGCCTTCCGCTACCGCGGCGACGGCTGGCCGGGGCTGACCAAGGCCACGCTGAAGAATGGCGACGAACGCACCATGACCTACAACGATTCCTGGGGAAAGGTGCTCAACCGCCACCTGCAAACCCGCTGCAAGATCTGCCCGGACGGCATTGGCGAATTCGCCGACATCGTCTGCGCCGATGGCTGGGAAGGCGATGAAAAGGGCTACCCGTCCTTCGAGGAGCGCGAGGGCAATTCGCTGATTCTGGTACGCACCGCAAAAGGTCGCGAACTTTTTCGCAACGCGGAGGCTGCTGGCGTTGTCAAAGCCGAGGCTTTCGATACGGGCAGCATCTTCTCCATCCAGCCGTTCCAGTATTACCGCCGCACGACGATCCTGCCGCGGCTGCTGGCGATGAAGCTGCTGTTGCTCAAGACCCCTACGTACAAAGGCTTCGAACTTGGCAAAGGGGTAAAGGAGATCGGGTTCTACCAGAGCTTCAAGGCGTTCACCGGTCTCCTGGTGCGGCGCAAGAAGATCAAGAAGCGGGCGCTGGAAACAGCTTGAAAGGCTGTGGCGCTCAAGGAACCAATACCTAAGGACTCAGGTTGATGACGAATTTCAGTTCACGCTTCTTCTTTTTTCCGTTGCTGATACTGGCACTGATACTGCACTTCTCGGTGTTTGGTGACAGCCCGCACAACCCCTACGGCATCAAGGGGCTGAACGAGCTGTACCTGGCAGTCAGCATCGTCTTCACCATTCTGCTGTTGCTGGCATCGGCGGAAAACGCCCCGCGTGAATTTCGCATCCTGATGTACTACTGCCTGTACAGCACGGTCGTTTTTCTCGTGATGCCGGCGATTTTCGCCTATTACACCTACGGTCAGCCGGTCGTGTTCGGGCTGATCGAAGAGCGCCGCGTGCTGTTCTGCCTGGGCTTTGCACCGCTGCTGTTCCTCGGCAAACGGGTCAGCACATTACAGTTCGAACGTGGCCTGCTGTACGCGGCGCTGATCGCAGCGTTCTTTTCCTGGTGCTTCAAGTTCGGCGTAATTCCGGATATGCGGGCTGAAGTGCGATCGGATGACCGCCCAGATCGGTCCTCAATCGGTCCGTACCTCATCTGTTTCGGTTATTTCTACTGCATCCAGATTTGGTCGAAAGGAATCTCTCCGATCAACGGCGCCGCTCGTAACAAGACCCTTTATATGGTGATCGCCGCTCTGCTGCTGCTGACACTGGTATTCGCCACCCAGACCCGCCAATTGATCGTGCTGTGCCTGCTGTTCACGCTCTTTTGCCTGCGTGCCAAGGCAGTCATATGGGCGGCTTCGCTATCAATTCTGCTGTCACCTTTCTATTTCTTTCCAAGCCTGCTCGAGGTTCTCGGCCTCAACACCGAGTTCTACGACAGCACGCTCGAAGGCGTAGAGGATGGCGTACGCACGTACACCATCTCCTCGATCTTCGCCCATCTCGATCAGGTCAACTGGCTACCCAGCGGCTCGCTGTCGCTGATGTGGCAGGACGGCTTCATCCCCTACTTTGGTGAGCACTTCTTCCTCTCCGATGTGGGTGTCTTCGGCACGCTGTTCCGCTTCGGTTTCCTGACCTTCTTTGTCATTCCGATGACCCTGTTCGTCTATCAGCGCATCGCCAAGAACATCACCACCGATATGACTTTCATCTACTCGACGATGTTGGCGTTCTTCGTCATCTGGCCACTCAACGGATTGTTCGAGTACGGCCAGCCGGTCATCGCGATGCTATTCGTCATTCACGCCCTCAAGGCCCGTCACCTTCGCAGCCAGGAACCCATCCATGAACGTCGCGCTTATCCTCAACTACAAGGCAGCTACTGAAACCATCAGTTGCGTTGAGAGCCTGCTCGCTCATTGCCCGGCTCTCAACCATGTGGTGGTCATCGACAATGACTCCCAAGATGGCTCCGTGGTGGCATTCAACCAGTGGCTGGAGGCCCAGCCGCGCCACAACGTCACCGTTCTCGCCAACCCGGAGAACAACGGCTACGCAGGTGGCAACAACTACGGCCTGCGTTGGGCGCTGGACAACCTGCCAGTGACAACTTTCTGGATCGTCAACAACGACACCTATGTCGACAGTGATGCCTTCACGCCGCTGCTCGATGCGCTAAAAGAGAACGATCGCCAATTCGTCGGCTCGGTCATCCTCAGCGCCGACACCGGGCGCCTGGAATGTTACGGCGGCGGCAAGCTCTACCCGCTGCTGGGCAAGGCCAAGCTGCTGGGCAAGGACCAGACCCTCGAAGCCATGGCAAACACCAGCGAGCAGCCGGATTACCTGATGGGGTGCAGCCTTGCGTTCTCGGCCAAGCTGATCGATCGCATCGGCCTGATGGACGAGGCGTACTTCATGTATTCCGAGGAAGTCGACTGGCAGTTCCAGGCCAAGAAGAAAGGCATCTCTATCCGCGTCGTGCCAAGCAGCAGGCTCTTCCACTACGGCTCGCTGAGCTCGGGCGGCCGCTCGGCCTTCTATCACTACTACCGCAATCGCGCCGCGACCCGATTCAACAAGCGCTTCTACGGCCAGGGTTTCGCCTTCGCGTCGGCCTGTTTCCTGTCGGCGATCACCGTCATCAAGGAGTTCAACCACCCCAGCCTCGCCTGGTCCGGCATCAAGGGCGCCTTCAAGGGAGTAACGATGAGTGTCTAACGAGACTAACCACGCGTTCGGTGTGAATTTCTATACCGGCAGCAAGGCGACGCTGCTGAACTGCATTCGCGAGGGGGTCAAGCAGCCCTACTCGTTCGTGGTGACCCCCAATGTCGACCACCTGGCGCAACTGCAGGATAACCCTGCACTGCGCGAGGCTTACGCCAAGGCTCGCCTGCGCCTGTGCGACAGCCGAATCCTGCAGCCACTGCTGCAGCGCCTCGGTGTACAGATCGAAGAAGTGATTCCGGGCAGCGACCTTACCGTCGATCTGCTGGAATGGGCAGACCGCGAGCGCCTGCGCATCGTCCTGATCGGGGCGACCGAAGAGGAATGCGTAAAACTGCGCGCGATCTACCCCGGAATCACGCTCTATCACCACAATCCGCCGATGGGCTTCATCAATCGTCCAGATGAAGTGCAACGGGCATTGCAGTTCGTTCGGGAAAACCCGTCCGAATTAGTGCTCTACGCAGTCGGCGCGCCGCGTCAGGAAATACTTGCCAGTTCCATCGAAAGCCACGAACGGACCGGTATGGGCTTTTGTATCGGCGCATCCATTTCGTTCGCTACTGGGAGTATTAAACGTGCCCCGGTGTGGATGCAGAACTGCAAACTCGAATGGTTGCATCGCATGCTTTCCGAACCCAAAAGGCTGGTTAAGCGCTACGCACATGATGCGATGTTCATAGTTCCGGCATTCATGCGGGAAAAAAACTACCGCGTGCAGAAGGCCAAGCCGGCGAAACAGGACAGCTAATCCCAATGATCGAAAAATTGGGCGCAATTGCACTGAACGACGGTGAACCCAGCGAAATCGAGAAGGTCTATCCCTTCTGTGTGAGCGTGACAGGATGGCAATTCAACATCTAACTAAACATGAGCGCCATCCCGCCTCGGTGGTAACGCAGCAGCCGTACGTGAATAACTTAGGAATTAAACCTGCCCAACCAAACAGCCGCTGTCTTTACAACCAGGAGGGAAATAAAAACGCGTCTACGTAGCTGAATAGATAGCTGCTGGAGATGAACAATTCAGGAAGGAGAAAAACTTTGGCTACCGATCCAGTTTGGTCGCTGAGGAGTGTGGAGTGATGACTCCGGTCCTCTTGGAAAGGCGAAAAAAATACTCAAACGCCTCAGGCAGAAAAGTGAATCAAGCCGTCTCACTCTTTGAACAACAACCACTCCGTCAAGGATGAACAACCCATGAAACCATTTATCGCTCTAGCTTTTACTTCCGCCTTGGTACTGCAGGGCTGCGCATTCGCCCCCGGCCAATACCTCGATCCCGATGAGTTCAAGGAAGGCGCCGAAGCCGAGCACGGCACCGTTCAACTGATCCGCATCACTCCCGAAATGCTCAAGGGTGACCTCGCCTCCGACGCGGGCACCTCCAGCAAGCAGGAACTGCTCAACTACAAGCCCGACGCGTACCGCATCGGCGCCAACGACCTGCTCTACATCACCGTCTGGGACCACCCGGAGCTGACCGCGCCGTCCGGCCCGCAGCAGCAGCTGGATGCCAACGGTCGTCTGGTTCGCCCCGATGGCACCCTGTTCTACCCGTACATCGGCAATATCGAAGCCGCGGGCAAGACCATTGAAGAACTGCGTGCCCTGATTGCGCGTCGCCTGACCAACTACATCGACAGTCCTCAGGTCGATGTATCCATCCTGCGCTTCGGCAGCCAGCGCGTCGTCGTTTCCGGTGCATTCGACACCGCCGGCGAAGTCCCGGTGACCACCGCTCCGATGACCATCACCCAGGCTATCGGTCAAGCCGGTGTGGATACCGAAACCGCGGACCTCACCGGTCTGACGCTCAAGCGCGACGGTCGTGAGTACATGCTTGACATGGATTCGCTGAACCGCCCGGACTCGTGGCTGCACCAGGTTTACCTGAAGGACGGCGACCAGCTGCACCTGCCATACAACGACCAGCGCAAGATCTACGTGCTGGGCGAGGTCAACCTGCCGCAAGCGCTGTCGTTCAAAGCCACCAGCATGAACCTGATGGACGCAATCGGCACCGCAGGCGGCATTCGTCAGGAGACTGCCGACGGTGAGGCGCTGTACGTCATTCGCGGAGCTGAAGACATGATGACCGAGCCGGCCAAGGTCTTTCAGCTGAACGCCGATTCCCCCACCGCCTTTGCGCTGGCCAAACACTTCCCGCTGCAGCCGCAGGACGTCGTGTTCGTCGGTCCGGCCAACATCACTCGCTGGAACCGTTTCATCAGCCAGCTGCTGCCGTCGGCTAACGTTGTTGGCATCGGTGCCGCAGCGGAATACAACATCAACCGCTAAGCCGCACTGCGTGATCGTCTGACGATCACGCAAAAAAAGAAGCCGCAGAGTCATCACTCGATGCTCTGCGGCTTTTTCGTGCCCAGGCTACGCATCTGACAACTACCGGACCCCTGCAAGGTACCAGCCCTTGTGCGGCCAGCCGATCAGGCTCGATAGCACGGCTCGGCTTTATCGCTGGCCAAAAGAAAACGGGCCTGCTACGGCTTCGTAGCAGGCCCGTCTCAGGACGGTATCAGCAAACCGTTAGCGCGCCGCTTCGAACAGACCTGCAGCCCCCATACCGCCACCGACGCACATGGTCACCACGCCATAACGCAGGTTGCGCCGCTGCAGCTCACGGACGATATGCCCGGCGGTGCGCGAACCGGTCATGCCGAACGGGTGCCCGATCGAGATCGATCCGCCATTGACGTTGTACTTCTCGTTGTCGATGCCAAGCGTGTCGCGGCAATACAGACA
>Ga0209643_1002682_pt1 | contig 10823 bp, 7 predicted proteins | sample AutmiccBRH37_all_FD_187383 | JGI IMG/M metagenome (GOLD analysis project Ga0209643, IMG submission 187383) | Deep subsurface microbial communities from Mt. Terri, Switzerland - Autotrophic microbial communities BRH/37_all (SPAdes) (version 2) | ecosystem: Environmental > Aquatic > Deep subsurface... | reverse complement strand
CGCCCCCAAGGGTCTTGCCCATGCTCTGACCACGCTTGCGCGTGAGATGGAGGATCACATGACCAAGGAAGAAATGATCCTGTTTCCCGCGATGCGCGCAGGCGGCGGGGCGGGCATCGAACACCCTATTGCGGTCATGCGCGCCGACCATGACGATCACGCCGAATCCATCTCGCTGATCCGCAATCTGACAGCCGATCTGACGCCGCCAGAGCATGCCTGCGGGTCCTGGCGGTCGCTTTACGGCGGCACGGCGACGCTGCTTGACGAACTGGCCGCTCACATCGCGCTGGAGAATGACGTGCTTTTCCCCCGGTTCGAGCCCGCAAGATGAACAAGGACGGGACATATGCCTCGCCGCCCTGCATGGCGGCCGAGGTCGATCCCACGTATTTCGATCCGCTTGGTGTCGATCCCGAACAGGCGCGCGATGTGGCGCGCTGGCGTCGGGCAGAGCGGACACGGTTGGCCGGGCTGAGGGAGAACCTGGGCCAGGCCGGGCGGGCGCAGGTTTCGGACAGGATCGGGCAGCAAATGGGGAGGGTGCTGCGCGATCGCGGGGTGGGGCAGGGGACAGTCCTGTCCGGCTACTGGCCGATCAAGGGGGAACCCGACCTGCGCCCTGCCTTGGCCGATCTGCACCGCGCGGGCGTCACCATCGCCTTGCCGGTGGTCGAGACGCGCGCCGCGCCACTGGTGTTTCGCCGCTGGACACCCGAGACGAAACTGGTGCGCGGTGACTGGAACATTCCGGTGCCGCCGCCTGAGGCCGACGAACTGACGCCTGAAGTCATGCTCGCTCCCTGCCTCGGTTGGGATGGGGCATGTTTCCGGCTAGGCTGGGGTGGGGGATATTTCGACCGGACGCTGGCCGCGCTGCTGTCGCGCCCTCTAACTATCGGGATCGCCCTCTCCGCAGCGTGTCTGCCGACGATCTTTCCGCAACCCCATGACATCCCCCTCGACCTCATCCTGACCGAGGACGGCGTCGCGGCAACAAGGCCAGAAGCAAGGCCCGAACCAAGGACACACAGATGACGACCACGACCGAGCAGATGCGCGCCTGGACCGGCCCTGCGATCCTGACCTTCGGGTTCCGCCCGTTCTTTTTCGGAGCAGCGGTCTGGGCCGTGCTGGCGATGGCGCTCTGGGTGCCGATGCTGTCGGGACAACTGATAGTGCCCACCGCTTTCGACCCCGTATCCTGGCACGCGCATGAATTCCTGTTTGGCTATCTGGGGGCCGTCGTCGCGGGGTTCCTCCTGACCGCCGTGCCGAACTGGACCGGGCGCTTGCCGATCGTCGGCTGGCGGCTGGGGATGCTTGCCGGCCTTTGGCTGGTGGGGCGTGTGGCGGTTGCGGTCTCGGGTAGCCTGCCTGCCTTGCAGGTTGCCATCGTCGATCTGGCGTTTCCGGTTGTCTTTGCGCTGTTGATCGCGCGTGAGATCATGGCAGGCAAGAACTGGCGCAACCTGATCGTGCTGGGGATGCTGGGGGTCTTCATTCTTGGCAACGCGCTGTTCCACTGGGAAGCGGCACAGGGCGATTACGCGGCCCAGGGCTACGGTCTGCGGCTGGGCCTTGGCGCAGGCATCATGATGATCGCCGTCATCGGCGGCCGTGTGGTGCCGTCCTTCACCCGCAACTGGCTTGTGAAACGGCGCAGCGCCGTCCTGCCCGTGGCTCCGATGCAGTCTTTCGACAAGGCGGCGCTTGTGGTGCTGGCGCTGGCGCTTGTGCTCTGGGTCGCCTTGCCGCTCGGGGCCCTGACCGGGGTGGCCATTGCGCTGGCAGGCGTGTTGCACACGCTGCGACTGGCCCGTTGGGCGGGGCATCGGACCTTTGCCGAACCGCTGGTGACGGTGCTGCACGCGGGCTATGCCTTCGTGCCGCTGGGGGCCTTGGCTCTGGCCGCGGAAATCCTTTTGCCGGGGTCTTTCGGGATGGCGGGTGCGCAGCATTTCTGGATGGCCGGTGCGGTCGGGTTGATGACACTGGCCGTGATGACACGCGCCACGCTTGGCCATACCGGGCAGGATCTGAGGGCGGGAGCAGGGACCGTCATGATCTATCTGGCCCTGATCCTGTCCGTTTTTGCGCGGGTCGCGGGCGGCGTATGGCCCGAATTCTCCGGCCTGTTGAACACTGTGGCGGGGCTGTTCTGGACCCTTGCCTTCGGCGGTTTCGCCGTCGTTTACGGTGCGCTCTTGCTGCGCCTGCCCGCCGCCAAGCGGATCTGAGGCGCGCATCCATGGGATGGTTCGAGTTCGCCCTCGCCTATGTCGTATTCTTCCTGTCGCATTCCTTGCCCGTGCGGCCGCCGCTCAGGCCCTGGCTTCAGGCGCGGCTTGGCGCTTCTGGCTTCACGCTGGCCTACTCCGCCCTGTCACTTGCGGTGCTGGCGTGGCTGATCGCGGCGGCAGGCCGCGCAACGCATGTAACGCTTTGGGACTGGGCGCCATGGCAAGTTCATGTGCCGCTGATCGTCATGGGGCCGGTCTGCGTGATCCTTGCGCTGTCCATCGGGCGTCCGAATCCTTTTTCCTTCGGTGGCGCGCGCAACGACCTGTTCGACCCGGCAAGACCCGGCATCGTGCGGTGGTCGCGTCATCCGCTGCTTGCCGCGCTGGCGCTTTGGGCGGCGGCCCATGTCGTGCCGAACGGGGATCTGGCACACGTGATCCTGTTCGGCACCTTTGCCGCATTCGCGGTTCTTGGCGGTCGTCTGATCGACCGCAGGAAACGTCGTGACATGGGGGCGGATTGGCAGCGCCTGCGCGTGGTGGTTGAAGACGCACCGCTCCTGTCCTGGCGCTGGCCGGGAGATATTCTTGCGCGACTCGTAGCCGCTGTTTTTCTCTACGCGATGCTTCTCTGGGTTCATCCCGTTCTGTTCGGCGTCAGCCCGCTTCCTTGATCGTCAGTCCTTGATGTCTTCAATCCAGGTCTTCGCGGCGACGGCACGGGGTAGACCAAGCGGGCCGATCGCCAGCATCGCGACCTGTATGATCGCCGCTGGTTCGATCCCCTCGGACGTGGCGCGCCGGGTGTGGGAGTGCACCGCGCCTTCGGATCCAGCGCCAATGGCAAGCGCGAGTTTGACGAGACGCCTTTCCCGGGGCGTCAACGGGCCACATTCAGCACTCGCCTTCCCCAAGGCGGCATAGGCCTTCCAGACATCAGGATACTCTTCGGCGAGGTCTCCGGCCGCGCCGGGCATGGATTTGGTCATCTGTCTGTCCTTCAGGTTGAAAAATCATCAATCAGTGGATTGGGTTTTGCGAAGTGTTCAAGATCACCCTGATTGCCGATGGTGGTGCGGGTGCCGGTCACGCTCACACCATAGGGCTGCAGGCCCTTAAAGGCGCGGCTGAGGTTTTCGGGGGTCATCCCCAGCACCGAGGCGAGGCGGCGCTTCTCGAAATCAAGCTCGAATACCGTCCCGCCGCCAGCGTGCTTTTGTTGCCTGAGAAGGTAGTTCGCGAGCCGCTCGAGCGAGGTTCTGAGCTTGAGGTCCTTCTGGGACTTGATGACGGAGCGATAGCATTGCGCCAGCTCCGTGACGATGGCGCGGGCAAAGTTGCTGTCAGCGTCGAAGATCGCGCGCACATCCTGACTGGGGATGAGAGCGATTCGGCTTTTTTCCAGCGTACGCGCCGACATCAGGTAAGGCGCATCCTTGATCGTCGCGGCGAGAATGAAGGTCGAGATGGGGCGAACCGTCGCCATGCTGGTATCCCGGCCATTCCAGGTCGAGAACAGATCGACCGAGCCCGAAATGACAATGTGAAGAAAATCGCTCGGCTCTCCTTCAGTGATCAATTCGATCTGGGCGGGGAAATTCTGCACATAGGCGCCGCGCATCAAGGACGTGAAATTATCATCCGCCATCTGCGAAAAGAGATTCAGTTGTCGAATGTCTCGGTATTCTGAATCGGGCATGCCCTCCCCCTGATTTCATGCGCTTAACAATTATCATCAGATCAATTGATAAAAGTCAATCTTTCAGTTGACCTTCGCCGCGGCGGCCTTGATCTGTCACCGACCAGCGGATGACATATTTCTATAAGCCATTTATTTCGTTATACTTTTGGAGGTTTCGTGATCTAGATCAAGTCATGTGTGCCGCTCCGGCCTCAGGTTTGGCTTTGAACCCCACGCAGGGGGACAGAGCTATTCTTGCCGGAGACCCGCAATGCAGACCGTAGCAACAGCCTCACGCGCCGATCAGACACGCGCCTTGAGCCTGAGCACGATCGCCTTCACCGCCTGTTTCGCGGTCTGGACGATCTTTTCCATCATCGGTGTCGCCATCAAGGCCGAGCTTGGCCTGAATGACACCCAGTTCGGCCTGCTGGTCGCAACGCCGATCCTGACCGGGTCCGTTACGCGCCTGTTCCTTGGCGTCTGGACCGAGAAATACGGCGGGCGGCTCGTTTTTTCCAGCCAGATGATCCTGACAGCGCTGGCGACATGGGCGCTGACGCTTGCGGACAGCTACATCATGTATCTCATAGCGGCGCTTGGCATCGGTCTTGCGGGCGGGTCGTTCATCATCGGCGTGGCCTATGTCAGCCGCTGGTATGACGCGGGCCACCAGGGCACGGCGCTTGGCATATTCGGCGCGGGCAATGTGGGCGCGGCGGTCACCAAGTTCGTGGCCCCCTTCGTGATGGTCGCCTATGGCTGGCACGGGGTCGCTTACGTCTGGGCGGCCGGGCTTGCCATCATCGGCGTGGTGTTCTTCCTCTTGGCCAAGGATGATCCCGCGCTTGTGGAACGGCGCCGGACCGGCGCAAAGGCACCGTCCCTCGCGCAGCAATTCGCCCCTCTCAAGAACCTGCAGGTCTGGCGCTTTTCGCTCTACTACTTCTTCGTCTTCGGCGCATTCGTGGCGCTGGCGCTGTGGCTGCCCCACTACCTGATCGACGTCTACGGTATTGATGTGCGGTTTGCGGGTATGGCTGCGGCCTCCTTCAGCCTCTCGGCCTCGCTGTTCCGGGCCTATGGCGGGGTCTTGTCCGACAAGTTCGGCGCGCGCTCGGTCATGTACTGGACCTTCGGCTTCAGCATGCTCTTCCTCTTCATGCTGTCCTATCCGCCGACCGATTACATCATTCAGGGCAAGGACGGCCCGATCGCCTTTTCCACGCAGATGGGTCTGTGGCCTTTCATCGTGACGCTCTTTGCGCTTGGCTTCTTCATGAGCCTCGGGAAAGCCGCTGTCTTCAAGCACATCCCGGTCTATTACCCGAACCATGTCGGCGCAGTCGGGGGTCTTGTGGGCATGATCGGCGGCCTTGGCGGGTTCGTCCTGCCCATCGCCTTTGGTGCGCTGCTGGATCTCACGGGCATCTACACCTCGTGCTTTGCTCTGCTGTTCGTTCTGGTCGCCATCGCGCTGACCTGGATGCATCTGTCGATCCGGTCGATGGAGCGCGCAGCCCATGGCGAGGTGCTCGACCGGCTGCCGCAACTGCCCGAAATGCAGGATATCCATCACCCCGAGCGCACGGCCATGCCGCGCGTGATTGAGGATTGGCGTCCCGAGGATGCGACCTTCTGGGCTGACAAGGGCCGGGCCGTCGCGCGCCGCAACCTGTGGATTTCCATTCCTGCGCTGCTACTGGCGTTTTCGGTCTGGATGGTCTGGTCGATGGTGATCGCGCGCCTGCCGGCCATCGGGTTCAACTTTGCTCCCGAACAGCTGTTCTGGCTTGCTGCCTTGCCGGCCCTGTCGGGTGCCACGCTGCGCATCTTTTATGGCTTCATGGTGCCGATCTTCGGCGGACGCCTCTGGACGACAGTCTCGACCGCATCGCTGCTTTTGCCCGCCATCGGCATCGGCTACGCCGTGCAGAACCCGGAAACCCCCTATTTCATCTTCCTCGTGCTGGCGCTGCTCTGTGGCCTCGGCGGGGCCAACTTCGCCTCTTCCATGGCCAACATCGGCTATTTCTTCCCCAAGGCGGAAAAGGGCAATGCACTGGCGCTGAACGCGGGGCTTGGCAACCTGGGCGTCAGCGTCATGCAGTTTCTGGTGCCGCTGGTCATCACCGTGGGCGTCTTTGGTGCCATGGGTGGCGCGCCGCAGGAACTGTCTGACGGCGGGCACCTCTGGATGCAGAACGCAGGGTTCGTCTGGGTGCCGTTCATCCTGGCCGCCACCGTCGCGGCGTGGTGGGGCATGAATGATATCGCGGATGCCAAGGCGAGCTTTGCCCAACAATCGGTGATCTTCGGGCGGACGCAAAATTGGCTGATGTGCGTGCTCTATATCGGCACCTTCGGCAGCTTCATCGGCTACTCGGCGGGCTTCCCGCTCCTGAGCCGGATCGCCTTCCCCGAGATCAATGCGCTGCAATATGTCTTCCTTGGTCCGCTGGTGGGCGCGCTGAGCCGTGCCGGCACGGGCTGGGTGTCCGATAAGTTTGGCGGTGGGCGCGTCACCTTCTGGGTGTTCGTCGGCATGATCGCCAGCGTTCTGGCTGTGATCCTGTCGCTTCAGGCGGGCAGTTTCGCGGGGTTCTTCGCGGGCTTCATGGCGCTGTTCTTCTTCACGGGCGTCGGCAACGCCTCGACCTTCCAGATGATCCCCGTGATCATGGGCCGCGAAGTGCCGCGTCTAATGCCGCAACTGACGGGTGCTGACCGCGCGCGCCAGATCGCGATGGAATCTGGCGGGATTGTCGCCTTCACCAGCGCCATCGGGGCCTATGGCGGGTTCTTCATCCCCAAGGCCTATGGATCGTCGATCGCCATGACCGGAAGCCCCATTGGCGCGCTGTGGCTGTTCCTCGGCTTCTACATCCTCTGCCTTGCCATCACGTGGGTCGTCTACACGCGGCCCGGTGGCCTGCTGCATGACATCGAACATGGCCGGGTGCCGCAAGGCGCCGCCGCCCAACCCGCCCAATGACCCAACCGAATGCTCGGGCGGCGCATGTCGCCGCCCGGACCCAGACACCCGAAAGGAAAGCCCAATGAGCCATCTGCTCGACAAACTGAACTTCTTCCAGAGCAAGGAACTGGAGCAATTCTCGGACGGTTGGGGTCAGACCACCCGCGAGAACCGCGACTGGGAGGACACCTACAGAAACCGCTGGCGGCACGACAAGATCGTGCGCTCGACCCACGGGGTGAACTGCACCGGGTCCTGTTCCTGGAAGATCTACGTCAAATCCGGCATCGTGACTTGGGAAACCCAGCAGACCGACTATCCGCGCACCCGCGCGGGCCTGCCCAACCATGAGCCGCGCGGCTGTGCGCGCGGCGCCTCCTACAGCTGGTACCTGTATTCCGCGAACCGGGTGAAGAACCCGCTGATCCGCGGCGCCCTGATGCGCGCCTGGCGCAAGATGCGCGAGACGATGACGCCGGTTGCCGCATGGGCCGCGATCCAGAACGATCCGATCCTGCGTGCCAGCTACACCAAGACGCGCGGAAAGGGCGGTTTCGTCCGGGCAAGCTGGGACGAGGCGACCGAGATCGTCGCCGCCGCCAATGCCTATACCGCCAAGACCTACGGCCCCGACCGGGTGTTCGGCTTCTCACCGATCCCCGCGATGTCGATGGTCAGCTATGCCGCCGGCTCGCGCTACCTGTCGCTTCTGGGCGGCACCTGCATGTCGTTCTACGACTGGTATTGCGACCTGCCCCCCGCCTCGCCCCAAACCTGGGGCGAACAGACCGACGTGCCGGAATCGGCCGATTGGTACAATGCTGGCTTCCTGATGCTCTGGGGGTCGAACGTCCCGCAGACGCGCACGCCGGATGCGCATTTCTATACTGAAGTCCGCTATCGCGGCACTAAATCCGCCGTGGTCAGCCCCGACTATTCCGAGGCCGCCAAGTTCGGCGACATTTGGCTGAACCCGCAGGCCGGCACAGATGCGGCGCTGGCGATGGCCATGGGCCACGTGATCTTGCGCGAATACCACCTCGACCGGCAGGCTGAGTATTTCGAGGAGTATGCCCGCAAATACACCGATATGCCCATGCTTGTCCGGCTGGACGAAAAGGACGGCCACCTTGTCCCGGGCCGGATGCTGCGTGCTGACGATTTCGACGGCAAGTTAGGCGAGACCAATAATCCTGATTGGAAGACGGTCGCCTATGACGAGGCGTCGAGCCAGATCGTTGCCCCCAACGGGTCCATCGGGTTCCGCTGGGGTGAGGAAGGCAAGTGGAACCTTGAGCAACGCGCCAAGGGAACGGATGCCCAACTGCGCCTGAGCCAGATCATGGATGGCGACCATGATGAGGTTGTGGGCGTCGATTTCCCCTATTTCGGCGGGGTCGCGACGGGTGATTTCGTGAAATGCGACCACCCCGAGGTGCTGACGCGCAACATCCCTGCTCGCCGCGTGACCTTGGCCGACGGGTCGGAAGCCTTCGTCGCCACCGTGTTCGACCTTTTCTGCGCCAACTACGGGCTGGATCGGGGCCTTGGCGGCAAATGGGTGTCCAAGGATTTCAACGACGACAGCCCCTACACCCCCGCCTGGGCCGAAAAGATCACCGGCGTGGATCGTGAAAAGATCATCGCCGTGGCGCGGGAGTTCGCAGGAAACGCCGAAAAGACCCACGGGAAGTCGATGGTCATCCTCGGGGCCGGTCTGAACCACTGGTACCACATGGACATGAACTATCGTGGCATCATCAACATGCTGGTGATGTGCGGCTGCATCGGCCAGGAGGGCGGCGGCTGGTCGCATTACGTCGGGCAAGAGAAGCTCCGACCGCAGACCGGCTGGCAGCCACTGGCCTTCGGCCTGGACTGGAGCCGTCCGCCACGCCACATGAATTCGACCTCTGCTTGGTATGCCCACACGGACCAATGGCGCTACGAGACGCTGAGCGCGGGCGAGATCCTGTCGCCTACCGCGCCGGAGGGCGATTGGGATATCAGCCTGATCGACTACAACATCCGCGCCGAACGCATGGGCTGGCTGCCGTCCGCCCCACAGCTGAAAACCAACCCGCTGGAGGTATCAAAGGCGGCCAAGAAAGCCGGCAAGGACATTCCCGCCTATGTCGCCGAACAACTGAAATCCGGCGATCTGCAGATGTCGTGCGAAGACCCGGACGCCCCGGAGAACTGGCCGCGCAACCTCTTCGTCTGGCGCTCGAACCTGCTCGGCTCTTCGGGCAAGGGGCATGAATACTTCCTCAAGCACCTGCTCGGCACCGATCACGGTGTCATGGGCAAGGACCTGGGCGAGGAAGGCGGCGTAATGCCGAAGGAGGCCGTCTGGCATGACGAGGCGCCCAAGGGCAAACTCGACCTGCTGGTGACCATCGACTTCCGCATGTCCACCACCTGCGTCTATTCCGACATCGTCCTGCCCACGGCCAGCTGGTACGAAAAGGACGACCTGAACACCTCCGACATGCATCCGTTCATCCACCCGCTTCAGGCGGCGGTGGACCCGGCCTACGAGAGCAAGTCGGACTGGGAGATCTTCAAGTCGATCGCCCGGAAATTCTCGGAAGTCGCGCCCGAAGTGCTCGGCGTGGAAACGGACATCGTCCAACTTCCGCTGCTGCACGACACTCCCGGCGAATTGGCGCAGGCCCATGTGAAGGACTGGAAGAAGGGCGAATGCGACTTGATCCCTGGCAAGACCGCGCCGAACTACATCGCGGTTGAGCGGGATTATCCCAACCTCTACAAGAAGTTCACCTCGGTCGGCCCGCTGCTCGAGAAACTCGGCAACGGCGGCAAGGGCATCAACTGGGATACCAAGGTTGAGGTTGGCCATCTGCGCGATCTGAACGGGGTGGTGCTGGACGAGGGTGTGTCGGAAGGCATGGCCAAGCTCGATACCGCCATCGACGCTTGCGAGATGATTCTGATGCTGGCTCCTGAGACCAACGGCGAGGTCGCGGTCAAGGCGTGGGAGGAGCTGGAGAAGCCCACCGGCCGCCACCATGCCCATCTGGCCGAGGGCGCGCATCACACAAAGATCCGCTTCCGCGATATCGCGGCGCAACCGCGCAAGATCATCTCCAGCCCCACATGGTCGGGGATTGAGTCCGAGGAGGTCTGCTATAACGCGGGCTACACCAACGTCCATGAGCTGATCCCTTGGCGCACCCTCACTGGCCGCCAGCAGCTTTATCAAGACCACCTTTGGATGCGCGCCTTCGGCGAAGGTTTCGTCAGCTACCGCCCGCCGGTGGACCTGAAAACCATCACCAAAGCCGTCAACAACGACGCGGCAGAGGGCAGCCCGCACGTGGTGCTGAACTTCATCACGCCGCACCAGAAATGGGGCATTCACAGCACCTATACCGACAACCTCTTGATGCTGACGCTGAACCGGGGCGGGCCGGTGGTCTGGATGTCCGAGATCGACGCCAAGAAAGCGGGACTTGTCGATAACGACTGGGTCGAGGCCTACAACATCAACGGCGCGCTGACGGCGCGGGTGGTGGTGTCGCAGCGGATAAAGCAGGGCACGCTGTTCATGTATCACGCGCAGGAAAAGATCGTGAACACGCCCGGTTCCGAAAAGACCGGCCATCGTGGCGGCATCCACAACTCGGTGACGCGCGCCACGCTGAAACCCACCCACATGATCGGCGGCTATGCGCAGCTGTCCTACGGTTTCAACTATTACGGCACCGTGGGCAGTAACCGCGACGAATTCGTCATCGTGCGGAAAATGAAGAAGGTTGACTGGCTGGACACGCCCGCAACCCGCAAAGTGGAGGCAGCGGAATGAAAGTTCGTGCGCAAATCGGCAAGGTACTGAACCTTGATAAATGTATCGGGTGTCACACCTGCTCGGTCACCTGCAAGAACGTGTGGACGACGC
>Ga0209643_1002680_pt1 | contig 10824 bp, 12 predicted proteins | sample AutmiccBRH37_all_FD_187383 | JGI IMG/M metagenome (GOLD analysis project Ga0209643, IMG submission 187383) | Deep subsurface microbial communities from Mt. Terri, Switzerland - Autotrophic microbial communities BRH/37_all (SPAdes) (version 2) | ecosystem: Environmental > Aquatic > Deep... | reverse complement strand
TCCCCTCCCCTTCTGGCGCAGGCAGGGCATCTCGTGCGGCGGCATCCGGTGTCACATCGATCATCGGCAAAGGAGTCAGATGCGCCCGCCGCGCCTGATGGCGCCGCGTGGCCTTGGTCTGCCGCTCGGCGCTGTCGACGAGGTCGCGCTGCGCCTCGATCGTCCTGAAAATCAGGTCCTCATCTACCGACCGGCGCCCGGACTCGCGCAAAGCGCGCCGCGCCGCGCGGTGCTCCCAGAGCGTGATCGCAGGCCGTGTCAGATCCGCCGGTCGGGCTTCGATGATCCCGTTCTCTGTCAGCACGAAGATGCGCGAAAGATCGCGCGGGTCGTATTTGAGCGTGAATTTGCGGCTTTCCCGGCCCATCAGCCAGCGCAACTCGTCCGCCCAGTAGCGGATGTGGAAGAGATGCAGGCCGTCGCGCTGCAAAACTCGCTGCTCGGAGGGCAGGAAATCGACCAGAAACTGCCTGAGATCGGCGGGCATGCGGAGTTGGGTCTCTTCTACCCGCGCCGCCCAAGCCGCTGCAGGTGTCGTTTCCAGCGCGCTGTGGACCCGCGCATGGTAGGAGCCGGTGATCTCGAGAGCGAGCCAGGTTTCTAGCTCTCCGAGAGTCATCACCGCCTCGGCCTCGGCGTCAAGATCGCCCCGCTCGAAAATGTTCGAGAAATGCGACCCGGGCAACAGGTGCACTGCGCCCATCATCGTGCCGATCAGCCGCTCGATATGGCCACCGTAGCGCGGCGTGCCCGGCGGGCGGTGCCGCAGGTCGATCTGATATTCGGAACAGGCGCGCTCGAACGCTCGCGCGTGGAACTCCGCGCCATTGTCCACGTAAATCGCGTTTGGGATACCCTGCGCAGCCCAATCCGTGCTGATACTGCGCGCAGTGAGCCACTGCGATTTGTCCATCACCGCATGGGTCAGACACAGCGCAACAGCCAGAAGCGATGGCGGCTCCAGCGACAGATGAAACCCCAAAACCATGCGGGTGTTCACATCGATTGCCACAGTCAGCGTCGGACGACCGAGCGGACGACGCGTCACCGGGTCGACCACTGTCACATCGGCCTTGGTGTGGTCGATCTGGACGATATCGAGAGGGCTGTCTGCAGTAAGGCCTCCCGGCGTGGCCAGATAGCGCCGCTCGGCCTTGTCCTTGCCCTCTCGCCTGGCCATCAGCTTTGCTTGGTCATGTTGCTCCAGCCAGTGGCCCAAACGCCGGATCGAGGGCGGTGCCAGCCCTTGATCCCGACAATCGGCGGCCACCTCCCGCCAGAACCGCGTCCTGGTGGGCTTGCGGCGGGTGGCATAGAAAACCCTGAAATGGCGGGATACGATCGCTTCCACCGACGGGTCCAGGGGCTGCATGCCCGGTTTGGGCCCCCTGGTATCCCGCAGAAGCGCACTGGTCCGCCCGTCCTCGCGGAACTGCTTCACCAGACGAAAGAGCGTGGATCGGCTGACATTCAGCTGATGCATGGCCCAGTCGACATTGCCCTGAGTGAGCTGGGCCGGCAGCTCCCCGAGCACCCGGGCGCGAAACTCCGCCTCTTCCCAATCCTTGTCAGCTGGAAAATTATCGGACATAACTTACTCAGTGCATGGATGCCGGATAGTCTCACCAATGGTGACTCAAATCGGTGTCCAGTCTCACATACCCTGAATCGGTTTCAGAAATGCGACACAGGCAAGATATTGAAAACAAATGGTACGCAGTCTCAGAAACTCCGGCAGGCCGACAATCGAGCTCAGAGGCGGCAAACGGGTCTTCGACCAACGAAGACAGCGAGAGAGACGTCGCGCCCGGCGAGGCTTTGACACTCCCTTCCTTTGTGGCCGGTTCAGGGACGCTCGACCGGCTGGTGGACACCGCGCGCGACTATGCTCGCGCTGCGGCCTCGGACAATACGTTGAAGGCTTACACGAAGGACTGGGCGCATTTCGCGCGCTGGTGCCGGATGAGGGGCGCGGAGCCGCTGCCGCCCTCGCCCGAGATGATCGGGCTCTATCTCGCCGATCTGGCCAGCGGCTCGGGCTCCGCCCCTGCCCTCTCGGTCTCGACCATCAATCGCCGCCTGTCGGGCCTTGCCTGGACCTATGCGCAGCGCGGCTTTGCCCTCGATCGCAAGAACCGCCATATCGCCGCGGTGCTGGCCGGGATCAAACGCAGGCACGCACGCCCGCCGCTGCAGAAGGAGGCGATCCTGGCAGAAGATATCCTCGCGATGGTGGCCACCCTTCCTTTCGACCTACGCGGGTTACGGGATCGGGCGATCCTGCTTCTTGGCTATGCTGGCGGGCTGCGTCGCAGCGAAATTGTCAGCCTCGATGTGCACAAGAACGACACGCTCGACAGCGGCGGCTGGATCGAGATCTTCGACAAAGGCGCGCTGCTGACGCTCAACGCCAAGACCGGCTGGCGCGAGGTGGAAATTGGCCGGGGGTCAACGGACCCAACCTGCCCCGTGCGTGCTCTGGAGCAGTGGTTGCATTTTGCGAAGATCGACTTCGGCCCGGTGTTCGTCGGCACCTCACGAGACGGCAAACGTGCCTCGGAAACGCGGCTCAATGGCAAGCATGTTGCGCGCCTGATCAAACGTACCGTTCTGAATGCCGGCATCCGTGCCGAGCTGCCGGAAAAGGAAAGACTGGCGCTGTTCTCGGGTCATTCGTTGCGCGCCGGCCTCGCCTCTTCGGCCGAGGTCGACGAGCGCTATGTCCAGAAGCAGCTCGGCCACGCCTCGGCCGAGATGACCCGCCGATACCAGCGCCGCCGCGACCGTTTCCGCGTAAACCTGACCAAAGCGGCGGGGTTGTGACCGCCCTGCCCTACCACAGGGCATTCAGCCTAGAACGGATTCTCCAACGCAGCACCGGTCGGCGCAAAGTCACTGATATTCCCGGTCACGACGATAGCGCCATGACGTAGCGCCGACGCGGCGATCATCAGATCAGCACCGGTATGGCCAATCTCGGCTGAGAGCCGTCCCCAGATGCGTGCATCCTCGGCCTCAAAAGCAAGCAGCCGGTCCGAGAATAGCAAGACCGTCCGATCGAGCCACATGCGGAGATCGCTGGCAAACATAGGGTCGCGGGTCTCCTGCTGGCGAATGCCGCGCTCAATTTCGCCCAGCGTGATGACACTCAGAAAAAGGTCCTGCTCGGCCTTGCCGCGCAACCAGGCCGCCACTTGGGGAGCTCGGTCCGGGCGACGCACGGCCGAGATGACGTTAGTGTCGAGAATGTACATCAGAAGCTTACATCACGCGGGGCTGCCGAGGCGCGCGTGATATCCCCACCGGGAAATGCCATCAGATGTTCTGCGAAGCTCTCGCGCGCCTTCACCGCACCCTCCAGGAGCCGGTGGTACTCATCTGAAGAAAGGATGACCACCGCTGGCTTGCCTCGGCGCGTCACCTCTTGCGGCGTACCGGCAAGTGCTGCGTCAACAACCGCGCTGAACTTGTTTTTTGCATCCTGAACAGTCCACATCGTTTTTCACCTAGCTAGCTATCTGTCTAGATAAATGGCGTCTCAACTTGCTCATGTCAAGACGCACCCAACCCAAAGGGTAGAGTAGTCAGGGTGGGTTGGGAAAACCAATCGACCCGCACCCGCAGGCAAATGGTCGTTTAGTAGCGATGTATGAAACTGCAAAAAGACTGTTTTGGTGCCCCTGATCGGTTATGCCCGCGTATCTACCGAGGATCAGACCCCCCTGCCCCAGTCGCAGGCCCTGAAATCAGCGGGCTGTGTCGAAATCCATGAGGAACAGGCTTCTGGCGGTGATCGTGCGCGGCCTGTGCTGGCGCGGGTGTTGGAGCGCATCGGCAAAGGCGACACGCTGGTGGTCGTGCGGATTGACCGCCTCGCGCGGTCGCTGTCGCATCTGCTGGAGGTGATCGAGCGGCTGGAGGCCAAGGGTGCTTTCTTTCGCTCGATCCAGGACCCGATCGACACTGGGTCCCCGCAGGGCAAGTTCACGCTGCAGGTCTTGGGCGCTGCGGCCGAGTTTGAGCGCGCCCTGATCCGGGAACGCACCAAGGCCGGCCTCGCCAGCGCGCGCTCAAAGGGCCGCGTGGGCGGAAACCCCCGACTGCGGGCCAAAGACCCTGCCGCTCTTCGCAAAGTGCGGTTGGCGCGACAAGACAGCTACATGGAGCGCCTGAACGAGACGGCACAAGACTGGGTGCCTCATATACGCCGGTTGCGTCCCGACTTGGCTTGGGAGGACGTGTTGCGCATCATCAACGGCCCCTTGCCCGAGGCGCGTCGCTGGACCCAAAGCCGCCTGCTACGCGCTGTGAGGGCCTACGTTCGCGACGGCTTCCTGTCTTCCGAGGTGCTGGCCCGCGCCGGGCGCCGCGAAACCGACGATCGCCTGCCCGCCATCATTGCTGCCATCAAGGGCGCGGATCCCGACATCACGCTCCAGGCGATCTGCACCCGGCTGGAAGCGATGCGCGAGCGCACACCTCGCGGGCGGACAAGCTGGCAGCCGTCTTCGGTGAAGATGCTGCTGGAGCGGGCCGAGAGGCTGGGGCTGCTCGACTGAGATCCCGGAGAATCGTCCATCCGATTCTGCCGACTGATTTCTGTACTCACTCACAATACATCTTGTGGTCACTTCGCAGCTGGCAACGAGGTGTTGAAGTAAAGTAAGAGCGCAGTCGCCCAAGACGCTGATTTTTAATAGTTTACCGTCGACAGAAATGGATGCCTTCAACGCCCCCAGGCCACTCAACGGTTTGGTCTGGATTTATCCACAATATCTGTTAAGCTTTGCAAAACAATAAAGACTTGAGGGCAGTGATGAACGGGATACGGGCCTCCCAGAGATTTGAAGTCATGTCCAAGCGGCTTGGTAGTCGGTTGCGTGAACATGCGCAGGAAACCTTCCCACCGGACGCTCAGAAGGGCCTCCGCCGCTTCGCCATGCGGGAAGCGGCTGAACTTCTTCGCATTAATCAGAATACCTTCCGCCATCATGTGTCAAACCTCGAAGGCTTCCCCGAAGGTGTTCTGGAGGGCGGCAACCGCCGTAGCTTCTCTGCGGAGGAGATGGTCGAGGCACAACGCGTACTTCTCGAGACTGGAAGGATCAAGCCAGACGAACACCCGCACAGAAGACCGGGAGAGGCTTGTCAGGTCTTGACGATCTTCAACCTGAAGGGTGGTTCGGCAAAGACGTCATCTGTTGCCCATGTTGGACAACTACTGGGTCTGCGCGGCTACCGGGTCTTGTTGATCGACCTCGACAGCCAGGCAAGTCTGACAAACCTGTTCGGGGTTACTCCCGAGCTCGATCCGGATATGCCGACTTCATACGATCTCATCCGATCCGACGATCCATTACCCGCAGCAGAGATCATTCGCAAAACGAACTTCCCGACCGTGGATCTGATCCCGGCATCCATGGACATCATGGAGTACGAGTTTGAGGTCGCCTTGAGCTTCAGACACGGCGCCACCACGTTCCATAGCCGCATCCAGGAAGCACTTGAGCCCGTCCTCAACCGATATGATGTGGTGATATTTGACACCCCACCGCAGCTGAACTTCTCTGTGATCTCTGCCCTCTTTGCATCGACCGGGGTCCTGATCCCGCTCAACGCGTCGATGCTCGATGTCATGTCGCTGGCGAGCTTTCTGGGCATGGCGAGCAACCTGATGGGCGTCGTCGAGGCACACGCCCCGGAACATGGACTGAACTTCGTGCGAGTTCTGATCACCCGCTACGAAAATACGGATGGTCCGCAGGTGCAGATCTCGTCTCTGCTTCGGACAGTCCTCGGGGATGCCGTGCTGTCTGCCGAGTTCCTGAAATCAACAGCCGTGGGTGATGCTGCGAACACCCAGCAGAGCATCTTCGAGGTCGAACCTCGCGACGTGAACCGCAGAACTTACGAGCGCGCGATCGAGTCCGTCTCGCGCGTGACCGACGAAGTCGAACGCGAAATCCTGAAAGCATGGGGGCGTAGCCATGGCGCGTAAAGTCTTCGGGGACTCACTCAAGAACGCGATGGGCAAAACGCCGCCTTCGGACGAGGATCTGGATGTGAAACGGACGAGCCCGACTGTAGCTCGCGCTCAAGCATCTGTGCTCGAAGAGGATAAACACGCCACGCGGCTGATCGACCCAACCGCCATACGGATGTCCGCGGTCATGGACCGCATCGATCCAAGCGATGGTCTGGATGAGCTTGTCTCGTCGATCCGCGAGCACGGTCAAAAGGTTCCAGTGCTGGTTCGTCGAACCGAGGACGGTGCGCTTGAGATCGTCTATGGACGCCGTCGGCTTCTCGCTTGTCGCCAACTTGGTCAGAAAGTGCGCGCGACGGTCATGGAGATGACCGACGAGGAAGCTCTCATTGCCCAAGGCGTAGAGAATAATGCCCGCCAAGATCCATCGTTCATCGAAAGGGCTCTTTTTGTCGCCGGGATCATTCGAGAACTTGGGAAAACCGACGAAACGCGCAAGAACGCTCAAACGATCGCGTATCGGGCGCTTCAGATCGACGAATCGCTCATCTCGCGGATGAACCGTATCGCTACGGGCATCCCGATAGAACTGATCCAGGCTATCGGACCTGCACACGGCGTTGGTCGACGGGTTTGGGAAAAACTTTTCAGGCTGTGTGAGAAAGACGTCGCGAGAGCCCGAGAAGTTGCTGGCAAAATCCCTCGCAACATACCGGGCCCCGACCGTCTCGAAGCGGCGGTTACCTTGCTGACAGCCACCAAACCATCGACGCAGAAGACACACCCCAGTGAGCGCGTGAAGATCGGCCGAAAGGGCAACCGCATCACCATCGATGTGGACGCTGATCTTGTCCCTCGTGTTGAGGAGGCAGTCCGGAAGCTGGTCACGGAGCTTCTTGACCGCGGTCAAGACGGGCCAGAGTGACGACCCCCGTGTCTTGACCGCGGTCAAGACATCAAAAGCAACGAGCAGAAAACGAAAGGAGGACCGGCTAGAAAAAGAAAGACCCCCCGAAAGCGATGCTTCCGAAGGGCCTCAATCAGTCTCGACACCTGATTGATACCCCCAAAACGAATCGATTTCAACACCGCTCGCGGTGAACGGGGAAGCTTTTTCTTCCGAAACACCATGAGACATGCAAATGAAACAACAACCGCCCTGGCGGAACGGACATCTTTGCCCTGCCCTAACCCCTACGAGCTTCTGGGCCCAGTTCGCATACTGAGAAAGGAGCTCGGTCTCACAACCAATGACCTCGCCGTTCTGACCGCGCTCATTAGCTTCCTACCCCGCAAAGAACGTGAGATTCAGGACAGCCAGCGACTCACGCTCACTGTCGTGTTCCCATCGAACGCTTCTCTGTCAGAGCGCGCCAATGGACTCGATGAGAGAACACTTCGACGCAGTCTGGGACGCCTCTCAGCTGCTGAACTGATCGAACGCAAGAATTCAGCAAATGGCAAACGCTTTCCGCTGCGGTATGGAGGCGTTATCAGAGATGCCTTCGGTATCGACCTGAAGCCCTTGATCCAGCGGTACGGCTCGCTCGCGACACAAGCCTTGCAGCTCACCGAAGAACTCGAGCGCTTGCGCTCACTGAAAGCTGAGGCGTTGGCCCTACGTGCTTCGCTACTCCACCACACACGCTTCGATGAAGCAAAGCTCTCAACCCTCAACATGATCAGAAATGTCCTGCGTCGAGCAACATTAACCGTTGATGCAGTCCTGAGCGTTATCTCGGAACTTAGAGCCCTCGGAGCCGATACCGACGCAAGCTACGGTGAACACCATGCCACAAGAACAGCTGGTACCGCAGATAATTTACAAACTATCGAACATCGACCTCATACACCAGATTCCAACGATTTGCCCGCCACAAACGGACAAAATGTCCGGCACATAGAGTCTATAAAAAAAGATACTAAAAAGATTGTTCCCGCTACGATCAATCGCGGTGAACAAACCGCTCAAACCAAACCCACGATGAACCGAGACCCAGCACGCATGGCATGGGAAGACTTCACCCACGTTGCGGGATTTTTCCCAGAACCCCCGCGCACAGGAGAAGCCCTCACCAGAATACTATACGACCTCGGTCGATTGCTTAGAATAAACCAAGACGAACTGCGGCATGGCATCCAGAAAGCTGGCGCAGGAAAACTGCTCCTCATCTTCGACTACCTGATAGCAAGAGCAGACACGATCAAACACCCTGAAGCCTATTTTGAAAGGGTCCTACGCACACAACTTGCTCCCACATGAACTTCTTGACCGCGGTCAAGAACCGCCGTGAGAGCGAAAGGAGTGTTGGTTTGAGGGTGACCGGAAGTGAGATCGGAAGAGTGGATTCCGACGCCCGCCATGGAGAATATCTGATGACAAAAGCTGTCCGGAAAATCACCCTGTCCCCGTCCCGGAATATCCCTTTCGACAAAATGATGTTGAGGCAGTCCAACGTGCGGCGCATCAAGGCCGGCGTGTCCGTCGAGGACCTGGCCGAAGACATCGCTCGCCGCGGCCTCATGCAGAGCCTGAGCGTGCGGCCCGTGTTGGCTGACGATGGTACCGAAACCGGCAAGTTCGAGATCCCGGCCGGGGGCCGCCGGTTCCTAGCATTGTCCTTGCTGGTGAAGCAGAAGCGGTTGGCGAAAACCACGCCCATTCCCTGCATCGTCCGCGATGCTGCGTCCAGCATCCTGGCCGAGGACGATTCCCTTGCAGAAAACATGCAGCGCGTCGCCCTTCATCCTCTCGATCAGTTCCGCGCGTTTGTGTCCCTGCCTGACAAGGGTCAGACCGATGCTGTATGACCTCTTCCAGGGCGATGGAGACAGTTCTTTCGAGGACCCTGCCTTGCTCGATCGGCTGGTGACGGAAAAACTCCAGGCCGAGGCTGAGACGGTTGCGATTGAGGTCTGGAAGTGGATCGAGCTCGCACTCGACCTGCCCTACGGCTACAGCCACGGCCTGCGGTCCTTGTCCGGCGATCCCGCACCTATGACGGATGACGATGCTGCGGCCCATGCTAAGCTGCTCGCCGAGTATCGGGCGCTCGAGGAAGAATACGCGGGTCAGGATGAAATCCCCGACGAGATCGATATCCGGCCGTTGTTCTTCGACGCGGAGGAAATCGGACGGGGAGGGGCGTTCGTCACGTTCGACCGCTACGGCACGCATACAGTCTATCGCGGCTACGACCACCTGACCTCGGACGAGTCCTTCGAGAACGGCAACACCGCCTATGAGTGCACCTACACTGAGACCGTGCGGCGGTTCGGATGACACAGGGGACGGCTCAACCTATCTCTTGCAGAATATCCAGAATGTATGTATATTCTGCACAAATGGAGACCCAGATCATGCATGAACTTCCTGAGTTCAAGGCGGCCGACCTGACGCGGCACACAAGTGACCTGTTCGACGCGGCCATTCGGTCGCCGATCGCAATCACCAAGCACCGCAAGCCGAAATTCGTGCTGATGAGCATGGACCAGTACCAGCAGCTCGCGCGGGGCGCCACGCAGCAGGCTCACATGATCGACGAGATGCCCGAGGATATCAAGGCGCTGATGATAGAAGGGCTCGAGCGGGACTTGTCGCAGGCGGATGACTAAGCCTGCCGCTGGAGAGGTTTTCCGCTATCCGTTCCTGTGGAAACGCGAACAGATGGCGGGCGAGACCGAGGGCCGCAAGACGCGGCCTGTCTGTATCGCCGTCACTGTCGCGAGGTCCGATAGCGAGACCGTGGTGTTCATCCTGCCGATCACGACGCAGCCGCTCTTGGCCTCGCGCAAGTTCATCGAGGTGCCACAGATCGAGTCGCAGCGCGTGGGGTTAGAAACCCATGTCCGCAAATGGGTCATGCTGGACGAGATCAACACCGATATTCTGGAGCGGTCCTATGTCTGGGAGGACCGCACGCCCATTGGCACGTTCAGTTCCGTCTTCACATCCAGGATCCAGTCCAGCCTGATCGCGCTTGCCAGGTCGGGCGGGGCATCGGTTGTTGATCGGCTAAAGTAATCTCGATCACCGCAGGGTCTGCCCAGCTTCACTTGTTCCCGTCGATCCATTTCGACATCAGCCCCTTGTCGCGGAAACATTCATCCGGCACGGCACGGCGCTTGATCCGGGCGAGACGCTCGGCAAAGGCGACCTGTTTGGACGAGGGCAGGCTGTCCAGCACTGTCGCGGATGTGAGCTTGGCTTGTGCGTCGATCCAGGCGCTCAGGGACCGCCGATCTTGCTGAACCTCCCATGGCAGAAGCGTCTGGTTGCGCAGGGCCAGCGCGCGCGCATAGGCGATCTGCTTTGGCGTCGCGGGCAGGGCGTAAGTGCTGCTTTCCATCTGGGAACTCCCTTCTTAGCTGGGCTTTCAGTATAGAACATAACAGGAACAAGTACAAGCCGCCTGCAGAAATCATGGGGTTTAAGAGGAAGAGAAGGGCTGGGGAGGGTCAGGCCAGAGGGTGCCTGAAAGAGGGTGTCCCGGCCTGATCCTGTTCCTCATCGGGATCTGATGCCGGAAAGTGCTGGATCCCAGGTTCTCATGAGCTTCGCATTTAACATTCTCCGGCATCAGATCCCTAAAGAGTGAAAGTGTCCTTCGGGTTTTGTGACTGACGGATGAGGGCCTTTGGGGTCCCTCCGAGGGGTCCGGACCGGGTTCCGGTCTGCCGTTCCTGATGAAGGGCCTTCCGATGCAAACAAGTGTCTTGCGCGTGTTGCGCGCGACCGCTGCCTCGTGGTGGCGACACAAGGAACTACGCCGAACCGGTCAGCTGGGGCTGGCGAAGCGGCTCGAAAGCGAGACCGTCCTGCGTGATCTCGGCTATCT
>Ga0209643_1002679_pt1 | contig 10830 bp, 12 predicted proteins | sample AutmiccBRH37_all_FD_187383 | JGI IMG/M metagenome (GOLD analysis project Ga0209643, IMG submission 187383) | Deep subsurface microbial communities from Mt. Terri, Switzerland - Autotrophic microbial communities BRH/37_all (SPAdes) (version 2) | ecosystem: Environmental > Aquatic > Deep... | reverse complement strand
TCCCTTAATGTCCATTTCCTCTCGAACAATCTGCTCAATCTTTCTAATAACTCTCCAACCCAAAGGGAGATATGTATATATTCCGGCAGCAGCTTTACGAATGAAGCCGGCTCTTAGCATAAGTTGGTGACTAATTACTTCTGCTTCAGCAGGTACTTCTCTTAATGTAGGGTTGAGCAATTGACTGACTTTCATAATCTTCATCCTTTCCCAACTAGGGCTTATCCCAAGTATCTTATGTAAATATAGCATTTCTTCTAAGATATAAACAATATCTAAACAGAATTTCCTTTCAAATAAGTCTCGATTTTATCCATGAGCGCTTCTAGGAGTTGGTCTTCAGGCAACCTGGCAATTATTTCTCCTTTTTGAAAAAGTAAACCGGTACCTCTTCCACCAGCTATACCAAAATCTGCTTCCCTTGCCTCTCCAGGTCCGTTTACAACGCACCCCATAACTGCCACTGTCAAACGCTTGTCCAAGCCAGGAAGTTTTTCTAATCTCTTCTCTACTTCCTCAGCAAGTTGAGCAAGATTCACCTGTGTCCTCCCACAGGTTGGACAGCTAATAAGTTCATACCCATCATTTCTTAATCCCAAAACGCGAAGTATATTTAGGGCAACCGGTATTTCCTCTATTGGATCTCCAGTAAGGGATACCCTTATGGTATCACCAATACCTTCAGCTAACAGTGTCCCTATCCCTATCGCTGATTTCACTAGACCGGATTTAATAGTTCCTGCTTCTGTCACCCCGACATGGAGGGGGTAGTCAACTATTTCAGCTATTTGACGATAAGCACCTATCATGAGTGGAACATGAGAAGATTTTAAAGATATTTTTATATTATCATAGTTCTCTTCTTCCAGAATCCTTATATGACGCAAGGCACTTTCCACCATTCCCTCTACGCTTGGTCCATGGTATTTATCTAGAAGATCCTTTTCTAAAGAACCTGCATTGACTCCAATTCTTATGGGAATTCTCTTATCTCTGACCGCTTTAATAACTTCCTGTATTTTCCACCTCTGACCAATATTCCCAGGATTAATTCTTAAACCCTGCACGCCATTTTCAACGGATTTCAGGGCCAACTTATAGTCAAAATGGATATCAGCAATTACAGGCAGTGTGCTCTTAATACAGATATCTTTTAGAGCATCAGCTGCCTGATTATCCAGAACAGCTACTCTTACAACTTCACAACCAACATCAGCTAATTCTTTAATCTGAGCAAGAGTAGCCTGAACATCTCTGGTATCCGTATTGGTCATAGACTGTACAACTATCGGCTTCCCTCCCCCAATAGGGATAGAGCCAATCTTAACTTCTTTAGTATTCCTTCGCTGCAATACCCTAACCTCCCAATGCCACATATGTCAAAGCTTAAACTGAACTCTTCATCTGAGCTGTAGCGTAACATGTGCGACAAGCGGAGCACAGACAGCCACAACCCACAATGCTATCCAAGCTACACCGCAGCGTACACGACAAGCGGAGCACGGATGCGGAGCGCGGCAATTTACCGCTCCTTGCCCTCCATGGCACCGCGGTATTTGTCCATCCGTGGACTTTACGCCAGGAGGGCGTTACTGCCGAATAGTGCATGCTGCGGTGTAGCTCTCACTAGCATTAACCTAACTTTTATTCCGTCAAAATCCGAAGTATATCTTGATAAGTGACCGCCAACATGAGAGATATTAAGAGTACAAACCCAGCCAGTTGAATCCAACCTTTTTTTTCAGCACTTAAAGGTTTACGCCTTATCCCTTCATAGACTAGAACGGTCAGTTGTCCTCCGTCCAGAGCCGGGATAGGTAGAAGGTTCAATATTCCAAATTGAATACTTAATATCGCTGTAAGACCTAATAAATTTGAAAGTCCTTGCCTAGCCCCCTCACCAATAACTTGAGCCACGGCTACAGGACCGCCTAATTCAACAGGCATTTCACCTGTTATCATCTGTACTATATAGACAATAATCATTTTTGTAAAATCTACTGTCTGCTGTAATCCTAGTTTTGCAGCCTCAAAAACTGAAACTTTTGTATTATTTACCTCGGGCATTATACCTATAAGTCCTCTATCCGTCTGTTGATCATACTCAGGAATGATTTCCAGATTGACTATTTCCTTAGTATCTCCCTTCTCTATCTTGAAATCGATTGTTTCTCCTGGTTTAGAATGTATCTGCTCAGTTATCGATTTCCAATCAGGAGTTTCGATACCATTAATAGCCAAGATACGATCACCAGCTACTAACCCAAACGCTGCAGCAGGCTTATCTTCCATAACGGAGCCAATAATATTCTCATCACTTGCAACCGGCATTCCAAACCAAGCGAAGATAGTGATAAATAAAACTGCTCCCAATATAAAATTCATAAAAGATCCTGCTACTATAACAGACATTCTCTGGAAAATTGTCTTACTTTCAAAGCTTCTGTTATATAATTCCCCTTGGTAGTTTTTATCTTGTTCTTCAAGCTCTTCAGCACTAAGAAACCTAACAAAACCACCTAGCGGGAAAATTCTGATAGAATACAAGGTTTCTTTACCTTGTATTCCGAAAATTTTCGGCCCTATACCAAAAGCAAATTCCAAGACTTTTATACCTGCTTTTTTAGCAACAATAAAATGACCAAATTCATGAACCATGACCATTAGGCCAAAAACTAAAATTATTGAAATAGTAGTAAGCAAACGATTTCACCTCACACTTTATTGAGACCTACTGTAATTATTTCTTCAGAGCGTTCTCTAGCCCAAAGGTCAGCCGCAATTATTTTTTCCAGGCTATCTGCTGCTAGAACTTCATGCTCTCCGCATACTTGTTGTATAAGTTCATACATCTCAAGGTATTCTATGCGTCCAGCAAGAAAAGCATGTACACAAATTTCATTAGATGCGTTCATGACAGCAGGAAGTGTTCCACCTTTTTTTCCACACTTATACGCAAGTCTGATAGAAGGGAAAGCTTCTTCATCAGGTTGGATGAAAGTTAATGTCTTACCTGCCAATTCAAGTTGTTCAAAACAAATCGGCCAGCGCTCCGGATAACTAAGCGCATATTGGATAGGAAGTCTCATATCCGGAACTCCCATCTGAGCAATCACTGAACCATCAATATATTCTACCATGGAATGGACAATACTTTGAGGATGAATAAGAACACTTATCTCGTCATAGTCCATCCCGAAAAGGAATTTAGCTTCAATAACCTCTAATGCCTTATTCATCATGGTCGCTGAATCGATAGTAATCTTGGCCCCCATTGCCCAGTTAGGATGTTTCAAAGCCATTTCCTTGGTTACCTTAGAAAGCTTCGACCTTTTCCAACCCAGGAAAGGTCCGCCAGAGGCGGTTAATATTATTTTCTTAACTAAAGATTTCTTGTCATCTAAACACTGGAATACAGCTGAGTGCTCACTATCTACGGGAATAATTGAACACCCATTATCTTTTGCAGTTTTCATCACCAATTCTCCAGCAGCGACTAACGTCTCTTTATTAGCTAAGGCAATATTTTTTTTTGCTTTTAAAGCAGCTAATGTCGGTTCTAGGCCAATACGGCCGCTAACAGCTGTTACAACAGTATCAATATTATTGGCAACTACTGCTTCAACCAAACCGTCCATCCCTGTTAAGACTTTCACTGGGAGATCATTTATCCGCTTTTTTAGTTCTTGGGCAGACCCTATATCCATTAAAATAGCTATTTCTGGTTTAAACTCTCTTACTTGCTTTTCTAACAAATCAACGTTAGAATACGCTGCCAGAGAATGCACTTTCAATTCTCCGGCTGAAGCTCTAACAACCTCCAAGGTCTGAGTACCGATAGAACCGGTAGCCCCTAAAATAGAAATAGTCTTCACTAGTTATTCTCCTTAAACATTCCCGCTTTGCGTACTGCCTCATAAATAACAACAAGAGCTGGTCCTAGTATGAGACCGGCTGCCCCAAGAAGCTTTAACCCAACATAGATCGAAATCAGCGTCGGCAAAGGATGTATCCCAATATTCTGAGACATCACCTTAGGTTCTAAGGCAACACGGATTACAGTGACTACGAGGTATATAATAAGCACTTTTAGAGCAAGGGCTAGTTCACCTGTAAATAAGAGAACAACTGTCCAAGGTATAAAAATCAGGGACGGTCCTATTATCGGCAATAAATCAAGAAGGCCTGCGAGTATGCCTAGAGTCAGAGCATACTTATTGCCTATAAGTATTAACCCAATAGTTGAGACTATAGCCGTGACAGATACCAGGATAGTCATCGCCCTTAAAAAGCCTACTAAAGCTGACCCAAGGTTAGAGGCGACAATTCTTGTTTTAGCATTATGTTTCCCTTTAATTCTTTGGAAAAACCATTCCTTAACTAGAGGAAAACTGAAACTAATGATTAACGTAGCCACTGTAGCAACAACGATTACGATCATAAAACCCGGGAGTGCCCCTAGAAAACTAAGTAATCCCATACTGCCTGTCTTAATTATTGTCTGGAGGGTGGAAAGTAGCTCTTGAGTTGATGAATTAATAGCATTTTTAATCTCTGGATTAAGTTCGATATATTTTTGAAAAACTAAGCTCTTCTCTGCTATTAATGTAACGGTTTTTTCATACATCGCCGGCATGCTTGTCGCTAGTTCGGCAAGCTCTCTATACAGCCTGCTTCCCAAAAATATTAATAATAAGACCAAAGATAAGATTACAAGCGTTAACACAATAATGGAAGCATATACTCTTTTCAAGTTAAAGGTTTTTGTCAGTTTAGCAACTAGAGGTTCAACAAGAAAAGCTAAGATAAAAGCTATAATGAAAGGGAATAAGGCTGAAAAGATTTGGTGCATAACTAAGGCTAAGACCGGAAGGAACTCCTGAACAGTATAAGTAAATAGCTTAAGTAACAACAGGACAGCAGCTACAACAATTAACCTGTTAAGATTAATTCTTAAAGGGCTCTTTTTCGTATCATCCTTTTTATCTTCTCTCATAGAATCATCCCACCAATCCAATCATTAAAGCAAAATAAACTACCGGTATAGCAAAAAGAAAGCTGTCAAATCTATCAAGAACGCCTCCATGTCCTGGTATCAGATTCCCAGAATCTTTGACCCCGGCACTTCTTTTAATAGCTGATTCAAAAAGATCACCCATCTGGGAAACAATACTAGTTAAGAGAGACAACATAAGTATGACTAAGAGTGAGCCTAAATCTGTCCACATCCAGAAAAAGAAACCTGACACAATTGCAACGATTAAACCGCCTAAAGCACCCTCCACCGACTTATTGGGACTGACCCTAGGGGCAAGTTTCCTTTTGCCTAAGGCATTGCCTGTTAAAAATGCTCCTGTATCGGTAAGCCATACTGTTACAAAGACATAGATAGCCCATAAAAAACCATTCGGTAGTTCCCGAAGATAAAATAAGTATGTAAACAGGAGTACCGGATAAATCAAGGCTAAAAAGTTATAAGAAGCTTCAGTATAGGATCTATCCGGATAGGCTAAAGCATAGCCTGCAAAAACTATTATAAACCAAATAACCCCTAACGGTAGTAACCACTGTGTGTACCCTATAACAAATATAAACAGCCAAAGGGCACAGAAAAAAAATGTCAAACCAGTGTTAGAAGCTATTCCAGCTTGTTGTCCTATTACTAAGAACTCTCTGAGAGCAAGCAAAGCAAGGATTAGAATTGTTACGGCCAAATAGGTTCCCCCTAGCCAGGTTATCCCCAGCAAAAGCGGTGCTCCAATTAAGGCGCTCAATACTCTTTTAACCATTTATTATTCCTCAACCTTCTTTATCCCGCCAAATCTCCGTTCTCTATTTTGATAGATACGAATTGTATCGAGGAGGGATTCTTCATTAAAATCCGGCCAGCATTCTTCAACTACGACTATTTCGGAATATGCTGCCTGCCAGAGTAAGAAATTACTTAATCTCATTTCACCTGAAGTCCTGATTACTAATTCTGGATCAGGACAATCTGCTGTATCCAAATATTTTGCAAATACTTCTTCGTTAAGATCTTCTCTAGCCAGATTATTATTTGAGATATCATGAAGTATTCCTTGGAATGCCTGAATAATCTCCGCTCTGCCTCCATAATTAAGAGCCAAGTTAAAAACTAGACCGTTATTATTTTTGGTTTTTTCACAAGCATAAATAACTTCCTCACCAACATCTTTCGGAAGTTGATGGATATTTCCTAACACACATATTTTGACGTCATTTCTATGCAGTTCTTCTAGCTCAAGGCGTATGTATTCTTTCAACAAGGACATAAGTATCCCAATCTCAGATTGGGGCCTTTTCCAATTCTCAGTAGAAAAGGCATATACGGTAAGATACTTTATTCCTATCTGCGAAGCGCATCGTACTATCCCTCTTAGAGCTTCTACTCCTGACCTATGACCCATTGTCCTTGGTAAACCTCTTTGCCTTGCCCATCTTCCGTTCCCATCCATTATTATAGCGACATGGAGAGGCAGCCTATCTTTATCTAGGTTATCCAATATTATCTTATTCTGATGCGTTTTCCAAATCTTAATCATTTACCACACCCCAAAAATCGATGATTGATATTCGACATTCGATGGATGACATCTTTTTCAGGCACATTTCTCCATCACTTGGCTCACTTATCCAATAATAATTCAAAACTAAAAACCCCTGAAATACGATTACTCCTTTTTGTGGAAAGACCCCCTTCGACAGGGGGCCATCTTTTGTTGGCTTACTTTATAAATCTATCATGTAGTACAACAAATTTCAATTTCCCTTCCACCTGATTCCATCTAACTACACGCAACTCTCCGCTTGGTATCGCCTTTCCAGTTGGGTAAGTAATAACGTAGCTATAATCGATTCTTTCATTCATTAGCTCTTGAACAACATCATTCCATTTTATTCCTAGCCAGCGCAAGATATTACACTTCCATTATTTCTTTTTCTTTTTTGTCTAAAACATCATCTATATCTTTGATATATTTATCTGTGAGTTTCTGCGCCTTCTCTTGTCCCTTTTTAGCTTCATCTTCGGATACTACTTTTTCTTTCTCTACCTTCTTAATATCATCAATCAAATCACGTCTAATATTTCTCACTGCAACTCTATTCTCTTCTGCTTTCTTTTTAACAGTCTTAACAATTTCCGTACGTCTTTCCGCTGTTAATTGAGGAATAGTCAGCCGTATTACGACACCATCATTCGAGGGAGTCAGTCCCAAATCAGATTTTAAGATTGCTTTTTCAATAGCCGGCATTGAAGTTTTATCCCATGGCTGGATAATAAGCATCCTTGATTCCGGAACAGAAATATTAGCAAGCTGGTTTACTGGAGTAGGGGTTCCATAATAATCAACTGTTATTTTTTCCAGCATACCGGGATTAGCTCGCCCAGCACGTACTGAGGCTAATTCCTTACGAAGTACCTCAACAGTTTTTCTCATCCTGTCTTCAGCTTCATTCATAATGTCAGTAATCATGATTATTCCCTCCCAACATAGGTTCCAACAGGTTCTCCCTGAAGTGCTTTTATAATATTACCATTTTTATTAAGATTGAAAACAATCAAAGGTATATTGTTATCCATACACAAGGAAGTTGCGGTTGAATCCATCACCCCTAAACCTTTACTTAGCACATCAAAATAACTCAATTTAGAGAACTTTTTAGCCTCAGGATTCTTTAAAGGATCAGAATCAAAGACTCCGTCAACTCTTTTAGCCATCAGGATAACTTCAGCCTCTAGTTCAGCAGCTCTTAAGGCTGCTGTAGTGTCAGTAGAAAAGTAAGGATTACCAGTACCAGCTGCAAAAATTACTATCCTGCCCTTTTCCATATGGCGAATAGCCCTTCTTCGGATATAAGGTTCTGCTATCTGCCTCATTTCAATGGCTGACAATACTCGAGTTTGGATATTATACTGTTCGAGTGCATCCTGCAAAGCGAGAGCATTCATTACCGTTGCCAGCATCCCCATATAATCAGCAGTTGCCCTGTCCATCCCTTGAGAACTACCTGAAATTCCTCGCCAGATATTTCCTCCACCGACTACTAGAGCCATTTCCACTCCGAGTTTTTGCACTTCACTAACTTGTTTAGCCACCGAGACCAGCATATCATGAGCGATACCATAGCCTTGATCCCCTGCAAGTGCCTCCCCGCTCAATTTAAGCACAACTTTACGGTAACGTGAAGTAGTCATGAAAGAACCTCCGTATATTTGTTTATTTCTACACTTAAGATAAAAATCCTTTTCCCTGAAAAAGAGAACACCGAAGTGTTCTCTTTATTAACGATTCATTTCTCTCATAACCTCGTCGGCAAAATTGTCTTCACGCTTTTCAATTCCCTCGCCTAACTCATAACGAGCAAATCTGCGAATAGAAATTTTCTCGCCGATTTTGGCTACTTTTTCTACAAGCAAGTCTTTTATTATAATATCTGGATCTTTAATAAATGGCTGTTCCATAAGACAGATTTCCTTATAGAACTTATCAATACGACCTAGCACCATTTTATCTACGATCTTTTCTGGTTTACCTTCGTTCAATGCTTGAGCTCTTAAAATTTCTTTTTCGTGTTCTATAGTCTCCGCCGGAACCTCTTCAATATTAACATAAAGAGGTTTTGCTGCAGCTATTTGCATAGCAATATCTTTAGCGAATTGTTTAAAATCATCACCGCGAGCAACGAAATCAGTCTCACAATTGATTTCAACCAAAACTCCAATACGTCCCTCTCCATGAATGTAAGATTCAACTACACCTTCAGCAGCAATACGTCCTTCTTTTTTAGCAGCGGCTGCTAAACCTTTTTCTCTTAAGTAATCGATAGCTTTTTCTAGATCCCCATCACATTGAACTAATCCTTTTTTACAATCCATCATCCCAGCTCCGGTTCTCTCCCTAAGTTCCTTAACTAGAGCTGCTGTGATTTCTGCCATAAACTAAACCCTCCTTTACATAAACAATACTCTTGATTCAGGTAGAGTTTAACCCTATCTGAACGCCAGAAGATGTTATCAGGAAGTTAGCGGCCGTTATCCCCACATCTTCAAAAGTGGGGGTCTACGACCGCTTACTTCGTGATAAAGGTTTCAGGTGGTATTTTACGCCACCTGAATTTTTTCTACAAACCCTTTTCTCACCCTGAATCTCTCTATTCCTCAACAGTTTCTTCACTGTTGTCTTCTTCAGCAGCAGCATCAATACTACCTTGTTGTCCTTCAATTACTGCGTCAGCCATCTTTGCAGTAAGCAGCTTAACAGCTCTAATTGCATCGTCATTAGCAGGGATAACAACATCAATCTCATCTGGGTCACAGTTGGTATCAACTATGCCTACGATAGGGATATTCAGTCGTCTGGCTTCAGCAACTGCAATTCTCTCTTTACGAGGATCTACTATAAACAGTGCGTCAGGCAGTTTTTTCATATACTTGATTCCACCTAAGAATCGCTCAAGTTTGCCCATCTCATGGCGAAGAGAAGCGACTTCTTTCTTAGGAAGGACAGCAAAAACTCCTTCAGCTTCCATCTTTTCAAGTTCGTGTAGTCTTTGAACTCTTTTTTGGATAGTTTGGAAGTTAGTAAGCATTCCACCTAACCAACGTTCGTTGATAAAGTACATACCACAACGCTCAGCTTCTTCTTTAACGGATTCCTGAGCTTGTTTTTTAGTACCGACGAACAAAATGCTTCCACCATTGGTAGCTATATCTCTAACAAAATTATAAGCTTCATCAACCTTCTTGACAGTTTTCTGCAAGTCGATTATATAGATGCCATTTCTTTCTGTAAAGATGTAGCGAGCCATCTTAGGATTCCAGCGACGAGTCTGGTGACCGAAGTGCACACCGGCTTCTAGCAGTTGTTTCATAGAAATTACAGCCATTGTGTTACACCTCCTCTCATATATTGTTTTTTCCTCCGCAGGTTCATCCTCGGTACCCCTTGTCATTTCTGACAAGGAACAATGTACACTAAGTCCCTCTGCGTGTGTATTCTAAATTAACACTGCGAATAGAATATCACACCCGATTATCTATTGCAACAATTATTATCTAGCAAACACGAAGCTTAATCTGTCCCGTAATGGCTGGCAAGATTGGAGCGTATATGATGAGTCATTATGAATTGTTCCAAATCTGTCAGTAGTTCATTAAAGGGAAAATAAAGATTCGAAAGATAATAGACTTGTTTACTAGTCTTAATCTGAACTATCTCTTCATTCTGAGATACCCAATAAAAAGATGCTTTGCGAATATCCTTTGGTTCTAGAATCTTCCGCCCAAATAGCGAGCGAAAAACAATATTATTTCCTTCAACTATAATTCTCTTACTCTTGGCTGTTAGCCATGTTAATAAAAGAAATATTGTAGAAACTATATAAATCCAGGAAAATATACTTAAGTATAATTCAGGAAGATTGAACAGATAACTTAGCCCTCCGACTATAAGGGGATAAAGAATAATGAACACTAATCCAGGGACAACCAAAGGTCTTATACGGTAAACATATTCGTTTCCTTCCATAATATCAAACCCTTATCGATGATGTTTAACATATTTATCTAGTTCATCTAGAAGGTAGTCATTCAGTACCCTGATATAGGTGCCTTTCATTCCTAACGATTTTGATTCAATAACACCAGCAGACTCAAATTTTCGGAGAGCATTAACTATAACAGAACGGGTAATTCCTACTCGATCAGCTATTTTACTAGCAACAAGTAAACCTTCACCGCCACCAAGTTCAGCAAATATATGTTCTACTGCTTCGAGTTCAGAATAGGAGAGAGTTCCAACCGCTATC
>Ga0209643_1002678_pt1 | contig 10837 bp, 7 predicted proteins | sample AutmiccBRH37_all_FD_187383 | JGI IMG/M metagenome (GOLD analysis project Ga0209643, IMG submission 187383) | Deep subsurface microbial communities from Mt. Terri, Switzerland - Autotrophic microbial communities BRH/37_all (SPAdes) (version 2) | ecosystem: Environmental > Aquatic > Deep subsurface... | reverse complement strand
AATCGAGAGCACCGCAGGGACAGGCATTTACACATTGACCACAACTAACACAATCAGTTTTCTCTAACGGAAGGCCGCTTTTTGTCCCAACAAGTTGGCGACCATGTTTCATATAAAATGTGAGAACATCCGGTCCTTCAACCTCAGCACAGGCAGCTATACATCGCCCGCACGAAATGCATTTATTATGATCACGCACAATCACAGAATGGTCTTCAACTAGAGGAATAAGTGGACGTTCATGAGTTGGATTCGAATATTCAATATTATGAGCACTTGCTTCATTTCTTAGGTCACAATCATACCGTTCATGACAGCCACATTTAAGACAGCGACGAGCTTCCTCTCTTGCAGTTTGTTCCGTGTAACCTAAATCAACTTCCTTGAAATTATTTTTACGTTCTTCAATGGAAATTGCAGGCATCTTAGCACGTTCTAATTTTGGGATTATCTCGAACTCCCATTTGGGGAGATCCTCCATAGAACCACGGCTGCAACTATAGTCAATATGTTGTTCCTTGACATATCCTTTCATCAAGAAACTATCCATAGCCTCAGCTGCACGACGCCCTGCTGCTACTGCCTGAATAACAGTTGCGGGCCCTGTAACGCAGTCACCGCCAGCAAAAATGTTGAGTTCAGACGTCTGAGAAGTCTTGCCATTGATTTCAATGTCTCCCCATTTATTCAATTTTACCGGCAGGTCATTATAGAGAAATTGGGTGTTTGTACTCTGACCAATTGCTCCAATAATTGTGTCCGCTTCAACGTGTATATCACTGCCTTCAATCGGAATTGGGCGACGACGACCGGAACGATCAGGTTCCCCAAGCTCCATTTGAATGCAATGAAGCACCTTTTTACCGCCTTCAGCAACAATTTTACTTGGTGCTGTCAAAAATAGCATTTCGACACCTTCCTGCAAAGCTTCTTCTACTTCATAAGCTTCAGCAGGCATATCTTCCATGGTGCGGCGGTAGACAAGTTTAACAGATTTTGCTCCTTTACGGAGTGCAGTACGGGCACAGTCAATTGCCGTATTGCCACCACCAATAACAATTACATTATTACCCAGCTTAATTTCTTCCTGCTTGGTTACCTGTTCCAGGAACTGTATTCCCAGCCACACTCCTTCCAGGTTTTCACCTTCAATCTGCAAGGAAGTTGCCCGCCAGGAGCCAATCCCAAGATAAACAGCATCAAAATCTTTATGAAGATCCTCGAGATGAATATGGGTTCCGAGTTTCTTCTTGGTCATAATCTTAACGCCTAAACTTTTTATAAGCTCAATCTCCTGATCCAGTGTAGCTTCAGGCAGACGATACTCAGGAATTCCATAACGCATCATTCCTCCTGCATAAGATTGTCCTTCAAATACAGTTACATCATGGCCGTTTATCGCACTGTAATAGGATGCTGTAAGGCCGGATGGGCCCGCACCGACAACAGCAATTTTCTTACCTGTTGCAGGATTTTTTTTTGGAATCCATGGTTGTTCTCGCTCTATATCCCAATCTGCAATAAAACGTTTCACATTATTAATTGCTACAGGAGAGTCAATCAGGTTACGTCGGCATTGTGCCTCACAGGGATGTGGGCAAACCCGTCCACAGACAATTGGGAAAGGATTCTTTTCTTTAATCACTTGCACTGCTGCTTCAAAATTACCATTACCTGCATGTCGAAGATAAGCTTGAATATCAATGTTTGCAGGGCAAGTCATTACACAAGGAGCGACACAATCTGCATTATGATCGGATAGAATTTGTTCCAGACGAATCTTTCGATAATTTTCCAGTTTGGGGCTATTGGTACATATCACCATGCCCTCTTTAATAGGAGTATGACACGCTTTTACATCCCGTTGATCGTGTCCCTCCCCTAACTCAACCACACACAATCCGCAGTTCCCATTAGAACGCTCAAGTCTGATATCATAACAGAGATGAGGAATATGAATATCTTCCTGAATCAATGCCTGTAGGATAGTGAGGTCGTCATAAACTTCCATTTCTCGTCCGTTAACAGTTACAGTAATTCGATTATGCTTTGTGATTTTTTTCATTAGTATAATCCCCTCTTTGTGAAAATCAGTATATTTATTCTAATTGTAGCAAATAAAAGATTATTTGTATGTACCTCTAGGAATACACGTACTGTTATGAATATTTAAAATGTTCAATTCTATTTAGTTATCACAATAAAAAAAACAGGACATCCTTTATAGATGCCCAATTATATCTATCCTAATCTAACCTACATTTCAATCAATACCTGCCAAGATGAAGAGTTTGGTTCTAACCGGATATTTACTTGCTGTGAAGATGAAATTACTGTCTAAACTATCGTATACGCCACTCTCCATATTAATCATAGGAATCTCTAGTACCTTTTCAGAACTATGCGTATGGACATCATAACTGCCAAAAACTAATAGGCTATTTTTATCGTCAGTTTCCCCAGTGGGTAATTTTGTTTCCCAATAGAACAATTTGCCTTTCTTATCGGGATAGTAGTTTGTAAATTTATCCTTTGGAACATCCTTTATAAGATCAATTTTTTCACCGGTATCAATATTAAGCAGCATTGGGTGGTTGGTTTCACTATATGCAATGTTGTTACTATAAAGCAAGTTATAATCGTACCATTCGGTGAATACTCTCTCCTCCGCATCACACTCAAAAAACCTATTGTCTGATCCGTCCACTTTTATTACTCCCGTACCTACGGACCATTCATATCCAACTATTCTATACAGAATCTGCGTTGAATCCGGAGAAAAGACTGGATATCTTGGTACTTCCCAATCCATGCCGTTAGGATCTTTCCCAATTTTAGATTCTACTATTATCATCTTGTTTTCAAAGTTGATATCAGAGACCAAAAGCCCCTTTTGTGTAGTATAAGCAATGGTTCTTCCATCTGAAGAAATATCCATATCATCTGGTTGTAATATCTCACCCTCTGGATATTTTATCTCTTCCAGCAACTTAAAACTTGAGCTGTCTAATATTATAATCTTATCTGACAACATAAGGGCAGTTTTATTATCTTCTAATTCCGTAACCTTGATAGAACTGTTCTCTTGGAGTGAAATCCCAGTGTAAAAATCAGTACCGTTTTGAGTATCATAAACATAGACCCTGCTCTCTGTATCATTACGGAAGACAATTAAACTGCGTCCCGAATCGAAGCTTATCACATGACTTATCTCATTAAATCCATCCTCGAAAGCATTTGCTGTTTGGGCGAGGTACAAAGTAGGCTGATTAACCTGTTCTGCTTTCCAGACTGGGTAATCCATATCATTTATTTGCTCAAGAGTCTTTCCAGATAAAGAACGGTATTGTCTATTCGTTCTGGATACTTCGTCCTTAGAATAGGTTACTCCCCCCAGGATTTTTTCATCTTGAAAATATATTTCAGCTACAGTTTTCTTGTCTTCTAAAAGTAATATTATACTTTTAAGATTAACAGGACCGTAGCTATCGTGCTCACTGATATTTGCGACCTCATCATCAAGGAAAGCATTCAGGCTTTGGATATTGGTATCGATGCATAGGTCTTCCCATGTTATCACTTTATCAATACCTTCATTAATTACTTCAACAGGTTTCAACCCTTCTTGAATTATGTAATCTTTTGCTTCTTCGATTTGAGGGTTAACTTCAGGATCAAGTTCTGGCTCAAGTTCGGCTTCGGATTCTATTTTAGGAACAGGTATAGGCTTTTCGACTTGCTCATCTTTATTACATGATGTTAGCAAGATTACTAACAGGATTATAAAGAATGTAATAATGACATTTTGGGTTAGACTTCCTCTAAAATTTCTTTGGAAAAAGGACATGACTTTTCTTAGCATAATTAATCATCACCTTCTTGGTTATTCATCATTTTGCTTTCGATACTAATAATACATCACTTCAATCATATTATATATACTTTTCACAAACTTCCAGTTCATTGACCAAATTTTTAAATAATAGTATCATATTGTTATCTAGCAATATATTGTAAGAGAGTAATTTTTTGGTGCAAGGAGGAAATCATGTCCAGACCATCTTGCGGCCTAAATCCATTCTGTCTCTCCCTAGAGTCACATATCAGAGAATGTTTGTGCAATATTTCATCACCTTGTACATACCCACCAAAAAAGAATATTACTGTGAAAATTGGTAAACACGGTTATTTGTTTTTAATTGTTAAAGGTGTGGCTATTACATTAAAGCAGCGTCCTGATGGAAGGCAGATTGGTATCGACTGCGTGGGACAAGGTAATATTATTGGACTAGGCAATATTCTCCTGGAAGAAAGAAACGACATAACTTTTTATACCAAGACAGAGATAGAAGCTTGTTGTTTTTCTACTAAAGACTTTATTGATCTCTGTTCAAAATCTCCCGAATTAAGTATTGAAATTATTCATAAGTTAAGTCAACGCTTTTCTCAGGCCGTTAGTAACATTGAACATCATGCTTTAGATAATAGCACGGAAAAAATACTTTATCGGATTCAAAAACTAAGCTATGAATTCATGTCCTTACAGAAACAGGTATTTTCTTTCACCCATGAGGAATTAGCTCTTTTAGCAGGCATGAATCGAGTAACGGCAAGCCGTGTTATCGATAATCTTAAACAGTCTGGTCTTATTATTTGCTTGGGTAAAGGCAAGTTTAAAATAAATGATAAGACTAATTCAAATATTTATTAACTTTGTAATTGTTTAATATTTCTCTAACAAAAATGAAGCCTCCATTAGCATATCTCTCATATGCTAATGGGAGCTTCATTTTCTTAGGGCGAACAGATTTATATTTTTAATGAGGTATGACAAAGATCTCTTGGGGAGCTTTGTGCAGTCGCATACATCCAAACTCAGTCGTAAAGAAATTATCACAACAAAAAGTAAATGCTGTGTTGGTGGATAGTCGGGGATGAATTGCAATATTCATATTGGGTTTAATCTTTATTGTCTCCTCCGATAAATTAGCCGGACGCTCAACTAAATCGTATCCTTGGCCGTGGGCAAAAAGACTATTTTCAGTGGGGTAGCCGTTCTCTTCCAGAAATGAATTAAGTGCTTCCTGTATTTGAAATAGATTTGCCCCGGGTTTAAGCATATCTGCACAGATTTTCTGAGCCTTTATATTTGCTTCCCAGAGTTTCAGCATTTCTTCAGTCGGCTCATTAAGGCAAAATACCCTGGCGATTTCAGCATAATAACCACCTGGTCCGTTGGTTTCAATTAAAACTGTAATATAATCGTTTTCACCAATAACTCTATTTTGTAAGTATGGGCTGCTGTGTTTTGCCAAGCCGCCAATTGGTGCAGAACCGAGCATCAGCAGTTGCTCCTCAGAACCCATGTCAAAAAGTAAATGCTGGATAATTGCCCGTAGTTCAATGTCTTTCATTCGAGGATGAAGAAAGGCGGGAATAGCCATAATTACACTATCTTGAATAGCGCAGGTCTTCTTAATAAGATTAAACTCATCTTTACTTTTTATGGCTTTTATTTCATCAATAGCATCAGTTATATCAAGAAATTCAACATTGAGTAAGTTATTTCTAAGATGTTTATCAAAGGTTGAGGGAATAAAAGCTGGCCCCACAATACCAACAGTCTTTGCTTTCATTTGACGAATAACTTTTTCCGTAGCCTCTGCATCTAATGTGTTTGTGTAATTAAAGGTAAGAAAATAGGGAAGCCCGATTACTTCCTTGACTCCATATGTTGCCCATAAAGGAGGAAAAGCTGGTCTTGGAGGGCCCCCGCAGGAAATTATAGTCATCTCTTCATTTAAGGGGAAAATTACCGTAATGGGGTAAGAATTCTCCGCAAATACATCGGTAAACCATCGTACATAACCACCCAGATGCTTATTACAGTTCTGCATAATTAAACAATCGATGTTCATAGATTTCATCACGGATCTTACTGCTTCATGGCGCCTCTTCAATTCTCTCTCAGGAATAGGCTCTTTTAGTCTCTCTTTGCGTTCTTTTTCACCCAAAATAACTCACCATCCTTATTAATTATTTGCATTAATACAAATTTCAACTTCGGTTACTAGAATTTACATAAGCATGTTGGGAAGGAAGAGAACAATCTGCGGAAATGCCATTACCAAAGCAGTACAGATTATTAATGCTAATAAAAATGGTAAAGCTGCTTTAAAAATTACTGGCAGAGGAACCTCCGGTGCAATCCCGTGGGCAATATAACATCCCATGCCAACTGGTGGAGTAATCTGTCCCATGATAACACAAAGAGTAATAATAACTCCAAACCATATTGCATCAAAGCCAAGTATTTCTACAATTGGGAAGAAAATCGGTACTGTAAGGATAACTACAATAATTCCATCAATAAAGCAACCCGCAATCAGCAAGATTATACATATCAGTATCATCACTACAATGGGATAAGTATTTAAACCAATAAGCCAGTCGGAAATTATCATAGGAATTCCCGAGATGGAAATAAATCTGCCGAAAATCATGGCACAAGCAAGAATAAACAAAATCATGCCAATAGTCTCAGCCGTATCTCTGAGTGAAGCCACAAAAGCTTTCCAAGGCAGTTTTTTTCTAACTACTGTAAGGACAAGTAGCAGAAAACAACCGACTCCACCACCTTCAGTCGGCGTAAAGAAACCAATTGAAAGACCGCCTATTGATAGCCCAAAAATAATGAATGTTTCAATCAGACCGCCTCTCATAGCTTCAATACGTTCCCTCCACGTGAATTTTTCTCCTCTGGGTGCTAATGAAGGATTTCTCTTCACTTGGATATAGATGACCAACATATAAAGTAACAACAATAAGATGCCTGCTCCTATACCGGCGATAAACAATCTGCCGATAGAGCAACCTGTTTCGATACCGTAGATGATAGCAATGGTACTAGGTGGAATCAAAAGTCCCAGTCCTCCACCCGCAGCTGTACAGGCAGTACGTAGCCCGTCATCATAATTATGCTTTTTCATTTCGGGGTAAGCTATGGAACTAATTGTTGCTACAGTAGCAGGTGCCGAACCACAAACTGCACCAAAAGAAGCACAAGCTACTTCAGAAGCTAAGCATAGTCCACCCGGGCGATGCCCGATTAATTTATATGCTAATTCGAAAAGTTGACTACCGATACCAGATCGGTAGGCAATATAACCCATCCAGACAAACATAACTACAGTACTCAAATCGTAGTTAGCAAAACTAGCAAACATATCAATGGCTATCAAATTTGTAGCAGCTTTAGTACTACTAAGCAAACTGAATCCCAAAAATCCGAATAACGCCATTGTCGTACCGATTGGCATACCCAGTATTAAAAACAAGAAAAAAGAAAGGGATACAAGCAATGTAATTGTTGTGTCCATTATTCTGCCCCCTTCCAACTGTTAAGATCTGATAAAAGATTGCAGATTGCTGTAAGAAGAAAGATCACCAAGCCTAAAAAAAGACATAGAATCACAGGCCAATGGGGAATTTTCATAATCCAAGTAGCATTTCCATGTCCATAGGCACTAAAAATGTACAGAAAAAAACGCCAAGTCACAACACTTATGACTAATATCGCAAGTGAGTTCACTACGACGAAGATAAATTTAGCGATATGCGATGGTAGGTATTGACGAACAAAATCTATTCTAATGTGCTTACGCTGTTTCTCTGTTACACTTACAGCAAATGCAACAGCTAAGGCGTTTAACATACTGACAATGTCCGTCAGTCCTGGAATCGGGGCATTTAGAAATATACGCATCAGAACGCTTATTGCTACAACCATCATTGTAGAAAATAGAACAACATTTGCCGCAATGCCCGTTATTTTGGTAAGTATATCAATAATTCTTTCATATTTATTCATAAAAGTTTTGTCCATAAATATACTACTCTCCTTGCTTCAAATTAGTTACGAAGGGAAGGTGACAAAAGCCGCCTTCCCTTGCATTTATAACAAAACAATCAGGAAGAGTATTTATTAACCAGATCTATCAAATAATCGTAAGCACCCTGACCATCAAGACCTGCAGCATTTTTTTCCTTAATCCAATCATCATGCTGAGACTTCAAGACGTCATACCATCTTTGAAGCTCCGTATCGCTTAGTTCTATAATTTCAATGTTTTTATCTCTAGAAATCTGAAGTCCATCATTATAGTACTTTTCGCCGAGCTCTGCCGTATTCACAACTGCTTCTAAGTTTATCTTCTCAATTTCCGCCTGAACAGCTGGAGGAATCGAGTTCCATGCGTCTAGATTCATGAAAATTACATGCGGAATATTAGAAATACCTGGGGTTATAGTCATGTATTTTGAAACCTCACCTAAATTAAGAGGAGCACCCATAACTCCGGGATTGGCCATATTAAGATCAACTGTACCCTTTAGTAAGGCATCATATGTTTCCGACATCGTTATACCTACAGGAGTGCCGCCTAATCTTTTGATAGTATCCTGACAGAACCCTGTAACCCTAACTTGAGTTCCCTGGAGATCTTCCAGTTTTTCAATTTTTTTGTTACCCATTAAAACAGATGGGGGCATACTATAGGCCCAAAGCATTTTTACATCTTTATACTCTTCAAAGTCTGCATGAACCCAATCGTTTACCGCCTTGGAAGCCGTGATGGTATCAGGGAATTTAATGCCGCCCATGAAGAAAGCACCAAAAAGTGGGAACTCGGAAGGGTTATAAGCTAAGTCTTCCTCCCCAATTTCAGCAACCCCATCACGAACTCCCTGGTAAATACTCCCAGACTTTAGAAGAGTACCACCTCGGTGGATAGTTACGGTAATTTTGCCTTTAGTAACTTCATTGATACTGTCCGCCCATGTCTCAAAAGCCTGAGTCAAAATATGATTACCTGGTAAATTAATGGGCATATTAAGTTCCATTGGCTCCATGTTTGCAAGAGCCGTTTCAAGATCCTCGGCACCACTGCTAGGGGCACTGCTTGGGGTACTACTACTTGGGGTACTACTGCTCGAAGAGCACCCTGCCATTGTAAAGGCAACTGCAATTACAAGAATCAAAGTTAAAATTCTTTTCATTTTCATAGTCATCCTCCTCAAAATATATAATATATTTGTGTTCAGCGGTTCTGCATTACACTGATTGTCAATAACGGAAACTGGAATCATTCACCTATAATCATTAATTCGATATCCAAACCATACAGCTTCTCGCAACCATTCTTTGTTACAACATACATATTTCCTGGACTGAACATACCAGGCTCACCGAGTTTAAATCCTGGGACAGCGGCACTAGGATGGAGAACAAATACCATCCCCTCCTCGAGAATTAAATCTGCTTGAGGAGAAAACGTTCCTTCGTCCATGGTCAGCCCCATAAGATGACCGTGTGGTCCGGCATTAAAATCAGAAGAATTAAGGAAGCCTGCCTTAGTGATGGTTTCATCCATTACCAAGCATACATCCTTTGCATTAATACCAGGCTTGACAATCTTAGAAGAGTTTATTTGTGCTGTGCTGGTAGCTGTATACAGATCCACCATAACTGGTTCAGGCTCACCTATACTGGCACAGCCTACCCGTTGAGTCCAATAACCGCCAATACAGGTGGTAATCTCCATCAAAATCATACTATTACTATCGATCCTTACAGGAGAGTGCGAACTTGTCCAGTAAGGCACTGATACATCGTAAGGATTAATCTGCATAAGGTTAAAATCCTTATCTGCTTTGTTTGCATACATAATCCTGCACCATTCGGCAGTAATCTGATAATCGTACATACCTGGCTTAATAAAATACCTCATGGAGTCCCAAATTTCATCACAGACACGAGCTGACTCTTTACACAGGCTCAATTCCCCGGGAGATTTAACCCTTCTTAATGCAGTGAATCCTTCGTTTATATCGGTGAATTCTGCATTTGGGAACACCTTCAAAAGTGCTTCGTATTTGGCTGCATCCATAAGTACCTTGTCAACTCCGATTTTGCCATTTTCCAATCCTAACTTCCTTATGTAACTAGATATTTCTTCAAAAGTAGGGAAGTGAAAGTGTTCACCATCAAACCATATATCATCTTTGAATTCTTCGATAGCTCTCAACTGATATGACCTTGACGGGTGAAACGCAAATACCTCCGGCTCACCATCTGCCGGAAACAGAACGTAAGCATACCGTTGGCCAATTCTAAAATACTGACCCGTGATATACCTAATATTAGATTCTTCCCACGCATTCCCCGAAAGCAGGATAGCATCCAGTCCTTCATCTTTGATAAACTTCCTTACCCTACTATAACGCCAATTCTTATCTTCTAGGGTTAATCCTATTTTTTCTGTATTCATAGCAGTTCTCCTTGGATCAAATATTTTTCCTCACTTTAATCCCTGATATTTCTGAACGAATGCAAGTATTTGTAACCACCTCCGTCTAACAGCAAATAGGTTAGAAAGTAAAGCCTAGGCAAAATAACATTTAGTGTTATTTTTTTCATTGTATTATGTATAGCTAGATACTATCTGTAGCCAAGACTACAAAATCTAAATATTTTGAAAATAATTATTAGGCTCTGTCGCAACGACTTTAATGCATGCACGGGAAGGTAAGTCGTATTAATATAGTAAAGGAGTACATGCGTACTCCTTTTTATTACCTGGGCCGCTCCTTGCCATCCATGGCACCGCGGCACTCGTTAAGGCCATCTAAGGCCTTAACGCATCCATGGACGTCGCAACGACTTTAATGCATGCACGGGAAGCTAAGTCGTTCTTATTAATCAACAAAGAGTACTTGTTATTCACAAGTACTCTTTGTTCTTTTTACCTGGCAACGACTTACCTTCCCGCAAAGCAGT
>Ga0209643_1002675_pt1 | contig 10858 bp, 12 predicted proteins | sample AutmiccBRH37_all_FD_187383 | JGI IMG/M metagenome (GOLD analysis project Ga0209643, IMG submission 187383) | Deep subsurface microbial communities from Mt. Terri, Switzerland - Autotrophic microbial communities BRH/37_all (SPAdes) (version 2) | ecosystem: Environmental > Aquatic > Deep... | reverse complement strand
TACAAGGAGTACGCCTCCGCTTGAAGCCTTGCCGCGCCTTGCATCTGGAGCTTTTTGAACAGCCTCCGGTTGTAGTCGAATAAGTACTTTGTTGACCTCTTAATATAGTTTTGCAACACTCTCCTAGCAAAAAGCCCTCTTTACTCGCAAAGTGGCTTTTTGTAAAACTACACCCAGTATTCATAAAACCTTAGTTTAAGCTCCTTCAGATGAATACGCCTTCTTGAAACGCTGTTCAGAATACTGGCCGCCGTCTCAAGGGCATATACGCTTACGCCGATCTCCCTGGGGTCAATCTCATCCAGGTCAATCTCATGGCCGCCCCGTCCGGCCGACCGGATTCGGCTCCACAGGCTGGGAAGAATTACCCCCGCATAATCCCTGTCCTCGGGAACAATTATTACCTCACATACCTTCTTGGCGACGCCTTGAAATTCGAATTCCACCTTCATTGCCCGGTCAACCCTGGACTCGTAATTTTCCCAGTCGATGACATCATCGTAGATAAGCAGTCCCACACCAAAATGCCTTATCATTCCAGACCTTATTTTTGTCACAAAACCACCCCGGCAAAAAAATACCTTATACTGATGACCTTATTAAACTCCTCCGAACCCTGGCCACCAGATCTTCTATCATGTGGGGGAGGGGCTCCGACCTGAGGCCCACGATCTCAACCCCGCTGCGAGCCAGAGGAATCAAAACTTTCTTAGCTGGGCTGGAGCTTATGGCAGTGGCCATTGAGGGGGTCATTTCCCCCAGCATGGCGTTAGGAAACATTATGCTCACAGGCCCCAGTATCAAGTCAACCCTGGGTGCATTGAACACCACAGCGTTTTCCCCGGTGGCCCCCTCGTTGGCCCCGGCCTTCAGCATCACCGATGTGGCCAGGGCATTGGTCCCTATGGCCAGAATTTCAACATCCTCGGGAAACTCACGTCTTAATTTCTCCACGATGTGCTTTCCTATTCCCCCGCCCTGACCATCAATAATTGCAATCCTCACAAATATCGCCCCAGTTATATATTATACCACAAAAGCAAACTTAAGGGCGGATCAGTTTTGATCCGCCCTATAAATGGTTTTACTCCGTATAATAAATAATCTTCTACCGAACTTGACAAGTATTCTTTACCATCCGATCGATCCACAGCTGAGTTATGTTAAACATTATATCGAAATACAACAGCCCTTGTCACATTATACATATATTTCCACTATCCCCAGCATGTGCATATCTTTGTGGATAAGTTATGAATTTGCAGAATCACCAGAAGCCTGGCCCTGCAATCTTGATTCAAGCTCCACTATTTGGCGGTTTTTGCACAGCAGGCTGCGGGCGTAACGATAATTGTTGTGATGAAGCTTTTTGTTTTCTTTTTCCAGGCGGTTTAAAAAGCTGTTCCTGTCTTTTTCCATCTTTTCTATGAGGTTCATTAAAACCCGGCGGCTGAGCCTCAGCTGCTCTACCTTTTCTTCCAGCTCCCTTACTCTTTTTCGCAGGTTAGCCGCATCATAGTCATTGTTCACCAGCTTCACCCCACACAGATCTAGTTGGGCATACTACTTGGCAGGATCTTTGGTCTAAGTATATGCCCCCCGGGGTGCGTTTAGACATACCGGCCAGCAGAATCCAGAATCCAGGAGCCAGAATCCAGAAAAAGCAAGCGTGACCCTCAAGCGACATGCAGAGAGGGGGAGGGGTTTTAGTCCAGGCGGATGTTCCGGAGGCTGTTATCTGGCTCTTGGCGACAGAGCCGTACGGACTGCCGAACCGGCTGCAGGACGCAGCCGGTAGCCCTAATCGACGCATGGACGCGGCGTTTAGGGCGGTCGACAGTCCGTTAGGCGACGAGCTTAGAGCCAGTTCAGCCGGAGGATAAGTAGATCGGACTCAAACCCCTCCACCGGCCACAGAGCGACCCCGGAGGAGCCAGGGCACAACAAGGCCTTAGCGCTTTAATGCTTTAATAGGGCATATACTTTCCTTAACGATAAAAAAGCGCCCTCTACTTTTGTAAAACCTTTTCTATACGTTGTACGGCCTCCCGTAAAACCTCCTCCTCCTGCACCAGGGCAATTCGAACATAACCTTCTCCCCTGGCCCCGAAGGCCACTCCGGGAATGACCAGAACACCCGCCTTATCCAGCAATTCCATGCTGAAATGGATAGAGGAGCTGTAGCCCGCCGGAAGTGGCGCCCATACAAACATGGAGGCCCTGGGCCTGAACATATTCCACCCCAGGGAGGCCAGTCCGTCCACCAGCAGGTCCCTGCGCCTCTGGTAAGCCCTGGCGTTTTCCTCCACACATTCCTGGGGTCCTTCCAGAGCGGCTATGCCGGCCTCCTGCACGGCGTAAAAAACACCGTAGTCTATATTGGATTTAAGCCTTTTAAGAGTTGTTATAATTTCCCGGTTGCCCATGGCAAAGCCTATGCGGCAGCCGGCCATGTTATAGGTTTTGGAAAGTGAGTAAAACTCTATTCCCACCTCCCTGGCGCCCTCCATTTCCAGAAAGCTCATGGGCTTAAACCCGTCATAGCACAGCTCGGAGTAGGCCACATCATGACATATCAGCACATTGTACTGTCTGGCGTATTCTATCACCTTCCGGTAAAAATCCCTGTTTGCCACCGCCGCCACCGGGTTGTTGGGATAATTAATCCACATCATCCGGGCCTTATGGGACACATCCCGGGGAATATCCTCAAGCGCCGGCAGGTAATTATTTTCCTCTAAAAGAGGCATGGGATAGAGCACTCCTCCAGCCATGGTTATGCCGAAAGAATAAATTGGGTACCCGGGGTCCGGCACCAGGGCAATGTCTCCCTGATCCACGTAGGCCATGGCTATATGGGCCAGTCCGTCCTGGGACCCGGGCAAAACCAGTATTTCACTGTCAGGGTCCAGCGCCACGCCAAATCTTCTACGATACCACCCGGCCATAGACCTGTACAATTCCGGTCTCCCCACCAGGGGATACCGGTAATTCTCGTGCTTGTCCACCGCCCTGTGCAGCGCATCAATAATGTGAGTGGCAGGGGGCCGGTCAGGGGTGCCCACCCCCAGGTTAATCACGGTGATTCCCCTGGCCTCCACCTGCCTTTTACACTTTTCCATTTCGTTAAAAATGCCGGACTCCAGTCCTTTAAGACGACCCGCCAGTTGCATGGCAATACCCCCTTGTTTTACCGTTAGAAATTAATCACTTATATCAGCTCATCCGTCGCCCGGGGCCTGTTCCCGGTTCAGGCGGGCAATATCCCTTATTTCCCCCACCACCCGGTAATCAACGGTAAAGGATCCCAGACAATTATGATTTTTACTATCCGGGCCGTGGTAGTCCGATCCTCCGGTGGCCACCAACCCGTATTCACGGCATATCTCCAGGTAATGCTGAATCATCAGCGGCCTGTGGCCGGGGTGGTATGCCTCCACACCCTGAAGCCCTTCGGGTATAAGCCAGGGAACCAGTTCACCGGCTTCAGAAAGCCCGGGATGGGCCAGTACGGCAACGCCTCCGGCAAGCCTAATCAGCCGCACGGCCTCGGCCGGTGTGCATTTTAGCCTGGGCTCGTAGCCCGGCTTACCTTCCCCTACATAAAGATTGAAAGCCTCTTCCACCGATTTTACCATACCGGTTTCCACCAATGCCCTGGCAATATGTACCCTTCCCACCGATCCGTACCCGGCAATTTCCTTCACCCTGCCGTAACTGATTGGAAAGCCCAGCCCACAAAGCCTGTCCACCATTTTCCCCGCCCTTTCCAGCCGGGCGCTTCTTAGAGTGACCAGGCGCTCCAACAGAACCTCGCAATTGACATCAATCAGGTACCCCAGCATGTGCACTTCCCGGCCACGGTATTCGCTCCCCAGCTCTATGGCTGGCAGCACATCTATACGCCTCCGAAGCCCTTCTTCCAAGGCCGGCCGGATACCTTCCAGGGTATCGTGGTCGGCTATGGCCATGGCTCCCAGCCCCAGGGAGGCCGCCCTGGCCACCACCTGTTCAGGGCTCTCGGCGCCGTCCGAAGCGGTGGTGTGTACGTGCAAGTCAGCCAGCATACCGCGCACCTTCCTTTACCTCACGTAAATATTTTCGACGGTTGGGGTTTCATTCCTTTTATAGTAGAGTATAATATAGCCATATTCTGGATGCAAACTAAATCCATTCAAATAGACAGGAGGAAAAGTATGAAGGTAAACTCAAACATTTTCAGGGAATATGACGTGCGGGGAGTGGCCGATCGGGATCTCACCGATGAAACCGTCACCCTCCTGGGAAAATCCTTTGGCACCATGGCCGGAAGAAAAGGGCTCCAGGACGTTCTGGTGGGAATGGACAACCGCTTCAGCTCCCCCAGGCTGAAAAGCGCCCTGATAAAAGGGCTCACATCCACCGGGCGCCGGGTTGTGGATCTGGGAACAGTGGTAACCCCCATTCTGTACTTTGCCAGAGTTAATTACGGCATCGAAGCGGCGGCAATGATTACAGGAAGCCATAATCCTCCGGAGGATAATGGCTTTAAACTGGCCCTGGGGCCAGGAACCATATACGGAGAGACCATCCAGGAACTGAGAAGGCTTATTGAGGCCGGTGACTTTGAAAAGGGCGAAGGGGAGGTATCCACCGCCGATCCGGTTCCGGCCTACGCCGGCATGATCAGGGAAAAAATCAGTCTGGGACCAGAAAAACTTAAGGTGGCAGTGGACTGCGGAAACGGAACCGCTTCCTACTTCGCGGCGGATCTTATCTCAGCCATGGGCTGCGAGGTGCTGGAACTGTACTGCCAGCCGGACCCATCCTTCCCCAATCACCACCCGGACCCGGTGAAAAGGAAGAACCTCACCGATTTAATTGAGGTTGTACGAAAAAATGAAGCCCATCTGGGCATAGCCTTCGACGGAGACGCCGACCGCCTGGGGGTGGTGGATGACAGTGGGGAGGTAATCTGGGGAGATCAGCTAATGGCCATCTTCTGGGGTGAAATTCTGCCCAAATATCCGGGCGCCCCTGCCATAATAGAGGTGAAATGCTCCCAGACCCTGGTGGACGAGGTCACCCGCCTGGGAGGCAAACCGGTGTTTTACAGAACCGGCCACTCACTGATTAAAGCAAAGATGAAGGAACTTCAGGCCCCCTTCACCGGTGAAATGTCAGGGCATATTTTCTTTGCCGATGAATACTACGGCTACGACGACGCCTTTTATGCGGCCGGGAGGCTATTGAGGCTTCTGTCAAACAGCCGTGAGCCTCTTTCCGCAATGGTGAAAAGGCTTCCGCTTTATTACTCAACGGCCGAAACACGAATACCCTGTCCCGATGATGAAAAATTCGATGTGGTAAAAAAACTGCAGGACTATTTCCGTGACCGGAACGAAGTTATAGACGTAGACGGCGTAAGGGTTCTCTTTAGCGACGGGTGGGGACTGGTCAGGGCATCAAACACGCAGCCGATGCTGGTGGCCCGCTGTGAGGCAAAAACCCCCGCCAGGCTGAAGGAGATAGGGGAAACCATGAAGAGGGCATTGGAAAGGTATCCCCAGGTTTCAGCCTTCCAGTGGGACTATTAAGGAAAGGGGACACACCTCTCCAGCGTGACTGCCTCCGGGGGCCAGAGGAATGTCCCCGATGCTTAGACGGCGGAATCCAGAAGCCGGAAGCAAAATAGTGACAGCTTGCTATAAAGCGACCCTCAAGCGGCATACATTAAGGTGGAGGGGTTTTAGTTCAGCCGGAGGGTAAGCAGATCGGACTAAAAACCCCTCCACCGGCCACGGAGCGACCCCGGAAAAACTCTGGGCTTGCATAAAAATGCTAATGTTTATAACAAATACTATGCAGAAGTTCTGTACAGCCTAAAGGAATAACGCCTTAAACACATGCGCCGTCAGGTAAAACATGGTGACGCCGCACAGACCATAGCCAACTATCCTGTCGCTGAGGGTGTCACTCTTCTCCATTTTATCGGCCACCACACCAGCAAAGGCCGTTAAAAGTCCCACGCCTTTTTTTCCCAACCCTGCCCGTTTACGGGTGGGACTCTTGGTCACGGGCGCAGGTTGCCGGTACTGCCATTCCGGGTACAAATCCATCTCTATTCTTCCGGTCAGTTGAGCGGTAGTCATATTAATATCCCCCAGTCCTAACAAGTTATTACGCCCATAGGAACAGGCGTTCCCCAAACCTTTGTTTCATTTTATTTTATTTTGCTTATTTTGTCAATATATTTCATTGAATAGCTGTATAATAGTTTATATACAAAAGATTATACAGGGGGGGATTGGTTGTTTCCGCAAACCCATGTTTACTTTGCTGAAAAAGTCCTGGGAAAAATAAATGACGCCGTAGCTCTGGGCAGCGTTTTTCCTGACATGGCCATCGGGGCCGGGGTTAACAGGGACATATCCCACAGCAGCGGGCTGGAGATGCTTAAATTTCTGGGTGCAGACAGAGCATTAAGGGATTTTGCCATGGCCAACATAACCCATGGGGTCAATCCCGACGGGCTTGATTATTACGGGGACGAAAAAAACCCGCCAGACGAGCGGGGATACTGTTTTGAGAAGGGCCGTTCCCTTGTGGAAGCAACTATAAAGGCCTGCAACATACCCCCGGAAATGGGCTGGTGGAAGGCCCACAATATAGTTGAAATGGGTATTGAGATGCGCATAAGCGCCAGTGGTATTTACGGGCAGCACCTTTATACCGCCTTTCAGAACAGCAGCCTGATTGGAATTGTTTGTGACAGACTGGCCGCCTTCTTTGGCCGGGAACCCCTTCCCTTCGTCAAGAGAATGTCCAGCTTCCCGTCTTATATAGACCTTACCTGTTCCACCGCCGAAAGCCTGGCCGTTAAATATGACTACCAGATGTACTACAAGCACAGCATACACGTCAATATTGCCAAAGTGGCCAAACTGATAAGCCTGGCGGCCGAAATGGTGGATGATGACATTGAAGATTTTTTCCTGTCGGTGACCGGGAAGGTAAAGAGAACTGTCTCTTTGATCCCGGAAAAGTCTGACAGAGACAGTAAAATAACCGCCTTGTCGGCGGTGCCGTCTTGCAGACGGCGGAATCCAGGAGCCAGAAGCCAGAAGCCAGAATAGTGACAGCATGCCTTAAAAGCGACCCTCAAGAGACCCCACAACGACATGCAGTGAGGGGGAGGGGTTTGAGTCCAGGCGGATGTTCCGGAGGCTGTTATCTGGCTCTTGGTGACAGAGCCGTACGGACTGCCGAGCCGGCTAATTTGGAGGTTAGATGTTGGAAGTCGGAAGTCGGATTAAGCTAGAAATGGCTCTGAGGTCATTTCCTGCGAATTCTCTAACCTCTAACCTCTGGCCTCCAACCTCCAAAATGGTCGGCATTCCGTTGGCGACCGAGTCTAGAGACAGTTGCAGCCGGAGGTAATGCAGGCCGGACTTAAATCGCTCCGCCTACCCATTAGCGACCATGTAGCGACCCTCAAATGACCCCGGAGGAACCAAGGCACAATAAGGGCTTCAGTATGAGTTGTTTTCAGGAACAGGAGCTGCTTAATTGAAAAGGCACATTATTGACTACGAATACCTCTACCAGTTAACCCACAGGGTTACCCCCCTGGAGGAGGACTGTGGGCTCTTGTGCGGCAGTGTGTGCTGCCGCCCGGATCGTGAAAACAGCCTGGGAATATATCTTTTCCCGGGGGAAGAGTCCCTTTTGTCCGGTGGTGAGGACTGGCTTGAAAGGGAGTACCACAATCCTGCAGAATATGATTTCCCGGATAACTGGGAATACCCTGTTCATTTTGTAAAGTGCACAGCTCCCTGCCCAAGGGAAAAAAGGCCCCTGGCCTGCCGGTTTTTCCCACTGTCACCGCATCTTCTCAGAGACGGCACCCTTTTGCTGACCCACGAAACCATCAGACTTCCCTACAGGTGCCCCCTGGTGGCTAAAAAAAAGCCTCTGAGAACAGATTTCATAGAAGCAGTGGCACTTTCCTGGAGCTTTCTTCTGAAAGACCCCCGCATACTGAGGCTGGTGGAAGAAGACTCAATGGAAAGGGAAAGTTCAGGCAGGGGAGTCCCACCCATACTCTGGATGGGCCGCCGCCACTGACTGCTGCCGGGACTAAGGCTTCCTGCATACCAGACCTCTTTTTATTTCTTCCACCTCGCTGGCCACAGTATCTGCCCACCGGTAAAGAGAGTCCCTGGAAAGCCGGGGAGGCCTCTTTATAAATCCTGAATCCAGCCCGTCAAATATTTCCCCATACAGATCGTCGCCCGTTTCATCATCATAAAACAGTTCCTGCAGTATATAAGTCAGCCAGCCGGTATAACCATTCAGAACAGTTACCCCGTCCAGAAGCTTTGATGCCTCCCTTTCCTTCAGACCGAAAAAATAAACACTATGCCCGTCAAAGGATATAAGGTTGGGATTCCTCCCTATTTCAACCCCTTCTTTTTTAAACCCGGCGCCAAAAACCGGGGTGTGTACGGTATGTAAAAAATCATCTATTGCCTTTATCCATTTACCCATGCCTTGCAACCCGCCATTTTCTGCCGCTTTGTCCCGGTAACCGGTTAAAGATAATAATTACCTTTCTCTGCGGAAAAATCCTCTTCCGGAAATGATAATTAGGATAAAAATAACCGCCTTGCCGGCGGTGCCGTCTTGCAGACGGCGGAATCCAGAAGCCAGAAGCCAGGAGCCAGAATAGTGACAGCATACCTTAAAAGCGACCCTCAAGAGACCCCACAGCGACATGCAGTGAGGGGGAGTGATTTTTGGTTCTGGGCGGAATTTACCGGAGGCTGCTACTGTCTCTTAACGACCGAGCCTACGGAATTCCGAGCCGGCTGCAGGACGCAGCCGGAAGCCGGAATCGACGCAAGGACGCGGCGTTGGAGGCGGTCGGCATTCCGTTGGCGACCGAGTTTAGAGACAGTTGCAGCAGGAGGTTTATGCAGCCCAGGTTCAAATCACTTTCCCTACCCGTTAGCGACCCCGGAGCGACCCCGGAAAAACTCTGGGCTATATAAAAATGCTTTGGCGATTTAGCGCTTTAATGCTTTAATATGGCATATACTTTCCTTAACGATAAAAAAGCAAGGCACCTTACCCTTCGGGCAGGTCCCTTGCTTTTTGGTTAAATTCTCCGTTCAGTCCGGCTTAAGCCTTTACCAATCCCAACATCCTGTCCAAATCCGCCCTGGCGTCGCCGCTAACGATGCTCAGGCCGAAGGTCTTGACTAATACGTCAACCACACCGGGACTAAGGAATTCGGGGGCTTTTGGTCCTATGGATATATTATGGACCCCCAGGCTGAAGAGTCCCAGCAATATGGCCACAGCCTTCTGCTCAAACCAGCTCAGCACTATGCTTAAGGGCAGGTCGTTAACAGTGCAGTTGAAGGCTTCGGCCAGGGCCAGGGCTATCTTGACACCGGAGCCGGAATTGTTGCACTGTCCAAGGTCCAGGAAACGGGGGATATCCGTACCCTCGATGTTTCCGTATTCCAGGTCGTTGAAGCGAAACTTGCCGCAGGAGGTGGTCATAATCACACAGTCCTTGGGGATGGCCTGGGCCAGTTCACGGAAATAGTCCCGGCCCTTTGTGGGGGCATCGCAACCGGCCACCACAAAGAATCTTTTTATTTTGCCGGCCTTCACCGCATCAATAATTAGCGGTGCCAGAGGCAGCACATTCTGGTGGTGGAAGCCTGTCATCAATGTCTTATCCGACTGGATGCCGGCCGGGGGCAGCGACAGGGCTTTTTCAATTACCGGGGTAAAATCGGTTCCCACTATCTTTTGGGCTCCCTCCAGGCCGGCCATCAGGTAAGTGAACATCCTGTCCCCGTATTTGCCGTTTCTGATGGGCATTACGCAGTTGGTGGTGGCCAGGATGGCCCCGGGGAAGCTTTCAAAAACCTGCCTCTGGTCATGCCATGCCTTGCCCACATTGCCTTTAAGATGGGCATGTTTCTTCAGTTCGGGATAGCCATGGGCCGGTAACATCTCCGAGTGAGTATAGACATTTATACCCTTGCCCTCAGTCTGCTGCAGCAGCTCTTTAAGCGCCCTGAGGTCGTGCCCGGTAACCAGTATGCAGTGCCCTTCCACCTTGTCCTGGCTGACCCTGACCGGTACCGGCACCCCCAGCTCTTCCACGTGGGCCTGGTCCAGCAGGTCCAACACCTTTACGGTGGCTGATCCAACCTTCAGAGCCATGTTGATGTGATCCTGAAGATTGAAGTTAGAATTGGTGAGCGTCAGGAAAAGCCCTTCCTGGACAATGGCGTCCACTTCCTCATCCACCCTCCCCAGCTCCCTGGCGTGCACCGCATATGCCGCAACCCCCTTCAGACCCAATATAATGGTATCCTGCAGGCTGGCAATATCCTCATTTTTACCGCATACCCCTACCTTTGTGCATCCTCCCTCAGGTGCCTGTTCACACTGATGGCAAAACATAATTCGTCTCCTCCTCATATATTTTTTTTATTTTTAAAGCCCCAGCTTTTATAAAACATTCTAATGCAGCCCCTGCATCCTTTTAATCCCCTCAATATTATTTACCGATTGTGCTAAGGATACTATTTTTCTGTGAAGCTGCAGTCCGGCAACTCATAAAAATAACCGCCTTATCGGCGGTGCCGTCTTGCAGACGGCGGAATTCAGAAGCCAGAAGCCAGGAGCCAGAATAGTGACAGCCTGCCTTAAAAGCGACCCTCAAGAGACCCCACAGCGACATGCAGTGAGGGGGAGTGATTTAAGTCCGTGCGGAATGTACCGGAGGCTGCTACTGTCTCTTAACGACCGAGCCTACGGAATGCCGAGCCGGCTAATTTGGAGGTTAGATGTT
>Ga0209643_1002667_pt1 | contig 10881 bp, 6 predicted proteins | sample AutmiccBRH37_all_FD_187383 | JGI IMG/M metagenome (GOLD analysis project Ga0209643, IMG submission 187383) | Deep subsurface microbial communities from Mt. Terri, Switzerland - Autotrophic microbial communities BRH/37_all (SPAdes) (version 2) | ecosystem: Environmental > Aquatic > Deep subsurface... | reverse complement strand
AAAATGCCCTGGAAGCAGAAGCAGATGCATTAGCAGACGGTAAAGATGCTTTCGTCCCTGCTATCATGGAGCATATCGAACTGGCCGGAATCCATTCAGGTGACTCAGCTTGTGTGATACCATCTTTGAATATCTCAACTAAGCATAGTGATATTATTGCTGAATATACTAAAAGAATCGCTAGCGAACTGCGAGTAGTCGGGTTAATGAACATTCAATATGCTATCGCTAATGATAAAGTCTATGTACTGGAAGCTAACCCTAGAGCATCTCGGACCGTACCTTTAGTATCAAAGGTATGTGATATACCGATGGCGCGGATAGCAACAGAACTCATAGCAGCTGATTTGGTAGGAAGAACTACTGATATAGTTCAGAGCTTTGTTCCTAGAAATGTCTCACACTTCGGAGTGAAAGAAGCGGTCTTCCCTTTCAATATGTTCCCCGAAGTAGATCCTCTCTTAGGTCCCGAAATGCGTTCTACTGGTGAAGTTTTAGGACTGGCTGACTCCTTCGGCTTAGCTTACTTCAAAGCTCAAGAGGCAACCCAATCCTCACTGCCCGGTGAAGGGACAGTTCTAATGAGTGTGGCTGAACAAGACCGCAGTGCCATTGTTGTGGAAACTGCTCAAGATTTTATCCAACTCGGCTTTAAGATTATAGCCACCAAAGGAACTCAGGCCTTCCTAGCCGAACATGGGATTAAGGCTGAAATAGTCAATAAAATGTTCGAAGGAAGACCCAATATCCCAGATGGTATCATGAACGGAGAGATCCAACTTGTTATTAACACCCCTATCGGCAAACAAAGTCAGCACGATGACTCCTATATCCGCAAAACTGCTATCAAACATAAGATTCCTTATATCACCACCATTGCAGCAGCCAATGCCAGTGCTAAAGGGATAGTCGCTTATAGGGAGGCAATGGCCAAGAATACCGTTGTCAAATCACTGCAAGACTATCATGCTGAAATCAAGTGAAACTTCCATTTGGTTAAACTAATCAGAGAGTTAGCGTCTGTTACCGCCCAACTAGAGTCAAAGGGGCTGTTGCACAATAAACCAACTAAGTTGGTCAGTGCTACAGCTCCTTCTTTAATGTCAGATAATCGTAGATTTGTGCATTACCCACTCACTACGCACCTAAGCTTTTCACTAAGACATTTTTTTTGAAAAAGCGGCCTCTTTTTTTAACTGTCTATCTTATAGGGTTCATTTTAGAAAAGTAGTTTTGCAACACCCAGTTATTATTTCGCCAAATTTTTTATTAGTTTTTTCATAATGAAATTGACACTCATCAATTTGAAATATGGAGTTAAGCAGTATTCGGAAAAATAATAAGGTCTAATCTATTTATTACAACATTCCCATTATAATTATGTCCTTTTTTGCACTTAAGACTACCCTAAATCCACAAGAAAATGTTGGCATGGTTCTTGCTTTATTATAGAGACATAGTAAATAAAATGCTTATCTCTACTTACATTTCTTACAACATAATATACAAAAAAATCTAAGGAGGTGCCCTAACATAATGTCTATCATATCTTCTCTTATTCGGAGCAGTGGATAATAATCTCTTAAGGATACACCTCTAAGTATAACCTAATAGAAATCGATGTCAGAAAGGAAAAACTAACATGCCTAAGTATATGAAGAGCGGAATGAACCAAGACGAAATTAAATCCATGGATTCTAAAGTCTATGAATCTGTACGTGATATTATAGATGATATTACGCACAACGGTGATGAAGCAGTCTTAAGATATTCTAAAAAGTTTGATAATTGGGCACCAGAATGTTTTCTGCTTTCCAAAGCACAAATTGAAGAAATTGTACAGAGCATCCCTGAACAAACAGTTGAAGATATAAAGTTCGCCCAGACTCAAATCAAAAGATTTGCTGAAGCTCAAAAAGCATCTATGCATGATTTGGAAATCGAGACGCTTCCTGGAGTTACTTTAGGTCATAAAAATATTCCTGTGAGCAGTGCCTGCTGTTATATCCCCGGCGGCCGCTATCCAATGGTCGCCTCAGCTCATATGAGTGTCCTCACTGCCAAAGTAGCAGGAGTAAAAAGAGTTGTAGCTTGTACCCCTCCCAGTAATGGAACCATTCCTAAAGAAACGGTGTGTGCCATGGCCTTGGCTGGGGCAGACGAAATCTATATTTTAGGTGGGGTTCAGGCCTTAGCTGCTCTTGCAATCGGAACCGATACAATACAACCGGTTGACGTTCTTGTGGGACCGGGAAATGCTTATGTGGCTGAAGCGAAAAGACAACTCTTCGGTAGGGTTGGTATTGATCTTATTGCCGGCCCTACCGAAACCCTGGTCATAGCAGATCATACAGCTGATGCCGAAATAGTAGCCTGTGATTTACTTGGTCAGGGCGAACATGGTACAAACTCTCCATGTGCTCTTATAACAACATCAGAAGAACTCGCTTTAGAAACCCTGAAAGAAATTGAACGGCAATTGGAGGTCCTTCCAACAGCAGACGTTGCTAGGATTTCTTGGCGTGATTACGGAACTATCATTCTCGTAGATAGCATTGAAGAAGCAGTAGTAGAAGCAGATAAATTGGCATATGAACATGTAGAAGTTCTTACTAAGGATCCCCGTTATTTTCTTAAGAATCTATCCAATTATGGTGCTTTATTTCTTGGACCGGAAACAAACGTCGCTTATGGCGATAAAGTCATTGGTACTAACCATACTCTCCCTACAGGTAAGGCAGCACGCTATACTGGTGGACTATGGGTAGGAAAATTCATCAAAACATGCACCTATCAACAATGTACGCCTGAAGCAAGTTCATATATTGGAGAATATGCAGCCCGCCTTTGTGAGATAGAACACTTCATGGGACATCGAGAGCAGGCCCTGCTACGTGTTAGGCGATACCGTAAATCAAAATAATCATATGCCCTCCCTAACCCTATATAAAAGCCAGCGAGCACTCGAGCCGCTGGCTATTTTCTTGAATATGCTTATTTGTTATCTTCCTCTATTAGGGTAATAGAGGAAGGATATCTCCTCCCTGGGGTAGGACAGTCACCTCAGATTCCCTTCCAAGTTTTGCCCATGCTTTGTCTAGTGCTTCCTCAATCGTCGCAGCATGTGAGAAGCCCAATTTAGCCGCTTCATCTTTGCCAATTCCCCCCGATACCAGGCACACTTCTGCATGTTGTCGGATTTTCGACCAAGCTAGGCCTAATGCTCCGGCAACTTTGTCATTAATGATTCCCTCCCGGATCTGTTCATCGATTATATCCGGATGTTGTGAACCGAAAGATAACAATTCTGGGTGTGTAACCGCAATCCCTTCCGGACAAGGAGTAACAATAATCATCGTACCTCCCGACTCCACAAGCATATCGCACGGGTACAAAGTTTTGTGTGCTTGCCAAAATTCTATATCGCAGGGATATGAACTCGCCAAGACGATGGGCGTTCTACCGGGAGCTTCTACCCCATAGAGCTGACGGCTCGCGGTTACCCCTTGACGAAAAGCTTGACGGGTATCCCCGAACAAAGCTTTAATTATCCTTCCCTTTTCGTCTAATACGGTATTAAATACATATTTTACTCCAGCCTTTTCTGCAATCTCATCCATCTCCTCACGAACCGGATTTTCCGCTATACCCAACATAGATCTTCGTGAGCGGACACTTAACAGATGAGTTTCTGCAGTAGTATCTTCTCCACAGATTCCTGGCTGAACAATTTTTGCTCCTCCGCTAAATCCGGGAATATGATGAGGTACAATGGAACCAATGCCAATAATGACATCGGATTCTAAGACAATCCTGTTTACTTGTATCGGAGTGCCATTGGGTGTCGTGCCAAAATCATAAAGTACATCCGGATTGCGAAAATCATGATTGAGAATTTCCAATCTTGAAACTACTTCAATCCCGAACTTAGCAATCATTTCTTGCCGATTCATAGGACGGTGCGTCCCTAAGGCAATAAGAATTTTAATTTGTTTATCCGATACACCCCTACGATTAAGTTCCTTGAGCATAGCTGGCACTATTATATCTGTTGGTGTCATTCGAGTATTATCATCAGAGAGTATTAGTACCCGAGTTTTAGGGTTAACCAAATCCGACAGCATTGAACATCCTATTGGATTGTTTAGGGCCCGGTTAATCTCTGTCACCGGATCAGGAATATGTTCCGGTGTATTAGGGTATAATATTGCTCCCAAATTATTCGACCTTATAGAAACCTCTATTTCGGTTAATCCGTATTGTACTGTTATCTTATGTTTTGACATATCGTGCTCCTTTCTAAAAATAGAAATAAGGTTTGCCAAAGTCTAAACCTCAGCAAACCTTACTCTATACATAATCAGAAGAGATTTATGGATTCAGTATTAACTTTTTTGAATTTTATATACTGAACGAGGAGTACAATTCCTCCCAATCCGAATCCAAGACTATCTGTTAAAATACCAGGATAAATCAAAAATATTGAAGCTGCAAAAAGCATTACTCTTTCTAGTAAGCTGGTTTTCGTTATTAGCCAGTTTTCACTGGCCGCTGCTAAGAAGAATACTCCAACGAGGGAAGTAATAATTGCTCCAATCAATTCCCAATAGTTGTCTCCTAACAAAAGTAAATTAGTATTGAAAATAAACATGAATGGAACAATATACGCTGCTAAACCGAGCTTAAAAGCTTGTATACCCGTTTTGAAAGCATCATCATCTGCAATTCCTGCAGCAGCGTAGGCTGCCAAGGCTACAGGAGGAGTAATGTTAGCAAGATTGGCAAAATAAAATGCAAAGAGATGTGCAGCAATTAATGGCACTTGCAACTTGACTAATGCTGGTACCATTAAGGAAGCAACGATAATGTAGGCCGGAGTGGCAGGTAAACCTGTTCCTAAAATGATTGTTGCTACCATGGTAAGCAGAAGAGCAATTTGCAAGTTATTATCTGCTACGACTAACATAAATGAAGTAAATCTCAACCCGAGGCCAGTGTAACTGGCGACACCAACAACTATTCCTGCTGCTGCACAAGCCATCGCTACCCCTGTAGCTGAACGAACACCATCAATAAGTGCGGCGGCTATCTTTGACATACCCATTCTTGTTGCCTTACGGAAAGCAGCAATAATGACGATGGAAACCAGGGAAATTAAAACAGCGAACATCGGACTGTAACCTTTAATAAGAATTGCAACAATAATAATTAAAGGAATGAACAAATAAAAACGTTTCCAAAGATCTTTGGGTCTTACATATACTTCATCTTTAGCCAAACACCCGATACCGGTTTTTACTGCCTCTAGGTGAACCATAAAGAAAATAGAAACATAGTACAAAATAGCTGGGAGGAGAGCATGTTTTAGGATTTGTAAATACGGTATACCGGTGTATTCACTCATTATAAAAACTGCTGCACCCATCACAGGCGGCATAATTGCCCCCCCCGTCGAGGCTACGGCTTCCACAGCACCGGCGAAGAAAGGTCTGTATCCAATCTTTTTCATCATGGGAATAGTAATTTGACCGGTTGTAGCTACATTAGCCAAAGCACTTCCTGATATACTTCCGAATAAGCCGCTGGCGACAACCGCCATTTTTGCCGGGCCACCACGTGATTTCATAGTTAAAGCTGACGCAAAATCAATAAAATAGTTTGCAATACCGGAATGTTGGAGGAAAGAACCAAAAATGATAAACAAAATTACATAAGTTGCAGATACTCCTAAGGCAACTCCAAATATTCCTTCAGTTGTAAAATAGAGTTGATCGACAATCTCAACCGGAGTTATCCCTGCATGCTTGAACGATCCGGGCAAATATTGTCCAAGAAAAGCATAGAACAATGCTACAAGGGCAACAATCGGCAGAGCAAGTCCCATAGCTCGTCTTGTTCCTTCCAGTACTGTGACAATTAACATAGTTGCAAAAACATATTCATATGACTTTAATGGAGTGACATAGTACATCCTATTCAAAATAGCATCATGATTAAATAGAACATACCCTACTGGAATAAGGATACAAAGAATCATCACTACATCGATTTTGCCAAGCCTTTTCAAGCTGAACTTTTTACTTGCAGGGATAAGTACAAATACTAGAATTGCTGCAAATAATAGATGGATAGACCGCTGCCTGAGAGAATCTAAGTTCCCAAAGGCAGCAGTATACAGCTGAAAGGAAGCAAAGGCTAGGCAAAAGATACTCAATATTTTGTTTCCAATTGTTCCAAATTGCCTTTTGGCCCCTGTTTCACTCATAGAAATTCCCCTTAATTTACTTTATAGCGCCAATTTCTTTATAGTACTTTTCTGCACCGGGATGCATAGGAATACCGATATCCATTCCCATTATTTCAGGCGTTAATCCCTTATAGGCAACATGTGCTTCTCCAAGTTTTTCTCTGTTTTCTACAATGGCTTTAGTTAATTTGTAGACAATTTCATCAGACATTGTACTGGGAACCATCATATGGGTGGCCGTCCCAATAGTTATAACATCACTATCCTGGCCTGTATATGTTCCTGCTGGAATTGTCCTCTGAATGTAGGCTCCATTATTTTTTTTCATAGTCTCAATCGTTTTAGCATCTAGGGAAATAATTTTGACATCACGAACTGATGCTAAATCCATTAGTACAGAAGCAGGGATTGCTGTTGCAAATGTAAAAGCATCAACAATACCATCTTTCATCTGTTGAACAGAATCCTCATAACCAACCTGTGTTACTTTCTTCAGATCATCATAGGTTATGTCTGAAGCGGCTAAGATATTTCTAGTCATATCTTCAGCTAGATTTCCCTTCACTTGAGTTGTAAGGGATTTTCCTTTAAGATCGGCAACAGAATTTATTCCGGAATCAGCTCTTACTACTAGATGCCATGCTTCGTCGTATAAATAACCCATATTACGAACTAAATCTGTCTTCTGAGTAAAAGGAGCCTCTCCATTCAATCCTTGGAATGTAGCTGCAGCTTTACCTATCGCGAAATTAGAAATTCCACTCTGAATCGCTTCCACATTGGACTGTCCTGCTCCAGGTGTTACAGTAATTGTCAGGCCGGGAATTTCGTTAGGGAGAAATTCAGCCATAACCCCGCTAGCAGGATACCAAGTACCGGAAGTGGATCCACTACGATGTTTAAGTTCAATCATCTCGTCTTTCGGAGCATCTCCTCCGCTACTCTGGGGTGCTGGTTGACTGCATCCAGACAGTGTTACAATTAACATAATAACCAGTAATAACGCTATTAATTTACTTTTCTTTTTCATGTAAACATCACTCTTCCTTCTTTAATAATAATTTAATATAGGATAACACCTTGACTTTCTAAACTGCTTTGCAGTTTTTTTACATCAACCTCCTTTACAGTAATATTTTCTTTGGCTGCCATTGTTGCTGCTAGTCCTGTTGCTTGTCCCATAACCATACAAGCTGCGATAGAACGGACAGAAGCTAAGGCTTTATGAGTAGTAGATAAACATCTTCCTGCGATAAGAAGGTTCTCTACTTTTTGTGGTAGTAACGTTCGGAATGGTATTCCATATGATCCATCACCGCCAATTGGAGTAAAGGTCACATTTCCACCTTCAGGGTCATGCATATCTAATGGGTAAGCAGCTAAACCAATATTGTCATCGAATTTACGTCCTGCATTGATATCCTCTTCAGTAAGTTCATAATCTCCTACAAATCTCCTTGTTTCTCTGACTCCTAGGAAATGAGCACCAACCATATTGGATTCTGCAAAGCCCGGAATATATTTTTTCAGAAATTCATAAACGTTAAATATCTGTATTCTGCTCTTGGCTTCGGCGTTTGTAACATCGTTATAATCAGTTCCATCCACTCCGACCAACCTTGAAGTATTTACAGTTGCTTCGGTCGACCAAGGAGCTAGGCAGAACATCTGATGATTTTTATCTGTAAATAGTTGCTGATACTCTGGTGTTTCTTCCCAGGGAGTTAATACTCCCCTAAAATACACTGGTGTCTTTACTTTACTTCTTGGTTTATCTGCCCAGAGAACTGGTGTTTGAGTCGGTACTTCATTAGCAAGCTTTATCAGGTCAACATTGGTAAGACGCATCATTAGACTTACAGGCTGCATTTTCCCATCCTGCCGCCCTTTATTAAAGGGTGCTCCCGCCATATACCCAATATCTCCATCTCCGGTACAATCAATAAAAGTCTTGGCACTTGCGCTAAAGGTATCCGCTTTTGTCTGGATTACAATAGAATTAATTCTATTACCTTGCATTCCAATATCTTTAATCAAGGAGTTAAGCATGATATCGACTCCGGCATCCATTACCATCTGCATGAGCACGACTTTAAGAATTTCACAATCAACAGGAGTATGGGTGTAAAGATGTCCTCCTTCATAGCGAAGATGCCCTAGAGAGCCTTCCCTTTTGATAAGTTCGTCAATGATTTCTTGAGGTAACCCGCCAACAGCTTTCTTACCGCTATGCGCAAAAAAACTGTGCGGGTAGAACCCCATTACTGAAACCCCGCCAAGAAAAGGCCCTCTTTCGATAAGCAACGTTCTTGCTCCATTTCGTCCGGCGGAAATAGCAGCTAACGCTCCCGCTGTCCCTCCTCCACAAATGACTACATCATAGTCTCCTCTGTGTTTTATCACCATTATTTGCCCTCCTCAATAATGTAATAGGCTCTTCGAAAACATTCCCTATGAATTTCCAAGAGATATTTTTGGTCTTCATCAATTTAGAATTTAGTATACCCCTGCCTGATAAGCGCTTGTTTCAATAATGAAAAATCAAGCTCCTTCGGTGAAACTTTTTCTCGAACAGATACAGCTGCTGCCGTACCAGCCACTTGACCCATTCTCATGCAAAAAGGCATCAACCGGGAGAAGGATTCAATGGTGTGTGTGGTTGACATAGTTCTCCCTGCAAAAAGGAGACAGTCAATTTTCTGGGGAAGCAACATACGATAGCTGAATCGTAACTTCTGTAAGACTTGAAGTACCTTTTTTTGATCTCGCTCATACAAATCCTCCGGAGCACCCTCAATAGGAACAGGCGGATGAATGTCAAGTGTATCCTTATCCTCATATCTCGGCAGCTTCCTCTCAAGGGTCATGAAACAGTCATCAAAATCTTTCCCGCTGTAAACATCTTCTTCGGTCAAAAAGTATTCTCCTACGAAGCGCCTTGTTTCGCGAACTCCAATGGATGGTGCAACATCAATGAGAAATGCATTCTCACCACCTGGTAAATATTTTTTTATAAATTTGATTATTTTATTTATCTGATTGCGACCGAGAATCTCACCCTTGGTCAAATCCTGTGGATTAGTGCCATCTAAATAATAGATTCTAGAAGTGTTACATAGAGCAATTCCTTTATCGATGTATACCGCCTCAAAACGCAGATAATGAATCCATTCATACAGGTCATTATTTGCTTTTGCTTTGTTAACCAAATCGAAGAAACCACTGAGTCGGTTGATAACCGAATCATCACCAATTTGATGGGTGTGATTGTTCTTGTGCTGAGGCTGCCACTCGTTTGGATGCTGCTCAACATACTCTAATATTTTCTTAACATCAAGACCGCCAACTCTAAAGAGTAATGCAAAAGGACGCATCTTATTATCGGAATCACGCCCTACACTATAAGGTGCCCCCGCCCGATAGGCAATATCTCCGTCTCCGGTACAGTCAACTACTCTCTCTGCCAGAATTGCTTGTCTACCGCCCTTGCTTTCAACAATAACTCCAACGACAGTATTGTTATTAACAATTGGCTTACAAACTCTGGTATATAAATACAATACTACGCCTGCCTCAAGGCACATCTCCAATGCAGTCTCTTTAAAGCACTCAATATCGAAGGTGATTGTTTCGTTCACATACCCATCCTTCATCTTCTCTAAGCGCTCTTGATAATCCCACTTGGGTGCACCGCCTTTTTTATTCATCCGGTCTACCAATTCCTCCATAATGCCGCTCATACCACGACAGCCACATAGTGCCTGCATCATATTACTGGTCGCAACACCACCAAGGAATCCATTAGTTTCAATTAAAATAGTCTTAACACCTTCGCGAGCGGAAGCGATAGCCGCACCCAATCCGGCTACACCGCCACCTCCAATTACAACGTCAGCCCTGTCTAAAATAGATATTTCTTGCTGCGGCTCTGTTATAGAATGTTGATTCAATACATAATTATTTGACATTTCCTACTCCCCTTTTAAATAATATTATCCAACTTCTTAATTTTTTCAGTAATTTTTATTGGCTAGAAATGACGCCAAAATCAAGGCATCCATCATGCTCTCAGGGTTGGCAACTCCCTTCCAGGCTTGATCAAAAGCTACACCATGATCCACTGATGTGCGAATTATTGGTAACCCTAAGGTCACATTAATTCCTGCCACAGAAGCCAAAGTCCCTGTACTATCCTCATATTTAAATCCAATGACCTTAGCAGGAATGTGCCCTTGATCGTGATACATCGCTACAACTGCATCATATTGACCCCCGTGCAATTTCACAAATACAGTATCGGGGGATATTGGACCTGTTACATCAATCCCTTGCTCCTTAGCGTCTTTGACGGCAGGTTCGATTTGTTCTATCTCTTCAAAGCCAAATAGTCCTCCATCCCCTGCATGGGGGTTGAGTCCGGATACAGCTATCCGAGGAATAGGGATACCCATTTTAACTAAAGCTTTATGAGTAAGATCTATTACCTTTAACACCCGTTCTTTCGTAACAAGCGAAGGAATATCCCTTAAAGATACATGGGTTGTTACATGAGATACACGAAATTTTTTATCAATCAACATCATACAATAATCTTTTGTATTAGTAAGATCCGCAAATATTTCCGTATGACCTGC
>Ga0209643_1002665_pt1 | contig 10895 bp, 9 predicted proteins | sample AutmiccBRH37_all_FD_187383 | JGI IMG/M metagenome (GOLD analysis project Ga0209643, IMG submission 187383) | Deep subsurface microbial communities from Mt. Terri, Switzerland - Autotrophic microbial communities BRH/37_all (SPAdes) (version 2) | ecosystem: Environmental > Aquatic > Deep subsurface... | reverse complement strand
AGAATTCTGGAACCAGTTCAAGACGGATTTTGCACCAGGCACTCATCTTCGTATTCATCCTCTATTGGATTGGACTGAGCTGAATATCTGGGAATATATCGAGAGAGAGAACATCCCGATTACATCCCTTTATTTTGATCAGGGCAACGGTAAACGCTACCGATCCCTAGGGTGTTATCCATGTACTACACCTGTTGATTCCACTGCCAAGAATGTAAGTGAAATTATTGAAGAACTAAAAAGCGGAAAGTTTGTGAATGTTGCCGAGCGATCGGGACGTGCCCAGGATAAAGATGACGGCGGAGGACTCGAAACATTGAGAAGAGGCGGGTATATGTAATGGAAAATAGAGAACAGATGAATATAGTTATTGTGGGTCATGTCGACCATGGTAAAAGCACGGTTATCGGAAGGCTTCTCGCAGATACCGGTTCCCTTCCTGACGGGAAGCTTGAATCAGTAAAAGAATACTGCAGAAAGAATTCCAGGCCCTTTGAATATGCGTTTCTACTGGATGCCTTAAAAGATGAACAAGCTCAGGGTATCACTATCGATACAGCTAGATGCTTTTTTAAAACACAAAAAAGAAATTATATTATCATCGATGCGCCGGGCCATATAGAGTTTTTAAAGAATATGGTGACGGGTGCTTCCAGAGCAGAGGCTGCACTTCTGGTTATTGATGCTAAAGAAGGTATTCAGGAAAACTCCAAAAGACATGGTCATATCGTCTCAATGTTAGGAATCCGTCAGGTTGTAGTTCTGGTCAACAAAATGGATTTGGTAGACTTTGATGAAAAAGTGTTTCAGTCTATTCAATCTGAATTCAGTGAATTTCTTAATAAGATAAATATTAACCCGGTTAACTTCATACCAATCAGTGCCTTTAATGGAGATAACATTGCCGATAAATCAGCGAATATCTTATGGCATGATGGCCCCACTGTCTTGGAACAACTGGATAGGTTGGCTAACAGAAAAGAGGATGAAGAACTTCCTTTCCGCATGCCTGTGCAGGATATTTATAAGTTTACCGGAGAAGGCGATGACCGGAGAATTGTAGCAGGGACTGTTTTAAGCGGTAAGATTAGCAGCGGCGATGAGGTTGTCTTTCTTCCGTCCTATAAAAGAAGCATAATTAAGACAGTCGAAGGCTTTAACATCGCTTCGCGTGATACTGCGTATTCCGATGAGGCGATAGGGTTGACCCTGCAAACTCAGATATATATCAAACCAGGAGAATTATTGGTCAAGGCAGATGAAACACAGCCACAATTAAGCTCTCGTTTTAGAGCAAATATTTTCTGGGTGGGTAAAGCACCCTTAATCATGGGTAAAAACTATAAACTCAAAATCGGAACCATGAGAATTGGGGTAAAACTGGTAGAAATTCTAAGTATTATAGATGCTGCGGAATTGAATATCGATACGTTTAAGGATCAGGTGGAAAGGCATGATGTCGCAGAATGTATTTTTGAGACTGTAAAACCCATAGCTTTTGATTCTATATCCGAAATCGAACAGACAGGAAGGTTCGTTATCGTCGATAGTTATGAGATATCCGGAGGAGGCATTATTTTGGAGGGTGTAGCCGACTCCAGTAACACCCTGCTGGAGCATATCATGGACAGGGAATTTCTATGGGAGAGGGGTTTGATATCTTCTTGTTTGAGAGAAAATCTCTATGGGCATAAAGCAAAATTTATTGTTCTCACTTCTGGGAGTGAAGGGAATGATAAGGTTATTCAGGATATCGGCAGAGAGTTGGAAAAGAAACTTTTCCAAATGAAATATAAGGTCTATTACCTAGGAGTATCAGGTCTTTCCTACGGACTTGCCTCCCAACCAGTATCTGATTATCAGGGCAGGGATGAACACATTAGGCAAATAGGGGAACTGGCAAGGATATTTACAGATTCTGGTCAGATTTTTATCACCACGGTATTTAATCTGGATGATTACGAAGCAGAGAAACTGAAATTATTTAACCACCCTAACGATATCCTAATTGTGAATATTGGAGATACACCTTTCCATACCTTTCAACCCGATGCAGGTATTGAAAAGGATGGGGCAGTGAATGCAGTCTGTGCCCTCTTAAAGAAACAGGAAGTTATACTGGACTACTATCTGTAAAGTTGTACCTTATCCGCAAATATTTGAAAATATAAAGATGCGAATAGCAGAACCATACAATTCTAATACTTTGGAGGTTTTACGAATGCAGATTACTTTTAATGGAAAGAAAACATCTCTTGAAAAAGAGATGAGTGTAAAAGAACTTTTGGTAACACAAAAAGTTGAAATGCCGGAATATGTAACGGTGCAAATCAATGATGAACTGATTGACAGGGAGGATTTTGAAATCCTAGCAATCAGAGAGGGAGACGAGATAGAATTTCTCTATTTCATGGGAGGAGGCACTTTATGAGCTTCACCAATGAACAGATTGAAAGGTATTCCAGGCATATCATTCTCAAAGAAGTTGGAGTGAAGGGGCAGAAAAAGTTATTGGAGTCAAAGGTTTTGGTGATCGGAACAGGGGGTCTGGGGGCACCTGCAGCCATGTTTTTGGCAGCTGCTGGAGTTGGGACAATCGGATTAGTGGATTATGATGAGGTAGAGCTTTCCAACCTGCAAAGACAGATTATTCATCTGACCAAAGATATAGGTAAGCCAAAGGTAGTATCGGGTAAGGAAACTATCGGCGAGATGAACCCCGATGTGAATGTGGTCACCTACAAAGAGTGGGTGAGTGCAGCCAATATTAAGGACATTATTAACGATAAAGACTATGACTTTATAATTGATGGGACAGATAATTTTCCAGCCAAATTTTTGATAAATGATGCCTGTGTCATCATGCAGAAACCATTCTCTCATGCCGGGATTATCAGGTTTCAGGGACAGACCATGACCTATGTTCCTGGTAAAGGTCCTTGTTACAGGTGTATTTTTCAAACTCCTCCGCCACCTGATGCAGTGCCCACTTGTAAACAGGCTGGAGTACTTGGAGTAATGGGGGGGGTTATCGGTACCATTCAAGCCACCGAAGCGGTTAAGTATGTCTTAGGTATAGGTGACTCATTAACAGGCAGACTTCTTACCTATGATTCCTTGAAGATGGAGTTCAGGAAGATTAAACTGCCTCATAATAAAAAATGTCAGGTATGTGGAGAAAACCCAACTATACAAGAACTGATAGACTACGAGCAAGCTGCATGTGACGTAAAAGACTAGGGGAAAAAACAAATAGTTAGCGGGTGTATGAATTGATAGTGCTGACAAAAAAGCAATTCGCAGAAATATTGAGTCATTCTCTTAAGACACTTCCGAACGAGGCCTGCGGACTGTTGGGAGGTAATATTGACGGTGATATGAAATCTGTTCAACAGGTTTATCTTCTTACCAATATCGAACATAGTCCGGAGCATTATTCAATGGACCCTAAGGAACAGTTTGCGGCGGTCAAAGATATGCGTAGTAACGGATGGGTCATGCTAGGGAATTTCCATAGTCATCCCGGGTCACCATCAAGACCGTCCGAAGAGGATAAAAGGTTAGCGTATGATCCGCAAATGAGTTATTTGATTTTATCATTACTGGATATCCATAATCCGGTATTGAAGAGTTTTATGATACAAAGAGATGCGGTGGATGTGGAAGAGATAATTATTAATGAGGAGGATTAGAAGTGGCAGAGGTTAATTATAAAGAACTGAAAAAAGGCGGATTCATGCCCCAAGTTCAGAAAGACTGTTTTTCGCTAAGGCTTAGAGTTGCAGGCGGTAATATTCAGGCCAATCAACTCCTGAAAGTAACTGAAATCGCAGACAATTTTGGTCAAGGGTATGTCCACATGACTTCTAGGCAGGGTATAGAAATACCCTTCATCAAATTTGCAGACGTTGAGATAGTAAAAAGAGAATTAGATGAAGTCGGATTACAGACTGGGGCGTGCGGACCGAGAGTTAGAACAATTACTGCTTGTCAGGGAGTCAATGTCTGTCCGAGTGGTCTGATTGATACAACTTCTCTGGCAAAGGAATTGGATAACAGATACTTTGCCAAGGAACTCCCCCATAAATTTAAAATTGGGGTTACAGGTTGTAAGAATAACTGCTTAAAAGCAGAAGAGAATGACTTAGGAATCAAAGGAGGGGTTAGACCTATCTGGCATAAGGATGAATGTAATTTTTGTCGTCTGTGCGAAGCGGTTTGTCCTATCCAAGCAATAAAAGTTCAAAAGAATAATCAAGTGGTTACATTGGATAAAGAAAAGTGTAATTACTGCGGTAAATGTGTCAAGGCTTGTCCTGTACAGTCCTGGGACGGAGAAAGTGGGTTTATTATCTCTGTCGGCGGGCTATTCGGCAATAGAATAGCCATAGGGAAACAAGTATTTTCGTTCATTTCTTCGAAAGAGCAACTTTTCAAAGTGATTGATAAAACTTTGGAGTTCTTTCAAAAATACGGAAAAAAGAGCGAAAGATTCAGGAATACCTTGGATAGAGTTGGCTGGGAAATCTTCGAGAAAGAATTAGAGGTTAGGAATATTGAGTAATATAAAAGCCGATGGGTTTATTGATATCACGGATGTTGTATGCCCGATTACTTTTGTTAAAGTAAAGGTAGCTATAGAAGAACTTGAGCAAGGACAGATCCTGGAAATACAAATGAATGAAGGGGAATCCATTCAGAATGTTCCCCGAAGTTTAAAGGATGAAGGACACAGAGTGGTCAGTGTAGAGAGTAATGATGATAGTACCTTTACTGTTTTTGTGGAGAAGGGCGGGTTGGTATAAGGATCAGGAGATTTTTGGAGCCTTGCTTCTGCCTAAAAATAAATATAAGAAAAATGCAATAACCACCGGTATGATAGCCAAAAGATACATGGTGTCGTAGCCGAAGCTTTTTGCTGTTACTCCCCAGATAATAGATCCGATTCCAATTCCGAGATCAAAGCCGCTCATAAAAGTACCATTGGCAGCACCGCGTCTTTGGGGAGGAACGTTACGGACGGCCATGGCCTGGAGACTTGGTTGGACAGCACCGAAGCCGATTCCATAAAAGACAGCTGCCACAAGGAAGAAGTAAAGATTCTGGGCGAAGAAGAGAACTAACATGGTTAAGCCGATACTGATTATCCCTGGAATCATAGCATAGTCATATCCTTTTCTATCAGCTAATCGACCGAAGTAGGGACGTGAAACCAGGAGAGTGAGAGCATAGGCTGTGAAAAAAACGCCTATGTTCTCTATTTGGAACTGAGATGCGTATAAGGCTATGAAGCTGACAATCGAGCCATAGGTAAGCGTAATGAAGAAAATTATCGCTGTTGGTTTATAAGCTTCTTTTTCGTACATAGCATATTTAACGGTTGTTTTACTTGGTGGGGGAGTATCAACAGACTGATATTTAATGAATAAAGCAAAAAATGCAGCTGTAATGGCCAAGATAGCAGATGTATTGAAAAGAGTACCGAATCCCCAAAGCTGGATTATTTGAAGCCCAATAACCGGAGCTAGGGCCATGGCAAATACCGTAGTAAGGCCATAGAATCCCATACCCTCAGCAAGTCTGGATTTAGGGATGACATCGGTAGCTATTGTACCTGAAGCAGTGGTTGCAGTTCCCCAACCAATACCATGAATCAAACGAAGAGCAAGCAGCATACCAACTGTTGCCATAAGGTTATAAGCAAACGTTGAGATTATTATGATAATAAGTCCAAAGAAGTAAACATTTTTCCGCCCTTTGGTATCCGAGGTGCGGCCTGCAAAAGGTCGAAAAGCAACAGCGGTTATAGTAAATATTCCAATGACAAGCCCTACGATGTCCTCAGTTGCCCCTAAGTATTGTATGTAGACAGGCATTGTCGGGAGGAGCATTTGAAAGCTCGTAAAAACAAATAAATTGACAATCATTATTAGTATGAAGTTCTTCGTCCAGAGGCCGGGTTTGTCCAAATCTGTAATGGGTTCATGGACCATGGTGCCACATCCTTCTTTATATATTCAGTCGCAGGGGTGAGTACTGCACAATTAATGGATAAATTGATAATAAGGTTGAGATATGAATCGGAATATCTCAACCTTATCACTTCTTTAAACTTTGTCAATAATTAATAACTTTCTAAAAGGCACTATGACAAAAGCTAATCTTCTTTGGAACCCAAGCGGAAAAAGAGCTTAATCAGCTCTACAAGAGGGATAATAAATAAGGAAGCACCAATAACTATCAGCCATTGTTCCATATTCAAAGGGACTACCCTGAACATCTTATTGAGAAAGGGGAAAGTTATGACCGATACTTGTAAGAATACTGAGAAAATTACTGCCCCAATAAGATAGGGATTAGTAAAAAATCCTATGGTGAAGAGGGAATCCTTTCTAGATCTGACATTAAAGGCGTGAGCCAGTTGGATAAGCCCGAGGGTAGCAAAAGCCATAGTTATAGGGACACCTGAGGTATCAGGATATCTCTGTCCAGCCAGGTAAAATACTCCTAGAACTATGATTCCAAGCAGGAACCCTTGATATAGGATATTGGTTAACATTCCTCCTGAGAAGAAACCCTGAGTGCTGCTACGAGGTTTTTGTGACATTATATCTTTGCCCGCTCTTTCTAGTCCTAAAGCTAGGGCAGGAAAAGTATCGGTTACAAGGTTTATCCAAAGAATGTGAATGGGAAAAAGAATCTTCCAATTCAGCATGGTGGCTATGAAGAGGACAGTAACCTCACTCATATTAGCGGAGAGTAAAAATTGAACACTTTTACGGATATTCGTATAGATCATCCTGCCTTCTTCTACGGCAAGAACGATGGTAGCAAAATTATCATCTGACAGAACCATAGCTGAAACACCTTTAGCCACGTCTGTTCCTGTAATACCCATCCCCACTCCGATATCCGCTGCCTTCAAGGCGGGAGCATCATTGACGCCGTCACCTGTCATGGCTACTACTTTACCCAGCTTCTTCCAAGCCTTCACTATTCTCACTTTATGTTCAGGAGCGACACGGGCATAAACGGAATACTTAGTTACAGCCTGTTCGAAATCTTTCTCGGATATCTTATCGAGTTCACTTCCGGTAATGACTTGGGTCTCATCTTGAATTATATTCAGTTCACGGGCAATAGCTGTGGCAGTGACTTTATGATCCCCTGTTATCATTATCGGTCTTATTCCAGCTTGGATACAGATACGGACAGCTTCTTTCGCTTCTTCCCGTGGAGGATCAATCATCCCAATTAGACCAACAAATACAAGGTCTTGCTCAGTTTCGGATGGCGAAACTTCAGAGGGCAGGCTTGCTAAATCTTTATAGGCAACGCCTAATACCCGGAGGGCATTACCAGCCATTTCCGAATTGGCTGCTTCTATCTTTAATCTTTCCTCAGTGGAAAACTCCTGGATCTGTCCGTCTATATAGATACCTGTACATCTATCTAAGAGGACATCGACTGCCCCTTTAGTCATAACCATAAATTTATCTTCAAATTGATTAATTGTGGTCATTAACTTTCTCTCGGAGTCAAAAGGTATTTCCCCGAGGCGAGGATGATTCTTATCTAAGTTTTTTTTGGTAAGACCTTTATCCCAAGCGAAATGTACAAGTGCGGTCTCGGTTGGATCTCCTATGGAATTAAGACCTTCCTCAGACTCTGTAGTTTTGGAATCGTTGCAAAGAAGCATAATACCTAGAAGTTCTTTTGCCCCGGTTATTTCAGGAGTGAACTCCTGTCCTGAGATAAGTGAGCTGTTAATATAGACTTGTTTTACTGTCATTTTATTCTGAGTAAGAGTCCCTGTTTTATCCGAACAAATAATCTCGGTGCTACCGAGAGTTTCGACAGCAGGGAGTCTGCGAATTATAGCATTTCGTCTAGCCATCCGCTGAACACCTAAGGCGAGGACAATTGTAACTACAGCAGGTAAACCTTCTGGGATAGCAGCAACAGCCAAACTGACGGCTGTCAAGAACATTTCAAAGTACGCATTTCCTTGCAGGATACCAACTGAAAAAATCACAATACAAATAACAATAATTCCAATGGTAAGGAACTTGCTCATTTCTGTAAGCTTTTTTTGCAGAGGAGTCTGTTCTACTGTTTCCTTGCTTATATAGCCGGCAATTTTCCCCACTTCAGTTGCCATACCTGTAGCTGTAACAATCCCGGTTCCTCTTCCATAGGTTATGCTGCTCCCAAGATAAGCCATATTAATCCTGTCACCAATTACTATGTCAGTTTCTTGGATCTGTTCAGTTATTTTTTCTACAGGGACAGATTCACCTGTCAGGGCAGCCTCTTCAACTTTTAAATTATAAGACTCTATAAGCCGCATATCCGCTGGAACGTAATCTCCTGCTTCCAACAGAACAAGATCTCCCGGTACTATTTCTGAAGACTTAATTAATTCTACATTTCCGTCTCGTTGGACTTTAGAGTAGGGGGAGGACATCATTTTCAGCGCAGCCAGGGCTTTTTCGGCCTTGTTCTCTTGAAAAACCCCTAGTACTGCATTAAGTAATACCACGATCATAATAATAAAAGTATCGGCTAGTTCTCCTAGGAAGCCTGATATTATTGCTGCAGCCATTAGAATAATTACCATTAGGTTTTTGAACTGTTCGATGAACATTCCTAGCAATGTTCGCGGTTGATCTTCTTGTAGTTCATTAGAACCAAATATAGCTAACCGAGAATGAGCTTCCTCTATAGATATTCCATCAGATGTTGTACCAAGGGCTTTTATAGTTTCTGAGGTTGGTAAGGTATGAAATAATAGGTCGGCATTAATCTCTTTAGACATTATTTCCCCCCATTATGTAGCCTTTTAAAAGTAATCAATTCAAATAAGAACCAAAATTAAAGGTTTTTGTACAAAAGGCTAAAAATATTGATAATAGTATTATAGCATTATTTCCAGCTTAAGTTGACTATGTGCAGTTATTGAAGATAAGTATCAGAATTATCTTTAGTAATTCCAGGATGGATACAGATGTTTAAAGCATTAGCAATGATTCTGGAAGTCCTTTCAATGAGATCGTCCACATCTTTAGGAGTTACCATTAAACTGTCTTGGAAGGGAGAGAGGGCCCTGCTTAAGACGCCCATGAGGACCTCTTCATTTTCTTCGCTGTACATTTTTGACAGGGCCGGTTCGGCTTCCATCTGACCAAATAATTCTTCAACAGTTTTATGAGCGATTACAGCAGCATTGACGACTGTAGGGACACCTATAGCAATCACCTTGCAGCCTAGGGTCTCTTGATTGAGCCCCTTGCGATGGTTGCCGATGCCTGAGCCTGGGTTAATACCGGTATCTGCAATTTGGATAGTTGTGCCTATTCGTTCGAGAGCTCCGGCAGCTAAGGCATCTATAGCAATAACATAATCCGGTTTTATATGCTCTACTAAACCTCGAATAACCTCGGCTGTCTCTATGCCCGTTATACCCAGGACCCCAGGAGAAATGGCTGAGACTTTCCGCATATTCCCTTTCATCTCTTCAGGTGTATAATGGAAAAGATGACGAGTAACCATTATTTTCTCCACTACCTTAGGGCCAAGAGAATCAGGTGTTGCTTGCCAATTTCCTAGTCCTACTACTAAAATGCTTGATTCCTCATGAAAATCAAATAACTTTTGTAACTGTCCGGCAAGTACCTCGGCAATGTTTTGGTGTTCTACATAACTATTATATTTAATTTCTGGTGCTGCAAGAGTTAGGTAATTACCTTGAGGACGTCCTAGTTCTTTTTCACCATTCTTGTTGGTAATCGTAATAGTGGTAACTGTAACATTTGACAGATCCTCTTCTTTCATTATCACACCGGAAACTTCTCTGCCGGTATCTCCTCGTAACAGATCATGTGCTTCAACTGCCAGATCAACATAAATATTCATTTTTTTATAGACATTGGATTTACTGATCATATATTTCACCCCTTGACAGAATATTATTGAAAAAGAACTGGCCTGATGGCCAGTAAAAAGTTAGAATGAGAAGGTTGAAGTTTGAGTTACGAAACTTATAATAGTATGTTAAGTTTGAGATAGAGATATTCATGTAATAGTTTCATTTATTAGATTCATAATGGTATACTAAAATTTAAAATATAGATTGTTTTAATTCCAGAAGAGTATCAAAAAAAAGAAGATAATTGTATAATTAAAGTTGTACTAAATTTAACGATTAATAGTTCAAACCTGTTTATATGGGTTAAAACAGGAGGTTATATGACAAAACAAATATTCGATGATGTTGCAGTTCAATATGATGAATGGTACGAAAATCCTATAGGCAGAGCAGTAGATTATGTAGAGAGAAGAGCCCTGGAAGAATTGTTTAGACCTCAAGGTAACAAAATACTAGAAATAGGCTGTGGTACAGGCCTTTACACGGTTAGGATGGCAGCTAACAATTATAATGTCACAGCTTTGGATATTTCCTCCGAGATGATGAAAATAGCTCAAGCTAAGGTGCAATCTATAGGCAAAGAAGTCAAATGGATTCTTGGTGATATTTCTAAAATGCTGGATAGTTTAGAGACATATGATGGGATATTTTCTATGACTGCCTTAGAATTCATACACCAACCACAGATGGTCTTACAAGCTCTCTATCAAAAGCTAAATCCAGGAGGCTGCCTAGTAATTGGAGTGATTGCGGATAACAGCACATGGAGTGAAGTCTATCGCCAAGCTGCTCAACAAGATCCCGAATCTGTATTCCAAAGTGCCCATTTCTTTACAGAGAAAGAGATTAGGGCTTGGAATATAGGCAATGAACCTGAGATTAGAAAGGTTTTATTCTTCTCGCCTGAAACAATGTCTTATGAAGAAGCTATGGAACAGGAAAATAAAGCTCAAGGGAATCCCGGATT
>Ga0209643_1002663_pt1 | contig 10908 bp, 9 predicted proteins | sample AutmiccBRH37_all_FD_187383 | JGI IMG/M metagenome (GOLD analysis project Ga0209643, IMG submission 187383) | Deep subsurface microbial communities from Mt. Terri, Switzerland - Autotrophic microbial communities BRH/37_all (SPAdes) (version 2) | ecosystem: Environmental > Aquatic > Deep subsurface... | reverse complement strand
ACGGTGCCTGAATGCGGTCGGCAGAAAGAAAGCCGTAGAAGTCCCGCTCCCTGGCAACCGGCTGGTAAAGCTGTGCCGCTTGCTGGCTTTCGGGCTTGGCCAGTTGCAGGCTGCGTGCCTGCCAGTAACGCCAGCGATTGGTATTGGCCAGGTCTTCGGGGAAGCGTTGGGTAAGCCGGTACGCGTCATCCCACTGGCCCAGGCGCAGCAGCAGCCGGGCGCGCCATTCGCTGACGGTGTTGTCACGCAGTTCGGGATCGTACTCGGCCATCACTTTCAGGGCGCGTGCGTCGAAACGCTTGGCCAGCGTCAGCCCGATCTGCCGGGCGATGGCGACCTTCTCTTCGGCCGAGAAGGCGAAGCGGCGAGCGTAGCCGTCGAGCAGATTCAGCGCCTGCTCCGGGTCCTGCCGGGCGAGGCGGCGCAATCCGATCGACACGACGTCGGCCATTTCCGGGCTGGTTGGCACGAAGCGATCCGGCTGGCGAAGCATCTGCGGCTTCTGCGCGACATCGATCATCAGCTGTCCCTGAGGTTGCAGGGTCGGCAGGCGTTTGACCAGATAGCTGGCCACGCCGTAGTTACCGCTCTCGACTGCCAGCTTGGTGCGCTTCCAGCGGCGTTCTTCGGTCAGCAACCCTTTGATATCCCACAGTTCGAACAAGGGATCACAGGCGTTGTGCTGCGACTTGCCGACCAGCCAAAGGCGCTCGGCCGTGGCATCGGCACCTGGCAGGTCGTTGCGTAGCTGATACTGGCCGAACAGGCAGTCGAGCTCGGTGAAATTCATCTTCGGGTCGTAGTAGCGGATGAAGGTCTGCCAGTCCCCGCGCGCGGCCAGAAGGCGCAGCCAACGCAGCTTCATCCAGCTGATCTGTGGCAGGTCACCGTGCTCGGCAAGAAACTTCTCCACCTCCTGGTTGCTGGCCGATTTCAGGCGATGGGTCAGGTCGTCGTACGCGAGATAAGGTTCGAGCGGGTAGTCGCGCAGGGCGTTGTAATAACGCCGGTAGGGGCCGCTGTCGCCCTTGGCCAGGGCCTGCTTGGCCTGGTCGTAATACTGGCGCTGCTGACTGAGACTGGCGGCGGACGCATCCAGGCCGAGGGTTGAAACGAACAGGCAGAAACACAAACTGGAGAGTCGGCCGCGCATGGTACATCCGTAAAACGGGGGCTTGAGATGACAGGTGATCGGCTGCGCCTGGGCACAGCCGCAATCGGCCTGTTGCAGGGGCTAGCTTAGCCTGCCGCACGGGGCAGTTAAACGCGCATTAAGCTCCCGTAACAAACAAAGGCAGACTTCCGACGAGCGTACCCGCCATGGCTCGTGTGGCCATCGACAGCAAACGGATGCGATAGCCCCGTGCGGCTGATAAAGCCTTGCTCACAGCGGGTGGGCCATGGCGATCTGTTAGACTGCGCGCCCTGTTTTCCGGAGGTAGTCATGACCCTGCTCAAGTTCACCGATGTATCTCTCGCCTACGGCACCACGCCGTTGCTGGACGGCGTGTCCTGGCAAATCGCGCGAGGCGAGCGGGTCTGCATCATTGGCCGTAATGGCACCGGAAAATCCAGCATGCTGCGCCTGGTCAAAGGTGATCGTGCCGCCGATGATGGGGAAATCTGGCGTGCCCCGGGGCTGAAGATCGGCGAACTGCCGCAGGAGCTCCCGCGAGCGGACGACCGCACGGTATTCGACGTGGTCGCCGAAGGCCTGGCCGGGGTTGGCGAGCTGCTCGCCGAGTACCATCACCTCAGCCAGAACATCCAGAACGACGCCGATCTCGAGAAGCTCATGCATGTACAGCAGGCGCTCGAGGCGAAGGATGGCTGGCGCTTGCAGCAACTGGTCGACAGCACCCTGAGCCGCCTGCAGCTGCCGGCTGACCGCACCCTGGCCGAACTCTCCGGTGGCTGGCGCCGCCGCGTGCTGCTGGCCCAGGCACTGGTGTCCGAGCCGGATCTGCTGCTGCTCGACGAGCCCACCAACCACCTGGATATCGGTGCCATTGCCTGGCTGGAAGAGGCGCTTACCGGTTTCAACGGTGCCGTGCTGTTCATCACCCACGACCGGGCATTCCTGCAGAACCTCGCGACCCGCATCCTCGAACTGGACCGTGGCCACCTGATCGACTGGAACGGCGACTATGCGAGCTTCCTGGTACACAAGGAGCAGCAGTTGGCCGCCGAGGAAACGGCCAATGCGCTGTTCGACAAGAAGCTGGCTCAGGAAGAAGTGTGGATTCGCCAGGGAATCAAGGCGCGGCGCACCCGCAATGAAGGCCGCGTGCGGGCACTGAAGGCGCTGCGCGCCGAGCGCAGCGAGCGGCGCAATGTGCAGGGCAAAGCCACGTTCCAGGTGGAAACCGCGGAGAAGTCCGGCAAGCAGGTCATCGTCGCCGAGGATGTGACGTTCGCGCATGTCGGCGGCGATCCGCTGATCAAGAACTTCTCCATGGTCATCCAGCGCGGCGATCGCATCGGCTTGCTCGGTGCCAACGGTACCGGCAAGACCACCTTGCTCAAGCTACTGCTGGGCGAGCTTCATCCGAGCAGCGGTTCCATAGAGTTCGGCACCAAGCTGGAAGTGGCGTATTTCGACCAATTGCGTCACCAGCTGGAGCTGGAAAAGACCGTGGTCGACAACCTCGCCGAAGGACGTGAGTTCATCACCATCGATGGCCAGAATCGTCATGTCCTGAGCTATCTCGGCGACTTCCTGTTCAGCCCGCAGCGGGCACGGACGCCGGTCAAGGCGCTGTCTGGAGGCGAGCGGGCACGGCTCTTGCTGGCCAAGCTGTTCAGTAAGCCGGCCAACCTGCTGGTGCTCGACGAACCGACCAACGACCTCGACGTGGAAACTCTCGAGTTGCTCGAAGAGGTGTTGCTCGGTTTCCAGGGCACCGTATTGATGGTGAGCCATGACCGGGCCTTTCTCGACAACGTGGTCACCAGCACCTTGGTTTTCCAGGGCGGCGGTGAGGTACGCGAGTACGTTGGTGGCTACCAGGACTGGTTGCGCCAGGGTGGTTCGCCGCGTTTGTTGGGTGTTGCAGAGTCCGGCGGCGAGACGAAGGACGCCAAGAAAGCGCAGCAGCCTCCGGTCGCGTCGGCAGCTGCCGAGGTCGCGCCGGCGAAGAAGAAGCTCAGCTACAAGTTGCAGCGCGAGCTCGAGGCCTTGCCGGGCAAGATCGATGAGGCGGAACAGGCTATCGAGGCGCTCCAGACGCAGATCTCCGATCCGGCCTTCTATCAGCAGCCGGCAGACGTGACCGCTGCGGTGCTGAGTCGCCTTGAAGCGCTGCAGCTGGAGCTGGACGGCTTGCTGGAGCGCTGGGCAGAGCTGGAGGAGTAATCCCGCCACACTGGCGAGCAGGGGTGCGGGTTGCTGGAGCCCGCGCCACACCAATCGCTGCCCGACGATGCGGCTCCCCATCACGGCTTATGAGATGGATCAATGCCCGGCGTGCTGGCGCGTAGTTAAGTATCCGCATCGGATCATGCAGTCATGATGGAGCGTTAATGGCAATCGAATACCGCATTACCCTGGATGATGAACACGACTTCAGCTACAGGATCGAGCTGGATCGTGAGTACGACAGGGAGGTCGCCGCGCAGGCGCCGAAATGGACCCGTCTGGAGCATCAGCGCTGCTCGAATTGCCCACTGAGCAAGGACGATTTCAGCCATTGCCCGGCGGCGGTCGACCTGCACCGGGTGATCGAGGATTTCCAGGGCCTGCCGGCAGTGAAGAAGGCCTTGGTATGGGTGCGCACCCCGGAGCGTGAGTACACCAAGCAGGTTGGTCTGGACGAGGGGCTGCGGGCACTGCTCGGGGTGATCATGGCTACCAGCGCCTGCCCGGTGCTCGGCGGACTCAAGCCCATGGCCAAGCAGCATTTGCCCTTTGCCAGCAACAACGAGTTCGTTTTGCGGGCGGTATCGCTCTATCTGGCGCGGCAGTATTTCAACCTGCGCGAGGGTCGCCATGCGGACTGGGAACTGCGCGGGCTGGTGCGTTCATTTCAGCAGCTGCAACTGGTCAACCAGGCGTTCTGGCAGCGTATTCACGATACCTGTCACGCCGACTCCAATCTCAAGGCCTTTCTGACCTTCTTTTCCATGGCGTCGAGCCTGACCTATTCGCTCGAGACGCAACTGCAGAAGATCCGCCCGCTGGTGATGAGTGCGGGCGAGGGCGTCGAAGCGGTCTGAGCTCGCCAGCTTGCGCAGAGTGGCTTCACCCTGCGCTGCGCCCTGGCTAATCGGCCTTTTTCAAACGCACGGCCAGTACATCGCACGGCGCGCCGTGGAGGATGTCGTTGGCGGTCGACCCCAGCAGCAGGGCGAGTCCGTGGCGACCATGGCTGCCGACCACGATCAGATCGCAGCCCTGTTCCTTCGCCAGGCGGTGTACTTCCTGGCGGGGCTGTCCGTAGGCGAGGTGGCGATTCTCCGGAGCCAGGCCCGGGTAGCTGTCGGCGAAGCCGTTCATGCGCTCGCGTGCCTGGTCGAACTGCTGTTGTTGCAGCATCGAAAGGTCCATCGGCACGTCGCCGCCAAAGGCCATGGCCATCGGCTCGATGATGTGCACCAGGCTCAGCTTGGCATTCGAGGTGCTGGCCAGCGCCTGGGCGCGAGCCACGACCGGATGGCACTCTTCGGTCAGGTCGATGGCGACCAGTATGTGTTGGTAGGGCATGGCGTGTTTCTCCTTGCTTGCCGGTTGCCTGAGGCAGCCGTCCCGGCGATGTTTGGGGATAACCCCTCGTTTAAGAGGTTTATACGACCTTGCTTCGGCCTTCGCCAGTGGCTTGTTGTCACCATCGATGACGGCTGAGGGACACAGGCTGCTATCATGGCCGCCCTTGTCGCTGCGACGCATAGCATGCCCGTGGCGACGCTGAATGCGCCCTGTTGCCTCGCCAGCCGCCGCTGGCAGTTGTGAACGGCTGTCACCGAGAAAACACCATGCTGATGTTCGACTCCGATTACTCGCTCGCCTGGGCTCTCTACGGGATAGCCGCGCTGGGATGCCTGCTGTTCTGGTTCCGGGTGACGCGCGGAATGTGGCGCTGGTTGCGCGAGCCACTACGACTGATCGCGGCTGTGTTGCTGTTCACGCCGACCATCGTCGACCCGACAAAGGAACTCTTCGCTCCGGCGGTGGCCATTACCGCCATGGACATGATCTTCCAGGTGGGCAACAACGCCTGGCGCGCCGTGGCGGATCTGGCCATGTACGGGCTGATCGCGTTCGGCCTGTATCTGCTGCTCGTCGCCATACGCTGGCCGATCGAGCGAAAGTACCGACGCCGCCGTGACACTGCGGACGAAGCCGAGGACAGCCGGACGCTGCGCGAACGCATGGAAGATGACAGCGATGACGAGCTGGACTACACGCCGCCGCGCGGGCGGATGCGCACCGAACCCAGGCTCTAGTCGAACGATTCACAGACACCGAGCGGAGATGACGCATGTGCGAGCTGCTGGGCATGAGCGCCAATGTTCCAACCGATATCGTTTTCAGCTTCACCGGTCTGATGCAGCGGGGCGGCAAGACCGGACCACACAAGGATGGCTGGGGTATCGCCTTCTATGAGGGACGCGGCTTGCGGTTGTTTCAGGACCCCGTTGCCAGCTGCGAATCCGAGGTGGCGAAGATGGTGCAGCGCTACCTGATCAAGAGCGAAGTGGTGATCGGCCACATCCGCCACGCCAATGTCGGCAAGGTTTCCCTGGTCAATACCCACCCCTTCGTCCGCGAACTCTGGGGGCAGCACTGGTGCTTCGCGCACAATGGTCAGCTTTCGGACTTCGAGCCCGGCAAGGGCATCTATCGCCCGGTCGGCGACACCGATAGCGAGCGCGCCTTCTGCGACCTGCTGAACCGCATCCGACTGGATTTCCCTGACCGTTGCGACCCGCAGAGCCTGCTGCCCGTGTTGCTCGGCGCCTGCAACGAGTATCGCCGCAAGGGCGTGTTCAATTGCCTGCTGAGCAACGGTGAATGGTTGTTCAGCTTCTGCAGCACCAAGCTTGCGGAAATCACCCGGCGCGCCCCGTTCGGCCCTGCTCAACTCAGAGACGCCGAGCTGACGGTGAACTTCCATGCCGAAACCACCCCCGACGATGTCGTCACCGTGCTGGCGACCGAACCGCTGACCAATAACGAGCAATGGACCCTGCACGAGCCCGGTCAATGGAGCCTCTGGCAGCAGGGGGAATGCGTCGCGCAGGGCAAGGTGGCGGCATGCTGAGAAGTTATCTGCGCCTGACCCTGTTTGCGTTCGGCTTGCTTGTGGGCGTACAGGTGCCGGGATTCATCGATGCCTATGCCAAGCACGTCGAGGCGAGGCGCCTTGAGGCCGAGCAGGGTTTGCACGGCTTTCAGGACACAGCGCGGCGCTTCTTCAGCGGCGATCTGGATGCGCTAGTGCGGCACTATCGAGATAGCGACGACCCGGTTTTCCAGAACGACGCTCAAAGCGTCGAGCATCTGGTGTCGCGGGCCCGCCTGCTCGAGCGCGAGTGGCAGGCGATGCAGCGACCGTGGTACGCACGCGCCATTCACGTACTGCTCGGCGCCGAGCGCAGTCTGCGCGAGCAGGTATGGAGCAGCTATCGCTTCCAGGTCCTGCTGGCGCCCGAAGCCATTGCCTGGGGGCTGAGTTGCGCACTGTTGCTGGCCTGGCTGGTGGAGAGCCTGCTGCTGGCGGCAAGCTTCCCGTTCCGCTCGCGGCGCCGCTACCGTGTCTTTCGCTCGTGACTTGAGGGTTGCACTGCCGATTGCCTGGGCTAGTCGCGGCCCGGGTAGCGGCTGGCGAACGGACGGATCAACTCACTTCGCCAGAAACTTCATCCCGTCTTCGAGCCCGCTCAGTGTCAGCGGATACATGCGGTCCTCCACCAGCTCGCGGATGATGCCGGTGGACGTGGTGTAGCCCCAGGTGTCCTTTGGGTAGGGGTTGATCCAGATGAGCTTCTTGTACTTCTCCATGAAGCGTTGCATCCAGACGTAGCCGGCTTCCTCGTTCCAGTGCTCGACGCTACCGCCCGGCTGGGTGACCTCATAGGGTGCCATCGCCGCGTCGCCGACGAACACCACCTTGTAGTCCGCGCCGTACTTGTGCAGCACGTCCAGGGTCGACGTGCGTTCCGAAGTGCGGCGGAAATTGTTCTTCCACACCGACTCGTAAATGAAGTTGTGGAAGTAAAAGTACTCGAGGTGCTTGAACTCGGTCTTGCAGGCCGAGAACAGCTCTTCGCAGACCTTCACGTGGGCGTCCATCGAACCGCCGATGTCGAACAGGATCAGCAGCTTCACCGCATTGCGCCGCTCCGGGCGCATCTGGATATTGAGCAGGCCGGCATCTCGCGCGGTATGGTCGATGGTGCCGTCGATATCCAGCTCGTCCGCCGCGCCCTGGCGAGCGAACTTGCGCAGGCGGCGCAGGGCGATCTTGATGTTGCGCGTACCGAGCTCGACCTGGTCGTCGAGGTTCTTGTACTCGCGCTGGTCCCAGACCTTCACCGCCTTGCCCTGGCGCTTGCCGGCGTCGCCGATGCGGATGCCTTCGGGGTTGTAGCCGCCCGAACCGAAGGGGCTGGTGCCGCCGGTGCCGATCCACTTGTTGCCGCCGGCGTGGCGTTCCTTCTGTTCCTCGAGACGCTTCTTGAACTCTTCGATCAGCTTGTCCAGGCCGCCCAGGGACTGGATCTGCGCTCGTTCCTCGTCGGTCAGGCTGCGCTCGAATTCCTTGCGCAGCCAGTCTTCGGGGATCAGCGCCTCGAGATGCTGATCGAGGTTTTCCAGGCCTTTGAAATAGGCACCGAAGGCCCGGTCGAATTTGTCGAAGTGGCGCTCGTCCTTGACCATCACCGTGCGTGCCAGGAAATAGAACTCGTCCATGTCGGCGAACACGACGCGGTGCTTGAGCGCATCGATCAGGTCCAGCAGTTCGCGCACCGATACCGGCACCTTGGCAGCGCGCATCTCATTGAACAGGCCAAGCAGCATGGCAGAAAACCTCTGACGCACCGTGGATAGTGCGCAATGTTCGGGGCGCTCAGCGGGGGCTGTCGCCGTTGTGTTGGGGCAGTGCGTCGTGAATCTCGTACCACGCCGCCTTGGAGTCGACGAAGATGTGCGATTGCGGCGGTGCCGGCAGCGGTGAATCGAGGGTCCCGGCAGCGACGCCGACCTCATGCTCGCGGTTGTCGACGAACAGCAGATTGGAGCCGCAGCGGATGCAGAAGGTGCGCGTCACATGTTCGGAGGAGTGGTAAACGCCCAGCTGATCCTTGCCCGACATGAAGTGCAGGGCGTCCAGTGGCACGCTCGCGTAGCTGGCGAAGGCGGCGCCATGGGCCTTGCGGCACATCTTGCAGTGGCAGTGGGTCAACTCGTCGATGGGGGCGTCGATGCGATAGCGCACGACGCCGCACAGGCAACTACCGGTATGCGTTTGCATGATTTCTTCCTCCAGTGAGTGCGCGACCGGCGCCACCGAAGCCGGCACCGATCAGCGGCTGTTGGCGCGCCGACTCATGAAGGCTAGACGCTCGAGCAGCATCACGTCCTGCTCGTTCTTCACCAGAGCACCAGCCAGCGGCGGGATGGCGCGGGTCGGGTCGCGCTCGCGCAGCACTGCCTCGCCGATGTTGTCGGCCATCAGCAGCTTCAGCCAGTCGACCAGCTCTGAGGTCGAGGGCTTCTTCTTCAGCCCTGGCACTTTGCGCACGTCGAAGAACACGTCCAGCGCCTCGCTGACCAGATCCTTCTTGATGTCGGGGTAGTGCACATCGACGATGCGCTGCAGCGTTTCCCGGTCCGGGAAGGCGATGTAGTGGAAGAAGCAACGGCGGAGGAAGGCGTCAGGCAGCTCCTTCTCGTTGTTCGAGGTGATGATGATGATCGGCCGTTGGGTCGCCTTGATGGTTTCGTTGGTCTCGTAGACGTAGAACTCCATCTTGTCGAGTTCCTGCAACAGGTCGTTGGGGAACTCGATGTCGGCCTTGTCGATTTCGTCGATCAGCAGGATGACCCGCTCCTCGCTCTCGAAGGCCTCCCACAGCTTGCCTTTCTTGATGTAGTTGCGAACGTCATGGACCTTGTCCACGCCCAGCTGGGAGTCGCGCAGGCGGCTTACCGCATCGTATTCGTAGAGGCCCTGATGTGCCTTGGTGGTGGACTTGATGTGCCAGGTGATGAGTTTGGCATCGAAGGATTCGGCCAGCTGCTCGGCCAGCATGGTCTTGCCGGTGCCGGGTTCGCCCTTGACCAGCAACGGGCGCTGCAGGGTGATGGCTGCGTTGACTGCGAGTTTCAGGTCGTCGGTGGCGACGTAGGACTGGGTGCCTTCGAATTTCATTGCGGATTCCTTCGGCGGGCCTGGCACGCAGGCGCTCGTTGTAGTCAGGAGGGGACTATAAGGGAAGCTCGCTTGAGTGTGAACGCGAGAGCATCATTCAGTCACTGAATGGCTGCACGTGCGCTTCTGGTGACGCTGCTTGGTCACTCGTCCTCGCTCAGGGATCGTTCGAATCGAGCCGAGAAGGCTTCGACGAAGGCGTTGCGCAATATCGCGACGAAGGCCTGGAATGGGCTCACGTCGGTTTCGCGGGTGGTGCCGGACAGCTCGACACGGGTTGCGAACTGATCCTTGCGCTGGTTTTCCAGCACCTCCTGTCCGCCGCCAACCACGGCCTCCCAGAGGCCGCGGAAGAAGCCCTTGTCCTCGTTTGCCACGTCCTGTTCGTAATCGAAGATATCCACGTTGCGCAGCAACGGCTTGATGTAGCCGTCGAGTTGACTGTCGGTGGCCTGCACTTCGAGGACGAGATCACCCGTCCCGCCGGCGAAATCGAAGTTGGCATAGGCGCGACTGAGGTCATTCAGCTGTTTCAGCGGCACCCCGGTGACGCGCAGATCGACCTCGAAGTCCTCCCAGTCGGTGAATGGGTCGAAGCTGGCCGTCGCCTCGATCGGGGCCTGGTTGAACAGCTTTCCCGTGCCCTCGAACGCCGCTGTGCGGGTGCCATCGGCGCCGTCGGTGTTGGTCAGGTTATACAGACTGGCCTGGATATCGCTGGCGTAAACGTGCACCTGTGGGTCGGAAGAGAAGTTGCGAAAGGACAGTTGTCCATCGACAACGCGAATCTCGTTCAGCGTAATCGGTACCAGGGCATCGAGCTGGTCGCGCCAATCGACTCCTTCACCGTTCTGTGAATCGCCGCTGTCGCCGCCATCGACGAAGTTCAGGTGCGGTTGTTCAAAGATCACCTCGCCGACGATCTCGCGGTGACGCAGGATTGCGTCCCAGCTGATGGCGATATCGATACCTGGCGCCTTCAGCAGCGGCGCCTGAACGCGCTTGTCCTTCTTCTCGATCAACAGCCCTTCGACGCGATAAGCCCCGCGCCACCAAGCCAGATCGACGTCTTCGACATGGCCCTGATAGTCGCCCATGTCGGCCATCTTTTCGTTCAGGTAATTGCGCACCAGGTGGGGCAGGGCGAGGTGCAGCACGATCAGCAGCAGGCCGAGTGCGAGAAGAATCCACAGGGGAAGCAGGCGACGGGTCATGGCATTCCGGGGATGTGGGCGTGTTGACGATGGACCCCAGGTTTCCGCCGTGAGTTCGGCTGGACTGACGCCTGGACTGCGCATAGGCTGATTGGTCTGGTACACCTCGGACAGGGCATTCCCATGAGTCGCATATTCGCAGACAACGCACGCTCCATCGGCAACACCCCGTTGGTCATGATCAACCGCCTTGGTCCCAAGGGCGTCAGCATCATGGCCAAGATCGAAGGCCGGAACCCGGCCTACTCCGTCAAGTGCCGAATCGGTGCCGGGATGATCTGGGATGCCGAAGACAGCGGCCGGATCAAGCCCGGCATGAC
>Ga0209643_1002660_pt1 | contig 10913 bp, 9 predicted proteins | sample AutmiccBRH37_all_FD_187383 | JGI IMG/M metagenome (GOLD analysis project Ga0209643, IMG submission 187383) | Deep subsurface microbial communities from Mt. Terri, Switzerland - Autotrophic microbial communities BRH/37_all (SPAdes) (version 2) | ecosystem: Environmental > Aquatic > Deep subsurface... | reverse complement strand
GACGGCATTGTTTATAAGCGGGTTTTTAATAAAACAGCAGAAAACAATATGTTGTTGCTGGTTTCCGACAACAAAAAATACGACCCTTATTATGTGCCTGTTGATGAAGTGTTGGAACTGTGGGAATTTACCTGCAGCATCAGCACACAGGAATATGAAGAGCACGAATTAAAAATAAGCAGCATTGCCTCTATGCTAAATCAGTTGGGAATTGAGTTAAAGGCACTGGAAAAATCGATTAAATAAATGTATACAATCATTGATATAGAAACTACCGGACACAGCTCTAAAATAACAGAAATTTCCATTTTTGTGTATGATGGCGAAAAAGTAATTGACGAGTTTACGTCACTTGTGAATCCGGAATGCAGCATCCCTCCTTTTATCACCAATTTAACGGGAATCACCAATGCGATGGTGAGCAATGCACCAAAATTTTATGAAATTGCCAAAAAAGTGGCCGAAATCACCAAAGACACCATCTTTGTGGCGCACAACGTGAATTTTGATTACAACATCATACAAAAGGAATTTAAGAATTTGGGATTTGAATTTAAACGAAAAAAACTGTGCACTGTAAGGTTATCGCGAAAGTTAATTCCCAATTTAAGGTCGTACAGTTTGGGCGCACTTTGCGTTACGCAAAATATTGTGATTAAAGACCGGCACCGGGCAAAAGGAGACGCAGAAGCCACGGTGATTTTATTCGAAAAATTATTGCTGCTGGATACAAAAAATGTGTTCAATTCCTTTTTAAATCCGCGCTCAAAACAATCGACCTTACCGCCTTTGTTGCCGAAAAAAACGGTGGATGAACTTTCGGAAAATTCGGGTGTTTATTATTTCAAAAACGAGAAAAATGAAATCATTTATGTTGGAAAAGCCAAAAACATAAAACAACGCGTGCTGAGTCATTTTTATGATAAATCAAAGAAAGAAATTACCATGTGCCTGGAAACAAGCAATGTTTCCTGTGTTGAAACCGGCAGTGAACTGTTGGCGTTGTTATTGGAATCTTCAGAAATAAAAAGCATCTATCCCAAATACAACCGGGCACAAAGAAGGGCGCAGGAAAGTATCGGGTTGTTTGCTTATGAAGACAGAGACGGTATTATTCATTTGGCTTATAACCGATTAAAATTGGTTACTTCTCCTTTAATGAAGTTTTCCAATATTACGGAATGCCGGATTTTTCTGAAAAAATTATGTGAAGATTTTGAACTGTGTCCAAAATATTGCCACCTGCAAACCAATGTTTCCACCTGTTTTCATTACCAGATAAAAAAATGCAAAGGCGTTTGTAAAGAAGAGGAATCGGTTGAATTGTACAATTTAAGGGTGCAGGAAGCTATTGATTCCTTAAAATTTAAATCCGAAAACTTTATCATTAAAGAAACCGGCAGAACCAGCAGTGAATATGCGTATGTTTTGGTGCTAAACGGCATTTATAAAGGATTTGGGTACGCCAGCAAAAAACAAAAAATCACTTCCGCTGAAGATTATTTTGGAATGCTAAGCGCACAAAAAGAAAACAATGATGTTCGGCGAATTTTAAATTCTTATGTGAACAGAAATAGCGCGAGTATTGTTGCGTTAGATTATGTTAGCACGCCTTTCGAACTTAACTTTTCCTAAATTAATTTGATGTTTTCGGATTAAATGGAAAAAAATTTGCGGTAGTTAAAAGCTTTATTCAGCCATTAATTACCGCAAAAAATTTACTTTATATTATCTTCCTAAAAATTATCTCGAATAATTTGGAGATTCTTTTGTGATGGTTACATTGTGCGGATGACTTTCACGCATTCCGGCAGCCGTAATTTTAACAAACTTTGCCCCTTTTTGGGTTTCAATATCTTTTGCGCCACAATAGCCCATTCCAGCACGTAAACCGCCGATAAACTGAATCATTGTTTCATTTAATTCCCCTTTGTAAGGCACTCTTCCCACAATTCCTTCTGGGACTAATTTTTTAATATCATCTTCAACATCCTGAAAATAACGGTCTTTTGACCCATGTTCCATCGCTTCAATAGAACCCATTCCGCGATACGATTTAAATTTTCGTCCTTCATAAATAATGGTTTCGCCCGGAGATTCTTTTGTACCTGCCAATAAGGAGCCCAACATCACACAATCGGCTCCGGCAGCAATGGCTTTAGGAATATCACCCGTATAACGAATACCGCCATCGGCAATTACGGGAACTCCTGAACCTTTAATGGCATTCGCCACTTCAATAATGGCCGAAAGTTGCGGAAAACCAACACCTGCAATAATACGGGTTGTGCAAATGGAGCCTGGTCCAATACCAACTTTCACAGCATCGGCGCCAGCTTCAACCAAATATTTTGCGGCTTCGCCTGTTGCAATATTGCCAACAACTACATCAATAGCAGGAAAAGCACCTTTAATTTGTTTTAAAACAGTCACCACACCTTTGGTATGTCCGTGTGCCGTATCAATAATTAGCGCATCAACGCCAGCAGTTATTAAAGCCGTAGCTCTTTCAAGCGCATCAGCTGTAACTCCAATTGCAGCAGCTACACGCAAACGCCCGTATTGGTCTTTGTTGGCATGCGGATTTTCCAACACTTTGATAATATCTCTGTAGGTTATCAATCCGACCAATTTATAATCGGCGTCCACCACCGGCAATTTTTCAATTTTATTTTCCTGAAGAATCAATTCTGCCTGTTTTAATGAAGTGCCGACAGCCACGGTAATGAGGTTTTTGGAAGTCATCACTTCCGAAATTTTACGCTTGTTGTCTCCTTCAAAACGCAAATCCCTATTAGTAATAATCCCAATGAGTTTTCCGTCTTTATCAATTACGGGAATTCCTCCAATTCCATATTCTTTCATCAAGCTTTTAGCAACAAATACCGATTCATCTTTGGTGATGGTAATGGGTTGTAAAATCATACCCGATTCCGATCTTTTCACTTTTTTTACTTCTGCAGCCTGTTTTTCAATGGACATATTTTTATGCAACACGCCAATTCCGCCTTCACGAGCCATGGCAATTGCCATATTCGATTCGGTAACGGTATCCATAGCTGCGGAAACGATTGGAACATTCAATGTGATGTTTTTTGTGAATTTTGTTTGGGTACTTACTTCGCGTGGCAAAACTTCTGAAAATGCCGGAACCAATAGTACGTCATCATAGGTTAAACCTTCACCTACGAATTTTGAAGAATCTGAAATCATAGTGCAATCAACTTATAAATTAATTGCGTGCAAATTTAGACTATTTAAATTAAATAGCGCTATTTATGGCTTTTTTGAAAAATAAAATTTGATAAGCAATGGCTATGGTGGCCGACACAAAACTAAAAGTCATTAATATTCCTGAAAATATCACCACATATTTAAACCAGGTGATGCCGCTCCATAGCAAATAAATTCCGCCAAAAGTTAAAATGATTGAAAAAAATGGTTCAATCATTAAAAAATATTTAAACTTTTTATTGATGGATGTTGTAGCAAGAATTAAGGAAATCAATAAGAAAATAACCGATAAGGAAAGAATGTGATTATGGACAACCGTAAGAATTTCTCCTTCACTTTTTTTAAATTTCATCACTTCAGCAGCTTCATCATTTTCATTTCCCAAGTAATGGTTCTCAATTTCCGAAGAACTCATTGAAGTTGTATTGTTAACAAAACTCAATCCACCATAAAAACCGATGCTTAGTACAATAATAAACACTAAAATAAGCGATTTTATTTCTTTAGGAAATTGATGTATGAGTCCGTGAATTTGCATTATAGTTGTTTTTTATGATGTAATATTGTGACCGTTTTCAGCAGTTTATTGACCTCGTTAGTCATCGATTTTGCCGAAATTGTCGCTCCGGAAATTGCGGCTATATCCTTTTGATAGGTTAAATTTTCATTCGTGGTTTTGCCATTAAACTGATTCAGCCATCGTTTGCTTCCCACTTCTGAACCGTGATCTTCCCTATAAACCAAAACTTTCACTTTTGAAACGATTAGGTCTTTGTCAAAAATAACAATAAAATCGAAATAATCAGCTTTTCCAAAAGCTTGTCCCAAATAATAATAGCCCACTAATTTCTCTCCAGTTTTAATTTTAAAGAAATTGGTGTCGTCAATTTTTATTGGAAGCGTTTCATTGACTTCCGAAGAAACAGAAATAGGCTGCTTTGAATATTTCACCAAATTAAACACCGTTTTTATTTCTTTTTCAATCAGGGCTTCCGTCTTTTTTGTTGTTGTGAAACCTGAAATGATAAGCAGTATGATTGTTAAAAAGGCTATTTTTTTCATTTTATAAATATGATTAATAATCATTAAATGAGACCACCTTAACAAACAAATGCAAAGGCAGCCTCATTATTTTATTATTTTTTTTAGAATGAAACCGCAACGCCGGCATTAAATACTTTTGAGGTATCACTGCCTGCAACCGCATTGTTCATTAACTGATAATCTATTTTAAAAGCCGCGCCGTTCGCCACTTTATAATTCAATCCAAAAATGATTTCATCTCTGTCAAAAGCATCATTGGCCACTAAAATACCAGCAGTATCTGCGTGTGTATTGTGTTTTTCATAACGTAAAAACGGAGTTAATTGTTCAACGCCTTTTAAATTAAAACTATAAGCCACTTCTCCATATAAACCATACATTTCAGAACCTAAGTCCTTTCCTGTTAGTAAATTATAATCTTCAGTGTCCGTTAAGTTTGTGTGAATATACTGACCCCTTAACTCTAAATTATTGTATTTGTAACGGGCATCCAGCCCTATCATTGAAATACCGACAGTTGATCCTTCAATGGAAGTGTCATCCGTTTGGGTTTTTCCAAAATAGCCAGACAAACCTAATCTAAGTCCAGGAATTCCATAATAATCTAATTTAGTAGATAAATTTGGTGAATTCACCACAGATTCTGCGCCTTTTTGACGGCCTTTACGTAAACCGTCCGTTCCGCGCAAAATTCCCGCACCGCCTGCATAAGATTTAAATCCGTTAAATAAATAAGCTTGGTATTTTAATGAAGCATTGTCTATTTTTCCCGAAAACCCAATTCCTATTTCCCTCCAGGTTGTTGGCACAATGTAATTATCAACATTTGGGCGTTCAACGCCATAAAACGTCGTTGGCTCATGAAATTCATTTATAATTCCCATTGGCACCAGCATTAAACCTGCCAATACATTGAAATTTTCGTTTGCTTTGTACTTTAAATATGCCTGTTCAATGTACACTTCTGAAACATGTTCATATTCAATTTCAGACACAAAACTCACTTTTTCATTAAATTTGTAACCTAAAAACATGACTACTCTATGGACATCTAATTTTCCGGGTGCTGAACCATCGGGTTCGTTATAATCTATTTGTGCATACCCTCCAATTGATACGCCTTCTGAAATTTTAGTTCCCAAATTTTGGGTATTTTCAACTGAATTCTCTTGTGAGAATCCTATAAAACCAACTAATAATAATGCTGCTGCTAATCCTATTTTTTTCATTTTTTTGATTTGAATTAATTTGAATTAATTTATTTTTATTTAGACTCATTATAAATAATAGCACAAAAATATATAACATCAAAGAAATAAAAAAGGATTATTTAGATTAATTATAAATAAGATGACTTATGTCATATTTTCAAAAAAGAAAGAAATTTATGTAATTGATTTTGATATATTTAAGAATTAACCAAAAATCTTCAAAGCTTCGTTATAAGCGCTTTCAAAACTCATCGCATTGATATTTGTAGTCGCTTTTTGCTGATTAAAATAAGAAACGAGTTTTTCTGTAGGCATATTTCCTGTAAGATCATCTTTCGCCATCGGACAACCGCCGTAACCCATGATGGCGCCGTCAAACCGGTTGCAGCCAGCTTTATAGGCGGCATCCACTTTTTCATACCAAGATGATGGCATTGTGTGTAGGTGGGCGCCAAATTCAATTGCTGGATAGGCCGGAATTAAATTTGAAAAAAGATAATCTATAATTTTTGGTGTTGAACTTCCGACAGTATCGGATAAGGATAAAATTTTAACGCCCATTTTTGACAATTTATCTGTCCAGTTTGAGACAATTTCAACATTCCAGGGATCACCATACGGATTTCCGAAACCCATAGATAAATACGCAACAACTTCTTTATTGGTTTTGGCGGCAATGTTTAAAATCTCATTCAAAATTTCAATGGATTCAGAAATCGTTTTACCGGTATTCCGCATTTGAAAATTTTCAGAAATTGAAAAAGGATAACCCAAATATGTGATTTCCTCAAATTGTGACGCCTCCTCTGCCCCTCGAATATTGGCCACAATGGCCAATAATTTACTTTTAGTTTTGCTCAAATCCAGTTTTGAGAGCACTTCCACGGTGTCTTGCATTTGAGGTATCGCTTTAGGGGAAACAAAACTGCCAAAATCGATGGTGTCAAAACCAACCCGCAGCAATGCATTTATATATTGCGCTTTGGCTTCCGTAGGAATAAAATGTGATTTTATGCCTTGCATGGCATCTCTCGGACATTCTATGAGTTTTACTTTTTTCATGGGTTTTCAAATATACAAAACCTATGAAGAAAAAAGGATAAAAATAGCAATCCCTACAAACACCATAATTTTAAACCATTTTATTTTTGAATTGAAGTTTGGATGACTTTTTAGGTAGGATGCAAAATTCCCAGCTAATAAAGAAACCAAGGAAAAAATAATCAATGCCTGAAGCATAAATAATCCGCCCAAAACATAAAATTGTACCACTGTACTTTGCGAAGAACTGTATATAAATCCGGGAAAAAATGCCAAAAAGAAAATGGAAACCTTCGGGTTTAAAACATTCATGATAAATCCTTGTTTGAAAAGTTTTACAAGGCTTTTTCTGTCGGCTTTCTCGTTCAACACCAATTCTTCATCCGATTTAAATGTTAAATATGCCAAATACAATAAGTACAAAGCGCCAAATAATTTGATGGCAAAATAGATGTTTTCCGACTGTTTTATGAGTGCCGAAACGCCAAAGGCTACCAAAGAAGTATGAATCAATATGCCCGAAACCAAACCGAGCGAAGTGACAATTCCGTATTTTTTGCCATTGGTCATACTTTGAACCAATACATAAATAATATCGGGTCCCGGCATAATGGTGAGCAGCATTGAAGCAACTAAAAACGACCCTAAAATTTCGTAATTCATTTAAAAATTTTACAACTCAAAGTTATCATTTTTCATCAAACAAAAAAAACTTGTTTCAGCATCTTAAAATAGTCAAGCCAACCATTAAAAATACCGAAACAAGTTTTGATTATAAACTCTTTTTTTACAAGAACTTATTAAAATTTAAAATTCATTCCCACTTTAAAATTTCTGCCTTTGGTGGAATAACCGATGGTTTCCACATAGCTTTCGTTAAAAATATTATTCGCCTGAACAAACAAAGAAACTCGGTCTTTTATCAATTGGTAACTCGCAAATAAATCGACTAAACTGTATGCTTTTAAGTTGATATTGTCTCCGGTTCCCCATTGGTCAAAATACGTTCTTTTTGAAATATTTTTAAAACGAACCGACAAATAGCTGTTTTTTAGGCTGTTGGTTTCAATTAAAGCGGTGATTTTATGTTTTGGAATGTAATCAATATCTGAATTTTTAGTAATGAAAGTATGTCCAAATTTGGCAGTGATTCCTTTAAAAATTTCCGTTTTAATTTCTGTCTCAACACCGCGTGCATATATTTTTTCATTAGAATTTGAATACGTCACAAAATCGGGCAAAATAATGGCATTTTCTTCTTCCCTGTAAAAGAAAACCGAATTAACTTCAACCTTATTTTTTAAGGAATACACAAATCCAGCTTCAAGTGATTGATCTTCTTCTGGCTTTAAATCCAAATTTCCATATTGAGAAAATAACTGGTAAGTGCTTGGCGCAATAAATGCGGTGCTTAAAGAGGAAATTACCCTAAATTCCGTTGAAAAATTATAGGAAGGATTCACATTGCAAACCCAATGATTTCCATATTCGCTGTGGTTGTTTAAACGCGCACCGACATTGATATTGAAACCTGATGGTGCGTTGTAAACTGCCGTAAAATAAGGATCTAAAGTATGGTAATTCGCCAAACCTTCCTCTATATTTCCGTATGGACTATTTGTTTCATTACTTTGTTTTTGGTAATTTAACCCAGTAATCAATTGAAATTTATCCGAAAATTTATAATCATTGATTATATCCACAACATCTGTTTTACCGGTATATTCAAAATGATCTGTGGCATTTGACCAACTGTTAAAAATATTCAGCATTCGGTCATTTTTGTTGTAAGAAGCGCTGGCCGACAACATTCCTTTCTCATAATTGAAATTTGTTGAAAAACCAAATCGAAGTTGCTCATTTTCACCATTGTTAATATCTGAATCGGAAAATGCGCCACCATCAAAATCATAGACGTCTTTGTCGTAATTGCTGAACAACTGAATGTTAAGCTTCTCACTAAATTTGTAGCCCAACCGTACAAAAGTGTTTATAGCCTTAAATTGGTCGCTTTCAAATTTCACAGCGCTGTTTTCGTCACTGGCATCGGACAACCCATCAACATTGGAAAAATTTCCTGAAGCCAAATAACTGAATTTATTTACAATTCCGTTAAACGTAATATTTTGGTTGAAGTCGTTAAAATTCAATTTTGAATCTTTTTGCGAATTGTTGGTTCCTGCCGAAACTTCATAATCGACAGAAATTGTTTTGGCTAATGGTTGTTTCAACTTAATATTGATAACTCCGGTAGCGGCACCCGAGCCATACAAAGTGCTGGCGGCGCCGTTCATTACTTCAATGGATTCTATCTGGTTAAGCGAAAGCAAACGCAAATCGAACGTGGTATTTACGCCCGATGGATCGCTAACCGAAACACCGTCAACAAGCACAATTACATGGCGATTTCGCCCGCCTCTGATATAAATACTTTTGTCTTTTCCGGCTGAACTGTTGGCACCGTTAATGCTGATTCCAGCGATATTGTCCAGAATATCAGCAACCGATTTCCCTTTTAGATTTTCAATTTCTTCGGGCGTAATTTGGTAAATAATTTTACCGACCAATTCCTTTTTAATGGCAAATTTTGTGGCGGTCACCACCACTTCGTTTAATTGCTCAATGCTGTCATTTTTTTGTTGAGCGGTTAAGTTCGTTACTGCAAATAATAAGCATAACGCACTTGCATGAAATGAAATTTTTTTCATTTTTTTGATTTATAAATTAATAAATAAATCAGGTAACTTTTCAAGTACAGAAAAAACCATACTCAAACCATTCTCCCGAAAGTTTGAACTATACAGATTTTTGGCAGGTCTCCTGGCTCGCGTATTGTTATTCACCTTCCCGTCCTGAACGAACAGTGGCTTAAAGCTAATAACAACCACCAATTTTTGGCTAAGCTTACAGTTGCGGGAACAGCTTCGGATTTAAACCGAATTCCCTTTTCACTTGGTTATACAGAAGTATAATTAAGAACCATAATCTGTCGCAAAGTTAAATTAATTATGTGTAATTGCTCGTATTAAATTTCTAAAATATTACTTTTGTCAAAATTATTTTTAATGAAGTTGTTCCTCTCAAAGATTTTAGCATTTGCGCTCTTAATACTGCTTTTTTCCTGTAAAAACGATCAAAAAAACATCGAATCAGAAAGAAAAATAAATACTGAAAGCACCATTAAATACGCAAAGGGATTTGACATTCAGCATTTTAAAAATTATACAAAACTTACCGTAAAAGCACCTTACCAAAATTCAAAGGAAATTTTTGAGTTTGTGCTCACTTCAAACAAATCAAACAGTGATTTAAACACCATCCAAATTCCCGTAAATTCCATTGTAGTCACCAGCACCACGCATATTCCAATGCTCGAATTATTGCAAGTCGAAAATAAACTGGTGGGTTTTCCCAATACCGATTATATTTCATCGCCAAAAACAAGAAGTTTAATCGCACAGGGTTCCATTAAAGAACTGGGTCACGAGGAAAGTATCAACACCGAATTATTGCTCGATTTAAAACCCGATTTGGTGGTTGGTTTTTCGCTGAACAGCAACAACAAAATGTTTTCAGTCATTGAAAAATTGGGAATTCCGGTGCTTTTAAATGGCGATTGGGTTGAGGAAACGCCGCTTGGACGTGCAGAATGGATTAAGTTTTTTGGTGTTTTGTTTGATAAAGAAAAGTTGGCGGACAGCATTTTTAACGACATTGAAAAAAATTATTTGGAAGCTGCAACTATTGCTTCCAAAGCAACTGAAAAACCAACGGTTATTTCGGGCGGACTTTTTAAAGATGTTTGGAATTTGCCTGCTGGCGACAGTTTTGAAGCCGCTTTTTTGAAGGATGCCAACACAAATTACCTATGGAAAGATTCTAAAGGAAAAGGAAGCCTTTCCTTAAACATTGAAAATGTGTTCGAAAAAGGCAAAGATGCCGAATTGTGGATTTCTCCGAGTTATTATAAAACGATGGAACAGCTTAATGATGCGAATGATATGTATCCAAAATTCACTGCATTTCAAAACAATAATATATTCTCTTATGTGAACAAACAGGGAGTTTTGGGTGGCATTGTTTATTTTGAACTTGCCCCTGCCCGACCGGATTTGGTTTTAAAAGATTTGATTAAAATTGCACACCCTGAATTGTTAAAAAATTATAAGTTAACTTTTTATGAAAAATTAAAGTAAGTTTTCAGTTAATAAATTTCGACTGTTATGAGTTAAAAAATTGATGGTAAATTGCTTTCAACTTTTTAAACCCAACGCGCTGGCTGGCCCAATCGCTAAAAACAGCTACCAGCTGTTTTTTTTTTAACGCTCCATCCCCCCTTCGGGGGTTAGGGGGCCTTTAAAACAACTTAATTTGCCCAGCCAG
>Ga0209643_1002659_pt1 | contig 10915 bp, 8 predicted proteins | sample AutmiccBRH37_all_FD_187383 | JGI IMG/M metagenome (GOLD analysis project Ga0209643, IMG submission 187383) | Deep subsurface microbial communities from Mt. Terri, Switzerland - Autotrophic microbial communities BRH/37_all (SPAdes) (version 2) | ecosystem: Environmental > Aquatic > Deep subsurface... | reverse complement strand
CCAGATTAGAAAATGTATGGCGTAAACGATGCCCATTTGTTCCGCCAGCATTCCAACCAGTCCCACACCAAGACCGCCGATGCCGATGCCGAAGCCTAGCATCAGTCCTGAGGCCATGGCTGCGTTTTTACTGATAACCTCCTGAGCCACCACTATTGTTACAGAGAAAGATGCCAGCAGGCAGGCGCCGGCAAGGGCGAGAAGCACATAGCTTAACAGGCCGCTTGTTCCGAGATACAGGTAATACAGCGGGCTGGCAGCAACGAGTGATCCGACAATAACTGCTTTCCTTCCGAAAAGGTCGGAAAGATACCCACCCACCAGACCACCTATAGCTCCTGAAAAAAGCATAATAAATATAAGGCGGCTGCCGGTAAGAAGAGAAATACTCTCATGCTGGAGGTACAGGGGCAGGAAAGAAACCAGGCCAAAGTATGCCAGGGAACGACAAGCAACTACCAGCACCACTTTGGACAATTCTGCCCAGTTAGAACGCACAACGGGCCAAATATCCTGTGAAGCAGCCTTAGCTCCAGCCGGAACGCTGGGTGCGGTGAACCATAGCAGGATAGCCACAAGAACCCCGGGTAGTATAAATACCGGACTCAGTTCCAAGCCATACTTTTGAGTAAAAGGAACTACAATCAAAGGTGTAAGTGCCCACCCAATGTTTCCCGAAGCCACGAAGAGAGCTTGAAAAAACCCCTTCCTGTCACCGCTAACCGCGGTAACCATAGCAGACGCTTGGGGATGAAATGCTGCTGTGCCCAGGCCTGCCAAGGTCACAACAAGCATCAGGAGAGGGTAGCTTTTCAGCACGCCAACGAGGCTTAACAATGCAGCCATCCAAAGAGTTCCAACATAAACCATCCAACGTTGGTTTTTCTGGTCAACCAGGTAGCCGGAAACCGGCTGAAGAAGTGAGGAAGTAATGGTGAAAGCGGAAATTAGAAAAGCCCCTTTGCTAACTCCCAGCCCGGCGGCCACCATGAAGGGCAGCAGCGTTTGGATATAATTCATGTACCAGTCGTTAAACAGATGGGCCAATGAGAGAGAGAATACCTTACCTTTTGGCGGATTAGCGGTCACAATGTTCATTCCTTTCATTCCTTAAAGCTGTTCGGTCATTTTCGTGCAGGAATATAGTTTAAAACCATCCGCCAATGCTTCTTTCTGATCCCGTCTGAGGCGCCGGACGGTTGCCTCCCGTCGTTGAGCCTCGCTACGGTTCGGCTGAAATTCCCAATATACCAGCTGTACAGGACGCCTGCTGCGGGTATAACGGGCACCCTTTCCGTCATTGTGAGCTTGCAGTCTGGCATCCAGGTCGACAGTCCATCCTGTGTAAAAACTACTGTCAGCGCACTGCACTATATACGTATATGGCATAGAATATCTCCTGCTTTTTTCATAAGTCTACTTAAATGATAAATATAGTTCAGGTTCATTTTCATGTCAATAGCCCAACTATCCCAGGAGGATAAAACGGAACAGTATATATTCACTCGTAGAAGGGATAATATTCCTGAATGGGTGAACTTAAAACGTTTATCATTCTGGGAAAATACGTGGGGAGAATAGTCGGAATTTTAGTAGATAGTAACAATTAATTTAATGAAGGATATACAAATGACAAGCTCAAGTTATGAGGATATATTTAAAAAGCTGGTAAAATCAGGCTATCGCGGAAACATGCCTGAGGAAATCGAAAAAATCCGGCAAAATGGGGATGAATATACCGATGATTACATCCTTTACGCCTCGGGGGGCGGAGACCCGAACAGGGTGGTATTCAAGATAAAGGACTGTGCCGGCGCCTGTGGTGATGAAAAAAAAGATTGTGAGGTGTCATGCCTCTTTAGAGCCATTGTTAGAGACATGGAGGGCAACGTCATAATACAACAGAATAACTGTGCCGGCTGCGGCAAATGTGTGGAGGTTTGCAAGGATTACTCCCTGATTGACAAAAAAGAGTTCATACCGCTGATTGAACTTTTAAAAAATCGCAGTGTTCCGGTTTTCGCCATCGTGGCCCCTGCCTTTATCGGCCAATTCGGCGCGGAGGTCACTCCCGGAAAAATGCGGGCCGCCTTTAAAAGGCTGGGTTTCTACGGAATGGTTGAGGTGGCGCTCTTCGCCGACATGCTCACTTTAAAAGAGGCGCTGGAGTTTGATCGGCATGTCTCCGGGAAAGACGACTTTTTACTAACCAGCTGCTGCTGCCCCATATGGGTTTCCATGGTAAAACGGGTTTATAAAGACCTGATCCCGCACATATCATCCTCTGTGTCACCCATGGTAGCGTGTGGCAGAGGAATTAAACATTTGCACCCCGGTGCTAAAGTGGTCTTTATTGGCCCGTGCATCGCCAAGAAAGCGGAAGCCAAGGAACCCGACATAAAAGACGCCGTGGATGCCGTGCTTACTTTCCGGGAAGTTGAGCAAATCTTTGAGGCTGTTGGCATTAATCCGGCAGAACTGGAGGAGGACGTCAGCGAACATTCCTCCCGGGCAGGTAGAATATATGCCAGAACCGGCGGGGTAAGTCAGGCGGTAGCGGATACTTTAAACCGGATCAGGCCCGGCAGGGAGATAAAAATACAGGCCAAACAGGCCGATAGCGTACAGGAATGCAAAAGCATGCTGAAAGAGGTTTTGGAAGGCCGCATCGAAGCAAATTTCCTGGAAGGAATGGGCTGTCCCGGGGGATGTGTGGGGGGACCAAAAGCAATCATTGATTCTGAAATGGGTAAGAAGCATGTTAACCAGTACGGAGAAAAAGCCTCTTCGCTAACCCCGGTGGACAACAAATATGTAATGGAACTTTTAAAGCAACTCGGCATAGAGGATATCCATGAATTTTTGAATAGTGCAAAGGCAGCCATGTTTATTAGAAAATTTTGAGGGGGAGCAAGGGGACGGTTCTCATGCTTCCTCACACCTTGAATATCAAATTGGGCGAAACACCTAAAATCCTGGCTGCTTGCCGTTGTGTCAAGCCTTCTATCTTCTTAACTTTCGATATTATCTCATCCCTCTGAGACTTTGGAAAACTCTTAATTTGGGCTATTTCAAATGCGGAAATAATCTTTTTTATCTCTACTCTAGCCTGGTCATCTGTTAATCGTTTAGTTGTTGTTTCATTATCCAAGCATTTGTCCTCATTTTTTGCCTCGTTGAATTCCTTGAAGCCTGCTATAGCACTTGCCCCTTCCCCGGAAAACATATTCAGTATCAATTCGCTATCCAACAATCCCGGTGGATAGGTTTTCTCTCCGTAATATCCAATACAACTGCTCCACTTCCAATCCGTAAGCTCATTTATAAGTCCAGCTTTGGCAGGGTTCTGATGTATGTACCTTATCACTGTCAGTAGGTACGCATCACTATCTATTTTTTCACTTTTAAACCTGTCCTGGAACAAGTGGCCTACTGTATTATACTTCCAATTGTAATAGCGGGCATAACTTACTCCTATGCGCTTCATCGTATCCGACAGTTCTTCATTGCCTTCCCCAAACAGGAGGTGGATATGGTTTCCCATTAGACACCAGCCGTATATTTTAATCTCAGTCTGCTTCTTGTACCGTTCAAGTGTTTCAAGGAATCTCAAACTGTCTTCATCGTCATGGAAGATCTCTTGCCTGTTGGCCCCTCTAAGTATTATATGGTATATTCCGCTGTTACTTTTCTCTCTAGCCCTTCTTGACATATGCATCACTCTTATAGTTTTAGCAATATGTTACCATACATGAAAAAGGGAAGCAATAGAACCGTCCCCTTGCTTCCCTACCCTTGCTTCCCTACCTAACCGGTTAGTTAACTCTTTTGTCCATACCCTGCCACTCTTTATCCCGTAATTTGAATTTCATAATCTTACCGGTGGAAGTCTTGGGCAGCTCGCCGAACTCGATGGCTTTGGGCACCTTAAAACGGGCAATACGTTCCCGGCAGAAATTAATAATGTCCTCTGCAGTGGGATTAGTGCCCGGCTTGGGTGCCACGAAGGCTTTGGGCACCTCGCCCCACTTCGGGTCGGGGACGGCCACCACGGCCACCTCCTGCACATCCGGATGCTGGTAAAGGAGGTTCTCCACCTCAACGGTGGAAATATTCTCACCACCGCTAATGATAATATCCTTTATCCGGTCTTTGATCTCCACGTAGCCGTCGGGGTGCTTTACCGCCAGGTCGCCGCTGTGGAACCAGCCGCCCCGGAAAGCTTCCCCGGATGATTCAGGCTGCTTGTAATAACCCAGCATGACATTGTTGCCCCGCATCACTATTTCACCCATGGTTTCACCGTCGGCGGGAACTTCCTTTATTTCTGATTCGCCAGGGTAAACAACAGTCATAAATTCCGATGTGATGTAAGGCACTCCCTGGCGGGCTTTGATTTTCGCCTTCTCATCTATATCAAGGCTGTCCCACTTTCTCTGCCATTCACAAATGCTATGCGGTCCGTACACCTCAGTAAGACCATAAGTCTGTGTAACACTGGCACCTATGGACTCCATGTTCTTAATCACTGTAGGGGAAGGGGGTGCCCCTGCCGTCATAACATTTAGTTTGACCTTCATATTGCACTCTTTGGCCTTGGGATAGCTGGACATGCCTATAAGTACTGTGGGGGCGGCGGAAATATGGCTCACCGATTCTTTTTCAATTAACCTGTATATCTCTTCTGGTACCACCTTGCGCAGACAAACGTGTGTTCCGCCAATAGCAGTCACCGCCCAGGTAAAGCACCAGCCGTTGCAGTGGAACATGGGCAGTGCCCAGAGGTATACCGAGTCTGTGTTCATACCACCATGCAAAGCCTCGCCCAAGGCATTAAGGTAGCCGCCCCGGTGGCTGTACATGACTCCCTTGGGCAGCCCGGTGGTGCCGCTGGTATAGTTTATGGTTATGTTATCCAGTTCATCCTCCAATACCACAGGCATGGGGTCCGGCGAGCCGGTCTGCAGGAACTCTTCATATTCGGGACCGTCAAATGCCTTGGCCGCGCCTTCGTCACAAATATTAACGATAGTATGAACATTGGTCAGCCTTGCTTTATCAACCACGCTGGCGAATTCCGTATCAACAAAAACCACTTTGGCGTCGGAATGGTTCAGTATATAGGTTACCTCTCCCACCGACAGACGAATATTTACGCTCACCAGCACACCGCCCACCATGGGCACACCATAGTGGGCCTCCAGCATGGGGGGAATATTAGGGCAAACAAAAGCAACCTTATCGCCTTTGCCTATGCCTATTCTGCTAAGTGCGCTGGCCAGCCTGTTGATGCGCTGATAAAATTCAGTGTAAGAATATTTTTTGTCTCCATAAACCACCGCTGTCTTCTCCCTGAAAACATACGCAGCCCGTTTAATAAAGCTCAGTGGTGTTAACGGTTCGTAACTGACTCCTCTTGACATTCAATACCCCTCCGTTTTGCCGGTCTGCCCGGCTAATTTTTGAATCTTGTACTATAATGACAACGTAGCAGCAGTTATAATTTTTCCCTGACATACGAAATGCTGTGACCACCTCCGATTTTTTATTGTTTTGTATATTTTATACTTCAAAATTTAATTTTTGGCGGCGGCACCGTGAGGAGCGGCGTCCTTTATTAACGGACTGCCGGTGGGGATAATGATCCTGCCGTAAACGGTGTTCAGCACAACGGCTGAGGCTGTGTACAGGCCGAAGATACCGGCGATATATAGAGCTGTACCCGATACTATGGTCAGGGAGCCAGGCAACCATTTAAGATCCATTAAAGCTACCATGGGAACCGCTACGTCCAAAGCCAGAACCACGGCCAGCAGACTCAGAGGCGACTTAAAATAACCAGGTGTCCATGCTACCAGAGCTATGGACAGAGCCATCCAGGCCCAGCCATCAATTCTGGCATCAATTTCCCAGCCGTTAACTCCGGCGAAAAATTTAAAAATAAGTTCTAATCCAGTTACCAGCATAAAGAATGCTGAGAAAAAGGTGAAAATATTGCCGCCCAAAATGTTGCCTTCCTTCAATTCAATTACTCCGACAATAACCTGGACAACAAAACCGCCGATTAACCAGATACCCAGCAAAGGTATACAGGAATGATCAACCTGATGGGTGTGGACGGCTCCAAAAGTAAAACATGCCATGGCCAGGGCTACCAATCCGGCTGGGCCGGGATTTGCAAAATCATGACCTGGAGCTTTGTGAGACAATATATCTCCTCCTTTTAACTATAGTGATAAAATTTACTTGGGTTTCAGTCCTTTTCTGTTTTAATAGATCCGATTTTTTTCATTTTCACCTCCTCATTTAAAATAAATCAGCTAATGGTACAAATTTCATAATCGTGGAAAATCACGGTAAACAGTTGATTGAGCCGTTATCTAAAAATACCCAATATACAGATAATTAAATTTATTTAGGTTCGAAAAAGTCCGGCAGAAATCATTGTCCCCCTTTCACCCCCCTGCCCGGCGCCCCGACCATAACCGTCACTATGGCGGAAGCCCGGACGTACCGCAGGGGTGGACCCCATGACCGCAGTGGTCTCTTCTCCCGGCAAAAGCCTGCACATTTGCCGGGTTACAGCACTACAGACTTTCCCTTAAAATCTCACTTATGTCCCTGACTGTCATAACATCGTCCTTATTCAGGTTTTTCAAGCTATCTTCCAGCATTACAATGCAGTAGGGACAGGCTGTGGCCACAACCTGAGCTTCCTTCTCAGCCGCTTCTTTAATCTTAACGTCGGAAAACCTCTGACCGGCCCTGGTTTCCATCCAAATCCTGGCGCCGCCGCCGCTGCAGCAGAGGCTGTTGTCCTTATTGCCTTCAAATTCCACTAATTGCAGTTCAGGCACTGAGGACATCAAGTTCCTGGGAGCGTCAAAAGCTTTGCTGTGCCTTCCCAGGTAGCAGGGCTCATGATAAATTACTTTACCGCCCACCGGCTTGGAAAGTTTAAGTTTGCCGTGGGCCATCAGTTCATCCAGCAACTGGGTGTAGTGATAAACTTCAAATTCGCCGCCAAATTCCGGATATTCGTTTTTGAAGGTGTAATAACAGTGCGGCGATGTGGTGATTATTTTTTTGACCCCTTTTTTGTTGTACAGACCAATGTTATACTCGGCCAGTCTGGTGAAATCTTCCTCGGCGCCTATTTTCCGCACCGACTCACCGCAGCATTGTTCCTCCACCCCGATTATACCGAAGCTTACTCCCGCAGCCTGCAGGAGTTCCACCACGGATCTGGCTACTTTCTGACTGCGGCCGTCATAGGCGCTGGTACAGCAAACAAACAGTAAATACTCTTTGTCCGGGGTATATTCAGGAACTTCCACACCTTTCATCCAGGCCGTGCGCTCGCCGCGCTCCTGGGACCAGGGGTTGCCCTGGCTATTGATACTGCCCAATACCGCTTTAAGGTTTTTGGGTATACCGCCTGTTTCTGCTATAACGCTGCGCATTGCACGCACCACATCGGGAATTTTAATGCCCCGGGGGCATCTCACGGCGCACTGGTTGCAGGTGGTGCAGGCGAAAAGGTAGTCGTCAGACTCGTAGCCGTCATATCCCAGCCTGCCCATGTGGAACATGGCTCTGATGTTAAATTCAGATTTCTCCTCCATTCTGCCCCAGGGACATGAGCCGGCGCATACTCCGCACTGCATGCATTTTTGAATTTCTTCGCCGCCGGACATAACAATGGCTTCCCTTACTTCATCGAAAACCATTAGTTCTGACATTTGGTTCCCTCCTGTCTATGGTTTGGGGACACACCTTCTTTGGTTGGCTAAAACCCTTACTTTTTAACAAATTTATGAAGGAATGTCCCCAACTGATGTTTTGGTACACACCTTCTTGGGTTAGCTAAATTCCCAACTTATTAATTAATTCGAAAAGTTATGTCCCCAATTTAAGCCAGAAGCTTTTTCATTTCTTCCTTTAGCAGGGGCACAATTTCGAACAAATCGCCCACTATGCCGTAATCGGCAACCTTGAAAATGTTGGCTTCCGGATCCTTATTAATGGCCACTATGCACTTGGAGGAGCTCATGCCGGCCAGGTGCTGAATGGCGCCGGAAATTCCACAGGCTATATAAAGCACCGGTGACACGGTTTTACCTGTCTGACCCACCTGGAAGGAATGGGACAGCCAGCCGGCGTCAACCGCTGCCCTGGAAGCGCCAACGGCAGCACCCAGCACATCTGCCAATTCCTCAAGGATGGCGAAGTTTTCAGGTCCCTTCATGCCGCGGCCGCCGGATACGATAATGTCTGCCTCGGTTAATTCCGGGCGGGTGCTGATCTGTTTTATGATTTCTTTGATAACCTGACGTATATCACCGGCGCCGGCACTTACCGTTACTGTTTCAGCCGCTCGGCCGGCCTGAGGTGCATCAGCTGCGAGCACGTTGGGGCGGATGGTGGCCATTACAGGCCGGGCTTGGGGACAGGCAGCCTTGACGAAAGCTTTGCCGGCATATATGGGACGTGTAAAGACCAGTTGCCCGTCTTCCATGGCTATGTCTGTGCAGTCGGTCATTAAGCCGGTGCCCAGACGTTGCGCCACCTGCGCTGCCAGGTCGCGGCCGGCCACGGAGCAGGCCAGCAAGATGGCTGTAGGCTGGTGCTCTTTGGCCAGATCAGCTAATACATTGGTGTAGGCATCGGTGGTGTAGTTTTCCAGCGCATCCACATCCGCTACATATACCTTGTCTGCACCGTATTCTCCCAGTTTTCCCGCCAGGCTGCCGACTCCCCTGCCCATCAGAACGGCACAAAGCTCTTCGCCCAGGGCGTCGGCCGCCTTGCGGCCCGCACTTAACAATTCATAGGTTACCTTTTTAATTTCTTCGTCGCGCTGTTCTGCAAATACCCAGATCCCTTTTGCCATACTATTTAAAACCTCCTAATCTGCCGGTAAACGCTCTTCTGGAAATGTCATCCTGAGCGTTAGCGAAGGATCTAGATTCTTCACTTCGTTCAGAATGACATAAAATGTCCCGGGTTTTCATGATCTAATGGCGCCGCTCGCGGCATGGCTGTCTTAATTGATAAATTAACACAAGCAATCAGTTTTGTTAGTTATATAACCTTGGCCTCTTCCCTGAGGAGCCTGGCCAGCTCACGGGCAGCCTCAGCCGGTTCGCCGGGGACGGTTTTACCGGCTGCCCTGGCAGCGGGCATAAAGAAATTCAGGGCTTTGACCTTGGGAGCAACCTGGGCTGCGTCCAGGCCGATTTCAGCAAGACCTATTTTCTGCATCGGTTTTTTCTTGGCCTGCATAATGCCCTTCATGGAGGGATAACGGGGTTCGATTCCACCCTTCTGCGCCGTCAGAACTGCAGGCAGGCTAACCTCGATAACGGCACTGCCGCCGTCTATGTCGCAGGTAGCTACGGCCTTGCCTTCTTCCACTTCGGCCTGGGTAACCACGTTAACCACGGGTACGCCCAGTATTTCCGCCACCCTGCCGCATACTTGGACCGAACCGTCGTCTATGGCCTTAAAGCCGCCGAGAATTATATCATATTCCATGCCGCCCACTGCTTTGGCCAGAATGGTGGCGGTGGTGAACTCGTCAATTTCCTCAGTGCCGGGATCTACTAGCACAGCTTTATCGGCGCCCATGGCCAAGGCCTGGCGCAGTGCGCTCTGGACCTCGTCACCACCGAGGCTGACTACTGTTACTTCTCCCTTTAATTTTTCCTTGATGCGCAGGCCCAGTTCCACGGCATACTCATCGTATGGGTTCATTACCAGGCTGACGCCCTGTTTGTTTATTTTTCCGCTGCCGTCAAGGGTTATCTTGGCCTCGGTATCAAATACTTGTTTCATTAAAACAACAATTTTCATTGTCTTCCTCCCGTCACACCTGTCTCTATTTTAAAATGCTGGCGGCAATGACCATGCGCTGTACTTCGCTGGTGCCTTCATATATCTCTGTAATTTTGGCGTCACGCATCATGCGTTCTACCGGGTATTCTCTGGTGTAGCCGTAGCCGCCGAAAATTTGTACCGCCTTGGTGGTAATCCACATGGCCGCTTCAGAGGCAAATACTTTTGCCATGGCAGCTTCTTTGCTGTAAGGGAGTTTGTTATCCTTCAGCCAGGCAGCTCTATATGTCAGCAGCCTTGCTGCTTCAATCTTGGTTGCCATATCAGCCAGCATCCACTGTATACCCTGATTTGCCGATATGGGCTGGCCGAACTGCTCCCGGATTTTACTGTAATTAATGGCAGCCTCATAAGCTCCCTGAGCAATGCCGACAGCCTGTGCTGCAATTCCTATGCGCCCGCCGTCGAGGGTCGTCATGATTAGCTTAAAGCCCATGCCTTCCTGCCCCAGCAGGTTTTCCTTCGGTATGCGGCAGTTTTCAAAAACCAGTTCGTACGTGGCGGATGCGCGTATGCCAAGTTTGTGTTCTTTCTTGCCGAAGGTAAAGCCCGGCGTTCCTTTTTCTACTATGAAGGCGGATATGCCTTTGTGTTTAAGGCTTTTGTCGGTAACTGCAATAATTACATAAATATCTGCTTGAAATGCATTGGTAATAAATATTTTAGTGCCGTTAAGTACGTATTCGTCCCCGTCAAGCACCGCAGTTGTTTTGGTTGCGCCTGCATCGGTGCCCGCAGCAGGTTCGGTTAAACCCATGGCGCCGATTTTATCTCCGTTAGCCAGCGGAATGAGGTATTTTTGTTTCTGTTCCTCTGTTCCAAAGTGATATATAGGCCAGGCGCACAGGGATGTGTGGGCCGAAACGAGAACACTACTGGAAGCGCAAACGCGGCTAAGTTCTTCTACGGCTATGGCGTAACTTATATTATCCATGCCCGCTCCCTCGTAATCATCGGGAAAAGGTATGCCGCTAAGGCCTATCTCGGCCATCTTTGTCCATAAACTCCAGTCGTATTC
>Ga0209643_1002658_pt1 | contig 10925 bp, 11 predicted proteins | sample AutmiccBRH37_all_FD_187383 | JGI IMG/M metagenome (GOLD analysis project Ga0209643, IMG submission 187383) | Deep subsurface microbial communities from Mt. Terri, Switzerland - Autotrophic microbial communities BRH/37_all (SPAdes) (version 2) | ecosystem: Environmental > Aquatic > Deep... | reverse complement strand
ATAAGATAAACAAAAGACGGCATAGTCTGCATAAAGTCCAGAATCGGGGTTATTAATCTGTTTATTTTATTGTTTCTGCCAGCCATAATTCCTATTGGGATACCTATGACAATACAGACGAGAGCAGAAATAATCACTAAGACAAGTGTATCTAAAAAAGCTGGCCAGAGTGTGAGATTATAGATGAAAAACAATCCAAGTGCCGAGCCCAGCGCGAGCTTCCAACCGCTTGCCCTCCAAGCTAAGAGAACAAATATAATGATTATTACCCACCATGGAAGAAAAGCTAGGAGAGATTGAAGACCTTTAATTATCGATCCAAAAGTATCCGAGAAAGTATCCAAGCTATTTCCAAAAGTCGATGTAAACCATTTAACTACCTTGTCAACTATTTCAGCTAAAGGAAACTTAGGCATCTCCTTCACCACCTTTATCTGATGAGAGCGCAGCCAAGATAGAACCTCTGACGATAATCCCAATCAATCTATTTTCGGCATCAACTACCCCCATTGGTAGTTTGCTTTCAGCGATTATCCCAAGAGTCTCTTGAATAGGTACATCGTCTCTTACCACAGGTCCTTGGGGCAACTCTACATCCTGTAGACTATTAATACCAGCATTCCGAGCCTCCACGGCTAAGTCAACTGTAATAATCCCCTTTAAGTGTCTCTCTCTATCTAGCACAAATACGCTGGAAATACCATGTTCTTTCATGATTCTCAAAGCTACTCCAGGGCCATCACGGGTGGTGATAACTGGCTGGGGTTTTTTCATTACATCTCGGGTGGTTAAAATCTTGCTTCTATCCACACCTCTGACGAATTTTACAATGTAATCATCTGCAGGGTTATTCGTTATTTCTTCCGGTGTTCCAACCTGGACCAAAGCACCATCCCTTAAAAAGGCTATTCTGTCACCAAGTTTAAGTGCTTCATTAAGATCATGAGTAATAAAAACTATAGTCTTATTCATTTTTTGCTGAAGACTAAGTAATTCATCTTGCATCTCTTCTCGAATTAGAGGGTCAAGAGCACTAAATGCTTCATCCATCAGTAGAATATCTGAGTCATTGCTCAAGGCACGTGCTAAACCAACGCGCTGTTTCATCCCTCCGCTAAGTTGATCAGGATACTGATCCTCATAACCTTTAAGTCCAACCAATTCTAGGGTAGCCACAGCTTTTTCTTCTCTTTGTTTCTTATCAACACCCTTCACCTCTAGCCCATAGGCAGTATTTTGCAGAACTGTTCTATGTGGCAATAAGGCAAACTGTTGAAAAACCATTGCGGTTCTTTCTTGGCGAAATACTCTTAATTCCTTGTCTTTTAGTTTTGTTATGTCCGTTCCGTCAATCACAATCGATCCAGAACTCGGTTCTATCAACCTGTTAAGGCAGCGTAGAATAGTTGACTTACCGCTTCCTGATAATCCCATAACAACAAAGATTTCTCCTTGATTGATGGTAAAGCTTACATTATCAATACCAACAGTAAGTCCAGTTTCTTTAAGTATCTCACTCTTTGATTTTCCCTCTTCAAGCATAGCCAAGGATTTCTGGGGATGACCACCAAATACTTTAATGAGGTTTTTGACCATTATCTTTTCAGACATATATTCCTCCTATCAATAACAAAACCCTTTGGAATGTCCAGAGGGTTCCTTCATCCTAATTTAAACTAGGATGGCCGTGTATTAATAATGCAGTCAATGGAACTCCCAGACCAACGCTTACGGAGTTAGCTGACGGACTCGGGTAGTCTGTACCCCTACATTCTCTTAAGAATGATTCGCCCCAAATAATGGTTCCCCCGTTTTTTCCTTATAGAAAAACTAAGCGATAAAATTATCTCAGTTATTTTATTGTTTCCATTGAAAATTATACCACTTTATGAACTTCCTAACAACCCCAAAATTTTTATTAAGTTGTATGTGTTCTTTATTCTTTATTTTATGTTACATGTTATTTTTTCTTTTCAGAGTTTTTTTATGCTTATATATTTTACTTTTAGCAATAATTTTGATAAGAGTCAGAAAAAAGACCTCCCACTTGAAAGTGAGAGGTCAACAGCTTTTATTTTACAACTATATTTGCTAATTTACCTGGTATTGTAATTAACTTTATCACAGTTTTCCCTTCAAGGTGTTGCTTGACCTTTTCTGAAGAGAGGATTGTATTTTCCAGTTCTTCTTGGGAGATCTGGGCTGGAACCTGAATCTTATCTCTTACCTTGCCATTTACCTGAAGAACTATCGTAACTTCATCCTCTGCAAGAGCATTTTCATCAAGTTTTGGCCAAGACTGTTTATGAATACTTTCTTTATAGCCTATCCCGCTCCAAAGTTCTTCTGTGACATGAGGTGCAAAAGGAGCCAGAAGCAGGAGAACAGCTTCAATCCCTTCTCGAGCAACCGCCAGATTTACTTTAGGTTGTTCTTTATATAGATAAAGAGCATTGACTAATTCCATAATAGAACTGATTGCAGTGTTGAAATTAAATCTTTTTCCCACATCATGAGTCACTTTCTTAATCGTGGTATGGGTCTGAAGACGCATCTTCTTAGAATGACTATCTATATCAGCAAAATCATTGTTACCTTTAATATTCGTTCTACTTAGGTCATCCTCATACTGATATACCAAACGCCAGACACGATTCAGAAAACGGAAACAACCTTCCACCCCTTGATCGCTCCATTCCAGGTCTCGTTCAGGAGGTGCAGCGAATAAGATAAACATTCTGGCAGTATCTGCTCCATATCTTCCGATAATCTCCTCAGGACTGACTACATTCCCTTTGGATTTAGACATCTTCGAGCCATCCATGCAGACCATCCCTTGCGTTAGAAGATTTTCAAAGGGTTCATCTACCTGAAGATAACCGAAGTCTCTAAGAGCTTTGGTGAAAAAACGTGAATAGAGCAAATGAAGAATAGCATGTTCTACCCCGCCTACATACTGATCTACATTCATCCATTTGTTCGCATTTTCTTCATCAAATGCTTTATTTGTATTACGTGGGTCACAATATCTTAAATAATACCAAGAAGAACACATGAAAGTATCCATAGTGTCTGTTTCTCTTCTGGCTGGCAAGCCGCAAGTAGGGCATATTGCCTGAACGAAAGTCTCCGAAGTTGTCAACGGGTTCTCTCCGGCTTTGAAGATAACATCATCTGGGAGAAGAACGGGTAGTTGCTCATCAGGAACTGGGACTGTTCCACATTTTTCACAATAAATCATAGGGATAGGGGTTCCCCAATAACGCTGGCGAGAAATCAACCAGTCGCGCAGTCTGTAATTAATTTTTTGTTCTCCTAAGCCTAGCTTTTCGAGCTTTTTTGCCATCTTATTAGCAGCAGTACGATTATCTAGCCCGTCAAAATCCGCAGAGTTAACCACGACCCCATCTTGGGTATAAGCTTCCTTGAGAGGTTCATCTTTATCCTCTACAGACATTAGTGGATCAAGAATTACGCGAGTAATAGGCAAATTATATTTCTTCGCAAAATCAAAATCTCTTTCATCATGACCTGGAACTCCCATAACTGCCCCTGTACCATATTCTAAGAGAACATAGTTAGCTATCCAAATAGGTACAAGTTCTCCACTGAGCGGATTTATGCAATGATGCCCAATAAATATACCTTCTTTTTCTGTTTCAGTAGATGTCCGCTCTATTTCATTCAGGCCCTTCATCTTCTCCAAGAAAGCCAGAACCTTATCTTCATACTCTGTTCCCCTCACCAAATCCATTACCAAACTATGCTCGGGAGCAAGAACTAAATAGCTCACCCCGAATACAGTATCTATCCTGGTGGTAAAGACTGAAATTATATCATTACGTCCCTGCACCTTAAATTTAGCCTCAGCTCCCTCGGAACGTCCTATCCAATTACGCTGCATGGTCTTGACTTTCTCCGGCCAACCTGAGAGCTTATCCAAGTCATTTAATAACTGTTCAGAGTAATCCGTGATTTTGAAAAACCACTGTTCCAAATCTTTCTTAGTGACTGTGGTATCACAACGCTCACATCCTCCATCAACAACTTGCTCATTAGCAAGTACAGTGGCACAGGATGGACACCAATTAACCGCAGCTTTTTTCTTGTATACCAAACCATGTTTATAAAACTGAAGAAATATCCATTGTGTCCAGCGATAATACTCAGGATGACAAGTAGCTACTTCTCTATCCCAATCATATGAAATACCCATCTCCTGTAACTGGCGTTTCATATTAGCAATGTTCTGCCAAGTCCATTCAGCAGGTGGAGTCTGATTCTTGATGGCAGCATTTTCAGCCGGTAACCCAAAAGCATCCCAGCCTATAGGATGAAGGACATCATACCCCTGCATTCTTTGATAACGAGCGATAACATCTACTATAGAATAATTACGAACATGACCCATATGAAGATTTCCCGAAGGATATGGGAACATAGCCAACGCATAATACTTTGGTTTATCATCGTCATCAGTCTTTCCAACCTTCTGTTCTAACCAAGTCTTCTGCCATTTAGACTCAATCTTATCAAACAAATACCTCTCGTTCATTTTTATTTATCCTCCTAATTGTATATACTTATTATTCTGTCGCAGAGCCGTAGTGCAGCATACGCTACTTAGCGGAGCAGGATGCGGAGCGCGGCACTTAGTGCCATGGAGGGCACTAGTGCCGAAGAGCGTTTGCTGCACTGCGGCTCCCCGCCATAGTTGATGAGATAGGGCATAGGGGGATAACAAAAATAACCCCCATCCCTAAGGGACGAGAGTCTACTCCCGCGGTACCACCCTAATTCATTTTGCTCTTACATAGAATTTAACGGTTCTCACCGGTGTTCATTACAACCTGAACACAGCTCCGGAGTGAGTTTCTCTGCCTAACGAACACGGCTCGCACCAACCGCCGTTTCTCTGATTCAATCATAGCAGATACTTGCTTCCTTCTGCGCCTTTAGCTTAGTTAATAACTAAAATTCTATAATATTTAATTACTTAATGTCAATAATATCTAAAAAGTTACTTCCTGAGCATCTCCCCAGAGCCTTTCCAAGCTGTAAAATTCCCTGGTCTCAGGAGTCATAAGATGAATAACAATATCTCCACAATCTATAAGAACCCATTGAGCCTCGGGCAATCCTTCTTTTCTTAGTACAGGTACCCCAAGTTCCGGTAACTTTTCCAAAAGATGATCTGCGATAGCTTTAATCTGCGTTGTGCTATTCCCACTAGCTATCATAAAGAAATCTGTAATAATAGAAATCCCTTGAAGATTTAGAATGGTGATATCCTTACCTCTTTTGTCATCAATAAAGTCAACCATTTTGCTCAATTCGTTTTGACCTATTACCAAACTCCCAGCCTCCTTTTTTATAATTCCAATTTGTTCTTTAAGTCCTGATAGGCAAGAACGGTCAGAGGATGTACTGCTCTGTTTATTTGTCTTAGATAACTAAGTGTATATTCCATACAGGCTAGAGTTCCCTCTCTAAGGTCATAATACAACTTCTCACGCAGCTTGTCCACTCCGTCATAGTTCCTGCCAGGTTCAGTAAGATCTGCACTATAAATCAACATTTCCAGATCAGACATATTAGGTCTTCCCAATGTATGATTAGCTACAGCATTAAGAATATCCTGATTGGTTACTCCGTATTCTTCTTTGAGAATATAAGCTGAGATTCTACCATGAATAACCTGAGGGTTCTGAATGTCTTCAGGATAATGAATCAGCTTCCATTCATTTGCTTTCTTCAATTGTTCTCGATAAGGTAACGATTTTGCTAAATCATGGGTAATAGCAGCAAGCTGTGCTGCATAAACATCTAATCCGAATTTCTCGGCTAGTTCTCCAGCTAACACTTCCACCCCAACAGAATGCTGAAATCTCTCATAAGAAAGCTTCTCGGCAACTAGTATGCGAAAAAAACCTAGCTGGTTAGACATTTATCTCTCACCTTTCTCAGAACTGTTCATTAATGAAGAATACGGTACGAAATGTACCGCATTCTTCGGGTCCAGGGTCCGTATCCTTAAGATAAACCAGTATTTTCAAACACCAACTATATATTAAGTGTATCATTAAAATATCAAAATTTATCTTGTTCAGGAAACCCTAAATAAATGGTCTAGACAGTTTGACGAGGTCTAGCTTCGTTAACTGTCAAGGCACGGCCATTGAACTCAGCTCCGTTGAGTTCTTCAGCTAGGCGTTCAGCATCTTCTTCAGCAACTTCCACAAAACCGAAGCCTCTGGAGCGTCCGGTTTCTCTGTCGGTAATAATTCTGCTTCCAACTACATTTCCGTACCGAGAAAAGAACTCTGTCAGCTCTTCTGAGGATGTACTCCAAGGAAGATTGCCCACGTACAGGGTTTTGGTCATCTGTTTCACCTCTGAAAATATTTTGATAATAGTATAAGCAACTTATACTATAGTATACCCAGCTGGATTAAGTCAAATGTATTTTTTAATGGTAAAGACCTTTATTCTTAATGAAAAGCCTTATTTCATCAGGTAAAAGATACCTGATTGGTTTGTTGTTGGCAACTCTCATCCTGATATCGGTCGAAGAAATAGCCAAGGCAGGTATCTCAATTTGAGCAATCCTGTTCTTGGTAAAAGGATACATTCGAGAGATTTTCTCTATCAGGTTCTTCGAATCATAACCAGGTCTGGAAACTCCGATGATCCTAGCAAGCTTGATAACCTCTTCGTGTTCACGCCAGGTTAACATTTCTTTCAGGGCATCCGTGCCTGTTATGAATTGCAGCTCCTGCTCCGGAAATATACTATGTAGAATTCTTAACGTATCAACTGTATAGGTCGGACCTTCTCTATCAATCTCCATTCTAGATACCATAAAATTCTTATTGTTTTGAATAGCCATTTCTACCATTTCATAGCGGAGGCTAGCATCTGTGATCAGGCGATTTTCTTTATGTGGAGGGCTGCCAGTAGGAATAAAAAGCACTCGATCCAACCCAAACTCTATTCTAGCTGTTTCTGCTGCCACCATATGTCCATAGTGAATAGGATCAAATGTTCCCCCCATTATACCAAGTTTTTTTCCCCCAGCTATTGACTCACGAATCTTGGCTTCCATCTTTATCCCCTTTATTATATAAAGTGAAACTTCTAACAGTAGTTTATTCCTCTACTGCTAGTTTGTTGAACCAATCAGGAACTAGTTTCCCGTTACCCTCATTGTTTTGGTTAAAGAGGTAATTACAAACGGTTAGTGCGTTGTAATAATTGAATTATACATTATTTCTGATTTTATGGAAGTTCAATTTGGGGTTTCTCCTTTGAAGGTCTATAGAGCAGAAAATTCCGACCTATTACTTGGACTAACTCTGCCTGAACAGCTTCTGCCAATCCAGAGGCGATGTTTTTCGGATGATCTGCACAGTTCTGAAGGACGCGCCCTTTAATAAACTCTCTTGCCTCTAATACTTCATCCGCCTGTTTAATTACATTTTTCGTAACCTCTTCCTTACCCACAAAAAGAATAGGTTCCATCTCATTACCTAAAGATCTAAGAAACCTCTTTTGTTTTCCCGTCAACAATTAATTTAACCTCCTTCCGTCCATTCCAGCTCTAATTTGCCTATCATAACCTTATCCCCTTCATGGACGCCATTGTCTCTTAAGGCTTGTTCCACGCCCATAGCCTTTAAGATGTTTTGGAATCGTCTGAGACCACCATCAGTGTCTAGATAAGACATAGCAGCATGTTTCTCCACTTCCTTACCTTTGACCAAATACACGTCACCTTCTTTTTCTATGGAGAACCGCTCTCCTCGGTGGGCTTCAACCATTCTGTGAACATCAGGACTAGCCGTAAATTCTAAAGGAGGCACTTCAGGCAAAATTCCGGTTACCCGATGAAGCAATTTCTCGATTCCTTCTCCTGTAACTGCTGAAATCGGGAAGATTTCAAACTTATCCATGATCTCTTCTTTTAGAAGAGCAAGATTCTCCTGGGCATTATTCAAATCAATCTTGTTAGGGACAACAATCATCGGTCTTTCAGCTAGTACTGGACTATATAGTTTTAATTCTTCGTTAATTGTTTTGAAATCGGCGATAGGGTCTCTTCCCTCAGAGCCGGATATATCCAAGATATGTAATAATAGTCTTGTTCGTTCTATATGACGTAAAAACTCGTGTCCTAGTCCCGCCCCGGTATGTGCTCCCTCAATGATGCCTGGAATATCTGCCATCACGAAACTTTGATCGTCTATGGCTACTACCCCCAAATTGGGTACAAGAGTCGTAAAATGATAATCTGCGATCTTTGGTTGAGCGGCAGATACTCTGGAGATAAGAGTTGACTTGCCAACATTGGGAAACCCTACTAAACCAACGTCTGCCAGAAGTTTTAATTCTAGCAGGATCCATAGTTCTTCTCCTGGTTCCCCTTTTTCAGCTACGGTCGGACCCTTATTAAGATTACTCATAAAACGGGCATTGCCTCGCCCTCCGCGACCACCCTTAGCAACAGTGAATCTCTGACCATGTTTTGTTAGATCTGCTAGTATTTCTCCTGTTATCTCATCTTTAATTATCGTGCCAGCAGGGATGCGAAGTATCAAGTCTTCTGCCCCTTTGCCATGCTGATCCTTACCTTTACCATGTTCGCCCCTCTCAGCCTTATAATGACTGCGATAGCGGAAATCTACCAAAGTTCTTAAGCCTTCATCGGCTTCCAAGATAATATCTCCTCCGCGGCCGCCGTCACCACCATTGGGACCACCTAAAGGCACATACTTCTCTCTACGGAAAGAAACCGCTCCGGCCCCCCCGTCCCCAGCTTTGACAAATATTTTTGACCTATCGTAAAACATTGCTTTACCTCATTTTAATTTACTCGCCTGCAATAAAGACCTTATCTACACAAATTTCTTCCTCGTTATAAAGAATAAATCTGCATTTAAAACTTGCGTCGTAGGTATGAAGTTCTATTTTTACCAGCAGATTATCAGGATCCTCATCGAAAGGAATAAGACTAGTACATTCATTAGTGTATCCATAAAACTGCTGAGCATATTCTTCCTGCCAATGTTTTTCCCAGAATTCATCTTCTTGCATTTCAGGAGGAAAGCTTAGTTCCATCGAGACCCCTTTTAGCCTGAGGTCAAAGAATAAGCACATAAGGATTGCTTGCATGGTTTTATTATAAAGCTTAGATACCATCTGTTGATAATAAAGACCTTCCATCACTTCATCTATATAATCCATTGCTTTTTGAGGCATCTCCAATTGAAGGTACCCTCTAATAACCTGAAAATTATTAAGGAAGTCATGGCGTTGAATTTGATAGTTTTCTAATTGTCGATACAGAAGTTCACGGTCTAACCCGGGCATAATTATATCCCCCTAAACCTAAAAAAATAGTCACTTGCATACAAGAAACCCCTGGGCTAAACCCAGGGGCATGACTTTTGAAGGGTATTATTGGGCTTGAGCGATTGTATTTTCCGCATAAATACTAATCTTTTTACGGAACTTATCTTTCCGTTCAAATTTAACATAACCGTCGATAAGTGCAAACAAAGTATCGTCCTTGCCGATGCCACAGTTTTTACCAGGATGTATCTTAGTTCCACGTTGGCGAACTATAATGTTCCCGGCAGTTACGTACTGTCCGTCCGCACGTTTAACTCCTAGTCGTTGAGCTTGGCTATCTCTACCGTTTCGGGTACTACCTACACCTTTCTTATGAGCCATGAAGTTCACCTCCTCGAATATAGGACTTCGTTATCTAACGATTCATCTATCCTGCTACTAAGCATGACCTAATTTAGGCCCTGATAGATTCAATAGCAATCTTAGTATATGGTTGACGATGACCTTTTTTGACACGAACATTTTTCTTAGCCTTATAGCGGAAAGCTATAACTTTATCACCTTTGCCGTGTTCAACTACTTTTACAGCAACTACTGCTCCATCGACTACAGGAGTTCCCACATTAATATTTCCGTCTTTTTCGACTAACAGTACTTGTTTAATATCTAAAGCTTGGCCTTGTTCAGCGTCAAGTTTCTCAACACTGATGACATCGCCTTCCTGGACTTTGTACTGTTTGCCTCCGGTCTCAATTATGGCATACATATTTTTTGCACCTCCTCAAACCCAGACTCGCCTACCTAGGTCGGTTTTCTTGGAAAACCTGTTCTTTAACCTTAATAAGAGCGGTTGTGGTGAGAAGTCACCACGTCTAAACATTTTATCATCATTGCAACTGTTCGTCAATTACTTTTCAGAGCCCAGCCTTTACCACCACAGTGCTCACATTTCGTAGTATAACGAGCTTCTAAAGTCTGTCCCTCTTTCTTCCGGGTTATCTCTACTAATCCTAGTCGTGTTAATCCCATTACTCTACACTTAATCCTATCTTGCTGAAAAGAAATTTCAAGTTGCGCTAGAACCTTGTCCCAATCTTCTTTGTTTTCCAGGTCAATAAAATCAACAATTATAATCCCACTGAGATTGCGCAGTCTGATCTGTCGCGAGACTTCTGCAGCAGCCTCAAGATTCAGTATAAGTATCGTGTCCTGGAGGTTTTTGTCACCGATATATTTTCCTGAATTAACATCGATTGAAGTAAGTGCTTCTGTCTTTTGAATTACCAGGTATCCTCCATTTTTCAGTTCTACCTTTGGTAAGACAGCATGTCTTATCTGATTAATCAAATCATAACGTTCAAAAAGATTTCCTCTTAAATCAGTCCAAACTTTGTTTGCGGCAGTACAGTTTATCTCTTGGAGCCTTCTTCTCAACCGATTAGCCAAATCACCATCATCGATGAAAATCTCATCAACCTCATCATCGATAACTTCCCTGAGCAGTCGAGAAAAAGGGTCATTACTACTATAAAGAAGGCCTTTCCCTCTCTTTTCTACTATCTTTTGGTTTATTT
>Ga0209643_1002656_pt1 | contig 10932 bp, 11 predicted proteins | sample AutmiccBRH37_all_FD_187383 | JGI IMG/M metagenome (GOLD analysis project Ga0209643, IMG submission 187383) | Deep subsurface microbial communities from Mt. Terri, Switzerland - Autotrophic microbial communities BRH/37_all (SPAdes) (version 2) | ecosystem: Environmental > Aquatic > Deep... | reverse complement strand
CAGGCGGAAACTCAGTGCGAATTGGCATTACGCCATTTGGTTTATATTGATCTTACGGCTTGTTATTCCATTTACACCGTCCGCTCCATTTAATGTCCTTAATTTCATTCCGCATTACCAGCAGATGATGGATTCCGCATCAATATCCATGCCTGATTGGCAAGGGACAAGCTCAAACAACCTCCAACCAGGGAACACCTCAAATCTGACGGGCGAAATGCTGTCTGGAAACGAAAAGGGCGGCCAGCCACCCTCTGCACCGGTAGAAGAATGGTTTTACTGGGATACTGCCGCTCTCATCTGGCTGGGTGGGGTACTGGCGATTTCCTTGTATGTTTTGTTAGTCAACGGAATCCTTCTACTGAAAACGAGAAAACTTCCGGTTTGTGTTTCATCGGATATTATAAGTATCTTGCAGGCATGCAAAGCAGATTTACAGGTTCATTCCGAAGTTTCTGTTGTCTATGATGATTCTCCTAAATCACCGGCACTTTTTGGTTTATTCCGCCCTAAGATCGTTATTTCACCGGATATAGTCGAGCGGTTATCACCCGAAGAACTGCGTCATATTTTTTTGCATGAACTGAGTCATCTAAAGAGGCATGACCTGCAGGTTAGTGTCCTGGTCTTGGCAATCCGGATTATTTATTGGTTCAACCCTTTCATCTGGTTCGCACTTTACCAAATGAAACGGGATTGTGAAATAGCCTGTGATGCTACAGTTCTGTCCGCTTTGAAACCGCAAGATCACAAAAAATATGGACAAACCATTATCCGCCTCATGCAATTGCTTTCCGAACCTCACTGGGTTCTGGGTACGCTTGGTTTTGTCAGTAAATTCAATGCCAGGAGGATAATAATGATTTCTAAATTTAAGAAGACAACCCTAAAATGGGCTGTTGTCGCTTTAGTCTTAACCCTGGTTGTTGGGTGTTCAAGCCTGAGCAATCCCATTAACCCGCCAAGCAACGGTCAAAATCAACAAGACACCAATGCGCCAAATTTACCTTCATTACCTCCCGACTCCTCAAATGTCTACCAAAATACCCAGTACGGTTTCAGCTTTTCCTTGCCGGAGAGCTGGCAGGGTTATTCGATCGTAGAGAGTCAATGGGAGGGTTTAAGTCTTGGGAGCCAAACCGGGGAACCAATTGTGGAGACCGGCCCGCTGGTTTCGATCAGAGACCCCCGCTGGACTTCGCAAACCCCGCGGCAGGATATTCCCATCATGGTGTTTACGCTTGCAGAATGGAATTCTCTGCAACAAGGAGTATTCCATATCGGTGCCGCCCCGATCGGCCCAAGCGAACTGGGGCGTAACAATACCTACGTCTTTGCCCTGCCCGCACGTTACAACTACGCTTTCCCGGTGGGATATGAAGAGGTGGAAACAATTCTGGCAGGCAAACCGCTGCTCACCACGCAAGTGTCCCAACAACACCCCGACGCCACGGAATCCCTATTGTTGAATATGATGGCAGCGGGAGAACAGGGTAAAGTTCTTTTCTGTGATTTCCCGGTGAAAACAACATCCCTCCAAGAGGTTGAGAAGGCATGGGGGAAAGCGGATCAAACCGACTATGTGGCAGCAGCTAAAGGCCGTTATGCGACCTATTCGAGCCATAATGTTGTGTTTGGGATCAACAAGGGCGACCAAATATTTGAAGTCCGCTCTTCCGATAGCCGCCTGAAAGGCATAACTCTTGCGGAAGCCAAAACAGTATTAGGAACACCGGCCTATAACGCCGAAAGCAACGGTCAGGAAATCATCGGCTATACGACCAATTCGGAATTCAAAGTTGAAATGGTCTTCCCTCAGCCGACAAGCGAAGATCCCAATCCGGTAATCGATCATTATAATGTACTTTATCCGTCCGGGACAGTTAATTCTATGGCGGACGACCCAGGCAGGCAGTGGTAAACTTTATTCCACCAACAACCTGGCAAACAATACTTTTTTTTCGTTATCTTATTGACAAAGTTACTGGAAAGGCGTTAGGCGATAAGAAAACGAAAGAATGTTAAAGTTTAAACTATATTATGATAAAGATGCTGAAGAAGTTTGGCTGAGAGAAATATCTTTAAAAGGTTTAACAACATTCATTTGATGAAAGGAAAAATGAACTTCTTGATTTGATGGACTAAATTTGATACCATATTTGTATAGGCGGTGATGAGTTTATGAAAATCAGGGAAGATATTCGACCGATTTCTTATATTAAGGCCAATGCAGCCGAGATACTGGATCAAGTGCATGAGTCCCACAGGCCTGTTTATGTAACCCAAAATGGTGAAGCCAAAGCGGTTTTATTGGATACCGAATCCTACGAAAAAATGAAAAACGCACTGGGGCTGATGAAATTGCTGACACAAGGGGAAAGAGACATCGTTGACGGAAACGTTCTGTCTCAGGATGACTTTTTTCTGAATATGGATCATCAGTTTCTTGATCAGGATAATCGGAAGTCATGAGTAAGCAATATCAAATTTTTTGGACCAAAACTGCGCAACAGGATTTAAAAAAAATTATTGAATATATATCCATCGACAGTACAAATAATGCAGGAAGAATCTATCAAGACATAAAGAATAAATCGGGAAATTTATATCAAATGCCCTTTCAAGGAAGAATAGTGCCTGAACTAAGATATTTCGGAATTTTGATATATCGAGAATTAATCATGCCTCCTTGGCGGCTGATCTATAAGATTGAAGATAATAAAGTTTGGATACTGGCAGTGATTGACGAAAGAAGAAATGTTGAGGACATATTGCTCAACAGGTTTATCGAATGAGATTATTGCTAGAAGAATATGGATAGAATACAATGAATTCATCCCAACAACTAGCTTTCCGCACCATAAATATCTGCGCGACGAATTCCTGTCGCTTCTCTTCGGTAAGCCCAGCAGGAGGAGGACCTGGGTGTAAGTCAAATGGGACACTGGTGTCCCATTTGACCCGTCGGATCCTTCAGGGAAGTTATGCCCATACTCCTCGTAGATCTTCATCAGCCTGAAGGCAGTTCGACGAGTATAGTCCACCGACTCTTCCAACTACTTGATCCATTCCCCGTGTTTGAGCATGGCCTTGAAGTTCAGTAAAAATCGCAGTGACCAATATGCTGTTGATCATCTTCTAATAATGATTAAGAATTGATAAGATAAAGATAGGCCGCAACGAACTTTAGTTTCGTCGCGGCCTCATAAATTTGTAGTTTTTTATTACATACGTTTATCACAACTTAACTTCAATCGGCTGTCTTTTTTACTTGTATTTTGCGATTCACGATTCGTATTAATTCTTCATCACAAAGCTCATTGATTAGCCGAGCAACCGTCACTCTATTGGCACTAATAATTTTAGCCATATCATCCTGGGAATACTGGAATCTTAAGCTGTACCAATTATCTTCCAGAGCGGACGCTGCATCTGCTGATGCACAAAACAGATTATAGAGCCTGATCTTACAACAATCCAAAGAAAGACTTTCTATAACTTTCATAAGTGTCATGATAGTCTTGGACATGTACTTTAATAAGCCGTCTTTTAATAGATTTGAAGAGGCAATTATACGATTATCCATTTTATATAAAACTGTTGGTGTCTCAGTAACAATCGACATGTTTGGCATTTGGAGTATTAAAAGTGAAGGTACGGCACCGAATATCGAACCTTCCTCTTGGATGAGTAATATTTTTTCCTTGCCTTCATAATTGGTTGTACAAAATCTTACCCGGCCTTTATCGATATAATAAATCGAATCGACAGCTTCGTAAGGGTGGATAAGAATAACATGAGCATCAGATGTAATTTTAATGCCATATCTATAGATTTCTTCTTTGAGTTCCAAACATTGAGATGATAAGAATGGAGTGCCGTATGATTGGTTGTCAGACATCGATAGGAATCATCCTTTCTTAATCTGAGTGCTTTCCTGACTCAAATTCATTATATCATACCCATTTCAACACACTGGTGTAGCATTTGCTACAAAGACGCAAATGTAATACTCATTTATCCTATTTGTTTGTTAAATTAGTATCAAGAATACAAACAGTAGGAGGTGGGGTGAGTATGGATGAGAAGAAAACTCCCGTACAAAAACCAATTTCGAGGAGAAATCTACTTAAAGGTGTAGGTGCCTTAGGGGCAATAGCTACAGCGGCATCAATATCTAAGATACCCGGATTAAGCGGGTCTGACGGAATGGCGTATGCCGTTACTGAAGCAGAAACAATACCGGCTGAAATCTCAAGTGACTACAAAAGAATGGATCAGAAATATACAACGTTTATGAGAGCGGGCTGGGATCCGGAGATTGCACCCCTGTTAAAAACATTTCTTGCCAAGCGGCATGGACAGATACCGTATGAGGAAGGACCAGGATTTACAGATATTGATTTCGCTTTATCCGGTGCTGCCTGGTCTATTGAAGAAGATGCGGGCGGACCGGGAGTTGGTGCCGGCGTAGGCAATATGGGCCTTTATAGCTGGGAAGGCCATATTAATCCTAAGCAGAAGAAATTTGATTCACCCGAACAAGCTTCAGAGATCGTAAAAAAAGCAACGTCTTTTCTTGGAGCAGATTTAGTGGGTATCGCACCGTATGATGAGAGATGGGTTTATACACATTCCTATCATCCGCTTACGCAAAAGGGAGGACCAATTGAGTTTCCTTTTGAGCCGAAAAGCGTTATCGTGATGGCGATTGAAATGGATTATGATGCTTACCGTACTTCCCCCTCTCTGATTGCAAGTGCCGGTACGGCAACAGGTTATGGAGAAATGATTACCACAGCCCATAAGGTTGCTACATTCTGCAGACAGTTAGGATATCATGCCGTTCCCTGCGGCAATGATACGGCAATGAGTATCCCCTTGGCTATTCAAGCCGGTTTAGGTGAAATCAGCAGAATGGGATTACTAATTACACCGAAGTATGGACCCAGGGTAAGGTTATGCAAAGTATATACGGATCTTCCTTTAAAAGAAGATAAGCCGATCACTTTTGGTGTCGTAGACTTTTGCAAAGTATGTATGAAGTGTGCAGATAACTGTCCAAGCGACGCTATATCGAAAGATCAGGAGCCTAGTTTCAATACGGTAAGTATCTCGAATAATCCGGGAGTAAAGAAATGGGTGATTAAACCGGAGAATTGCTTTAAGTACTGGGCCGAACATATTGATTGTTGTAACTGTGTAGCCTGTTGTCCCTATAACAAGATTGAAGAATGGCATCATGACTTATCCAAACTGGCAACCCAAACTCCTGCCAAACCGATCTTAAGATACTTTGACGAACTGTTTGGCTACGGTAAAACATTCAACACAGACTATATGACAGAATGGTGGAACAATAAATAATAATCAAACGAAAATGGGGTGATCTTTATGAGTCTTATCTGGCTTATACTCGGTGCAGCTACACTAGGAGCGATATGGGGATTAGTTTATTGGAACACTAAAAGAAAACAAAGATTTACAAAGCCTCAGTTCAGTGGCTTGCTGCTCTCTATCTTTGTAGGGCTATTTGCTGTTGCCTGGTCAATCAGCAGTATCTTGGAAGATGAAATCCAAGCGGCTGCGATGGGGATTATGATTTTTGGGGGAACAGCAGTGATCTTATTTTTCCTTAGCTTGAGACTGGAACAATTCAAAAGCTCTATTTCAAAAAGCAGAGGTATAAAAATCGCAGAAAACAATGAGATCAGTTGATAATGAAAGGTTGTTACAACTAAAAGTAGAGAGAACAAAGGAATTAATTTTTATACGAAGTAAGGTAAAGATCAATGACAGAGAGAAAAGGGAAAAACACAATTACCTTGGTTGTAGCCTTGTTTGCGAGGCTAACACTAATTATCGCTTTATTTGCAAGTTGGGTTATGCCGGAAGATGATTTACAGCCATTGTTGAATAAAGTCCTCCCTGAAGCGCAATCTTTCAATAAGATTGCGTCTTCCCCCCTTACTTATGAGGGGATAGTGGATGGTGAGGAAGGACTGGGACAGATCATAGGGTATGTAGTGTTCGATGAGGCTAACGCTTATGGTGGCCCGATTAAGATCGCTGCCGGAATTGATGTTGAAGGGAAGATAATTGGAACTATTATAGCTAAGCACAATGATACGCCCTCCTTCATCGAAATAATAATGAATCACAAGTATTTGCAGCAGTTCATTGGCAAGAGTATCTCTGATCCTATTACTATCGAACAGGATATTGACGGTATAACCGGAGCAACGTTCACTAGCAGAGGAATAGCTAAGGCCATATCCCAAGGCAGTCATGCTGTTGCCAGAAACCAGTTCGGATTGGATATTCAGGATGAGGTCGCACCATTTCAATTTGGGGTTAAAGAGATTTCAGTGATTTCTTTAATGATTTTGATGCTGATCGGTGTAGTGCTGCAATACAAAAAACTGCGCTGGGTAACCCTCATAGGCAGCTTGGTGTTTATTGGTTTCCAATTTAATGTGCCGATTTCTTTAGGTAACGTCGCTGCACTTTTAATGGGGTATTTTCCTTCCCCACGCGAGAATTTGGTTTGGTATCTACTCATGGTGGGTATACCGATAATAACATTTTTCGTCAGCAGGAATCTTTATTGTTTTTGGCTCTGTCCCTTTGGTGCACTGCAAGAGATATTAGCTAAGATAGGCGGAGGAAGCTTCAAGTGTTGCAACAAATCTATAGAGACTAAAGCCACCAAGATCAAATATATTCTAGTATATATTGCACTATTAGGAGCCCTCTTGCTTAGATCGCCTGGACTCGCTGGGTATGAGCCTTTTGCTACTTTGTTCGGTTTACAGGGATTTGGTATTCAATGGATTATCTTACCGATAGTTATCTTTACCTCATTGTTTATCAACAGGTTTTGGTGCAGGTACTTTTGCCCGGGTTTTGTAATCAATGAATTCATTTTGAAGATAAGAAAACTGGTGAATACGATAATAGGCAAATTGACCAAGTCGCCCTCAACAAATCGTGTGAATTATTTCAAATAAGATAATGTCATGTCAATATTGTATAGATTATGCCAAAAAATATAGTTGCACAGGGAAAGAATGCTGCCAGATTTAAAGATGTATTCCTGGAGCTGAATTCAAGATTGGTTGAGGGTTTTTCCGAATCAGAAAAAGATGTCTTAAGAATTATGCTGGAAAGAATGTATAGAAATACGGCCATGAACGAAAACAATTTTGTACTGGATGCTTTGAATTTCCTGGAAGTATAGAGTGCAGCGAGGAGGAATATTATGAAACTGTACAAATTGATGAGAAAACCGCCATTTTTCTTAAGCGCCTCACATTGGATGACAAAGAAGGATCAACCGGTAAAAAGCGGCCCGAATTCCAGACAAGCGGTTATTATTCCATTGTTGCTTATTCAGTATGGAAGTATCAGTGCGAAACTCAAAGCGATGACAACGCTTAAGAATTATTTAGTATCTTCTATCAAAGGAATGCGTATTAGTGCCAAGGGTCTCCAGCATAATCCCCACTCCGGAAAGCGAATAATCGATGAAAAAACCTTAAAAGAGATGGAGGACTATGCAAAACAACTGGGTATTTCCAATATCGGTTATACAAAAGTAAATCCGAACTATGTATTTAAGGACTTTGAGATACTATATGATAAGGCCATCATGTTCACAATGGAGATGAATAAACAACTGATTGCCACGAGTCCCAGTTTAGAATCTAACAAGGAGATCTTTAGGACTTACGCAGGGCTTGGTACTGCGGTCAATAAAATTGCTGATTTTTTAAGAGAAAATGGATTCAATTGTCATCCCAGCCCTGCGATCGGCGGTGATATCAATACCGTGCCCACAGCTCAAGATGCCAATCTCGGGTGTGTTGGCAAGAATGGCATTTTGGTAACGCCGGAGTTTGGACCATGTGTCAGACTGGCAGGTATTTTTGTAGATATCGATAATTTGCCTATTTCGGATCAAAAGGATCATAGGTGGATTGCCGACTTCTGTAAAACATGCAATCGCTGCGTCAAGTCATGCCCGGCAGGTGCGATCTATCAAGAACCCAAGGTGTTGAAAGATGGTACGCATGTATATATAGATCTGGAAAAATGTGCACCGCCATTCTCGGATGGTTGTTCGACGTGTATAAGTTCTTGCGTGTTTACCTCCGGTCAGTACGATAGAATAAAAAGTGCATTCAAATCAAAGACAGAGGCTTATTGATAGTTTTCCAATAATCACCATCCTTGTGATACACAATCTCTCATTTTAGCATGAGGGATTGTGTTTTTTGTTGCACCTTCGTTCATAACCGTCCCAAACAGAAATCGCGAACTGCGAAAAAGAATATATCGTTGACAGATATATCATGCAGTGATATATTTTTAATATATCGCTGAACGATATATTGGAGGCTGATTTATTTGGATAATAGTACACCTTTAACAGAAGCATTATTTTATATATTATTGGCTGTGCGAACACCAAACCACGGATATGGAATAATTCAAGATATTAGTGAAATGACTGATGGCAGGGTCGTATTAGGCCCGGGGACCTTGTATGGGGCGATTAACTCGATGCTTACAAAAGGTTGGATATGTCTATACAGTGAGGATAAAGAATCTAGAAAGAAAAAAGAGTATTTGGTTACAAGTATCGGAAGAGAAATATTTAAAAATGAAGTAAAAAGGTTAAATGAACTTGTTAAGAATGCTAAAAAGATGGATGAAGGATAGGAGATGATAGAATGCTAAAGTTCAAACTATATTATGATAAAGATGCTGAAGAAATTTGGTTGAGAGAAATGTCTTTAAAAGGTTGGGCATTAAAAAAATTCTTTCTAGGGTTTTATACTTTCGAGCCGTGTGAACCTGGAGAATATAATTATCAGATAGATTTACTTGATAATTGGAACGGGAATAAATCTGATTATGCATCTTTTATGGAGGACCTGGGAGTAGAAGTCGTAGACCAATGGTGGAGATGGGTATATCTGAGGAAAAAGGCAGCAGATGGGCCCTTTGAAATGTATACAGATGTAGAATCAAAGATTGATTTATATCGTAAGATTATGAATTTTTTCAAGATAGCTTTAGTTATAGAAGTCATTTGTTTCTTTATAGAACTCACAGCAACAATACGTACAGGCAGCTTGATGTTCGGAGCACTTACTGTTTTAATAGGGGCAATATCTTTAGCACTATTGAAAGTAGTTTGGAAATGTAAATGGAAAATTGAACAATTGCAAAATGAAGAAAGTCAACAAAGGTAATTTGATTAAATAGAATCTCTGTTCTAAACATAGCAAAAGGCGCATTCTCGATCAGCTCTCGGGTAAGGAAATAATAAGATACTTATTTTTTGGCAGAGGACAATAAATCTGGTAGTATTGAAACTGGAAAACCAAAAACAATTCTATCAACTTGATGGGGAATGATGAACATGTCTTCGATATTTTCCGGCGTCCGCGCCGAGTGGCTGCCGCTCTATGAACAACTCCGCAAGATGGCTCTGGACAAACTCGGCTCGTTCGACGAATATGAGACATCAAGTGCCGTGCAGTGGAAGCATACCACCACTTTCGCCGAGGTGAGTGCCAAAAAGGACTGTATGGTGGTTGGTTTTGCCTCCGATGTCCTTCATGTGGAATGGGAACCATCGAAAGTACTCCAGACATCCAAAAACCGGGTGGCTCATTATTTTGAAGTGACGGACAATTCTTTGTTTCCGGTATTGATCGAACGTATCGCACAGGCCTATGCCCTTACGCAGTCGAAGCGCGCGCGTAAAGATCCCGCGGAAAAACCGGTATATACCACCATTGACGAATACATAGCACTGTTTCCGGATGAAGTGCGGGACATCCTCGCACAAGTCCGTCAAACAATACGCAAGGCCGCCCCGGAAGCACAGGAAAAGATAAGCTGGCAGATGCCGACGTTCTGGAAGAATGAAAATCTTGTCCATTTCGCAGCAGCGAAAAACCACATCGGGCTTTATCCGGGTGAGTACGCTATTCGTGTCTTTGCCGGTAAGCTGAGCGGTTATAAAACATCAAAGGGTGCGATTCAATTTCCGATTTCCGAGCCAATACCGTATGATTTGATAGCGGAAATTACACGGTACAGGGTAAAGGAAAATGCGGGAAAGGCAAAAGGCGGTATCAACAAGAAGGAATATGCCTTTGAAGCTGTCATCCAAAAGGTTCCAGATATTGACGGTGCTTATGTGGAGATCCCGTTTAATGTCAAAGAAGAATTTGGTAAAGGCCGCGTTCCTGTCCACGTCACTTTTGACGGGGAACCCTACGACGGCAGTGTGGTCAAAATGGGTACACCCTGTCACATCATCGGTATCCGCAAAGAAATTCGAGCCAAAATCGGTAAACAGCCAGGCGATACCGTCAAGGTTACCCTGAAGGAAAGGGATAATTGAGCTTGATAACAAGGCCTTGAGCGATTATAACGAGTCGCAAGAGGTCTTTTTTTGATTATATTAATTTATAGAAAGAATTTTTTCCAACACAAGCTTATATTAACGTTAATTTTAATATTATTTTGTTATAATTAGTAGTAGCTAGCACCGCTTAGGATCTTATATCAATAGAAGAGGGTTTAGGGAGATAAGCAGATGAGTGAAAAAAGAGACAAATGGGATCTTTCATTGAAAAATATTGTTACACCCCTGATCTTTCTGGGAATATTCTGGGGGCTGGCAATAGTATTAACGATTACATCCGGTATAGTTTTTTATTTGTTTAACTTTGGCTACATAGGAACTTCGATAGCAATTGGTATTTTTCTGATTCAGGCTTTACCCAAAAAGCATAAAGCATGGGGAAGAAGAACCTCTCAAATCCTCGTCGGATGCTATATGTTGTTTTTTCTCGGATTGTTCAACAGAGAAAACATGCAGATCGAAGGTTTCTTCATGTTGCTCTTAGC
>Ga0209643_1002655_pt1 | contig 10943 bp, 9 predicted proteins | sample AutmiccBRH37_all_FD_187383 | JGI IMG/M metagenome (GOLD analysis project Ga0209643, IMG submission 187383) | Deep subsurface microbial communities from Mt. Terri, Switzerland - Autotrophic microbial communities BRH/37_all (SPAdes) (version 2) | ecosystem: Environmental > Aquatic > Deep subsurface... | reverse complement strand
GTCCGTCCCGCCGGATAAGACCTTGGCTTTGGAACCAAAACGAGCGAGCGCTTCGCAGGCCTCTGCTAGACTATCCGGCATATAATAATCAAAATCAGGTAGGTACATTCAAATCCCTCCTTAAAATATGAAGACTGGGTCTTGAGTCTTAGCTGTTTAAATTCTCCATTTATCGACTAACTCGTAATTCTGCCCATGTAAAATATTCCAAGAATATGATTATTATAGCAGGCCACTAATCCCTAAACTATTACTGATTTAGGTAAGAATAGCTTGAGAAAACTGTCTATGTTAGGAATACAAATAAGTCGCAAAGGGTATTTTTCCCTGCGACTTATTTGTTAAAAACTCATTATAATCTTTAACTAGTTTAGTTAAAGATCTTCTATTGTTGTTTGGCTAATTATCTTCCATTATTAAGTTAAAGCTAAAATATGCTTTTATTTCGAGGAGGGAAAAAATGCCTAAGAATAACTTCTTTGAAGAACGCGTTGAGGGTAAGGTATTATTTAAAGGACATATAATTACCTTAGAGCGAGACATTATCCGCCTCGTCAATGGACAAAAATCAGAACGTGAAATTATTAAAGTTTCTAATGCAGTTGCAATTGTTGCTATTCACAACGAAAATATACTTTTGGTAAGACAATACAGATACGCCCTAGGCTGCAGTCTGTTAGAATTACCAGCAGGAAGGCTTAGTGAAAATGAAGAACCAATGACCTGTGCTCAACGCGAATTACGGGAAGAGACCGGTTATTGCGCTAATTTAACCTCTTTAGGAAGTTTTTACATGGCTCCCGGATATTCTAATGAAATCATCCACTACTTTTGGGGCAAAGATTTAACTTGGGACCCCCTTCCCCTTGATGAAGGCGAATTCCTCCAAGTTGAAACTATCCCTTGGCAAACAGCAGTCGAGATGACCAATCGTGGAGAATTTTCGGATGCTAAGACAATAATGGGTATACTTTTAGTACTATCGAGAAAACACTAATCGCCACCCGCTTAACTTTTTTTACAATCCCGTCAGCAGCTCTGTAAATAGGTAGCAATTCGCGGGAAAATCATAAGCAGAAAGGTGCTTCCGCCTCAACACGCGAAGCACCTTCTATTGCAACTAGGGTTGACGAGAATTATATTGTAATGGCTCAGAAATACCCTGCCTGTTAATCTGAGGGGATTTTTTCGTAACATATATTTCTAATACCTTGGGATAATAATTTAAGACTAAAAAAGCTTGAGGCTTATCTCCTGTTTTGGCTTGCCTTACTAAGCTCTATATTTTATGAAACATTGTTAGCTAATAAAATGTTATTTCTTCCGCAAACCCCCACAATAGTACCACTTGTTCTATTTGCCTTATCTCTAATTTGGTTGGTTTCTTACGGTCTCGTCCCGATGATCCGTTTCTTCCAGTTGCTCCTACCCTTTTTAGCCATTCCCCTGATCCTATTGGCCCTGCTATTCACTACCACCATCAAAACAGACAGATTCTTACCGGTTCAGGAGAACGGACTACTGCCTGTGCTGAAAGGTTCTTATTACTCCCTTGGAGCCTTCCAAGGCCCGGAAGTTCTATTAGAAGATATTGCCAGACGAGAAAACTTTCGAGATCTTACTAATTACCTATTACGAGAGCCTGATTTGGCCTTAAGACTCCGACTGGTATTCGTTCAACACGCCCAAGCTCGAGACTTTTTTTATACCAATCCCAGATTTGAAAAACGAGTCGCAGGCGATACTGTAACCTCAGAAGGAATGATGATGGAGGAAGCCGGAAAAGACCTTGATTTCTCCGAGCCAGAGAACTTAAAAAAATGGAAGAACTCTTTAATGACGCAATTAGTCAACAAGTAAAATCTGCTATAGATAAATCTCAAAAAGAGCTAAAGACTGATTATCTTGGCTTCGATAAAGCCTTTCAAAAATACCATGCGGAAGCTATCAAATATTTACCCAACTATTCCTATTGAAATACAAGTCAACTGTAAATTAGAAGCATATGGGTTACTTAAATAGTACTGGGATAAATGTACTTTTGTCGTTATGGATTACTTGCCTATGTCCGGGCATAAAATAGGCTCAGCAGAATTATCACGCTGAGCCTTACTAATATCTTTTGTAGAATAGAGAGCCGCCTCCATGACGTTGATACTTTTTTTACGATCCCTTCAGCAGCTCTGGTAAAAAGGTAGCAATTCCCGGGAAAATCATCAGCAGGATTAAACATATTATGATTGTACAGAGGAACGGCCATACCCCTTTAAAGATTGTTTCTAAAGGGATTTCTGGGGCAACTCCTTTAATAATATAAACATTCATCCCTACCGGTGGAGTAATAACCCCCATGGCAACTACCAATACTACAACCACCCCAAACCAGATCGGATCATAACCTAGGGTCTCAACTACCACAGGGAAAAATATGGGAATGGTCAGTAAAACTAGCGCTAAAGCATCAATAAAGCAGCCTAAGATGAAGTAGATGAGAAGAATCATGCCCATAATGGCAAACGGTGGTAAGGGAAGAGTTCCGACCCAGTTTGCCAGTTCAAAGGGTACTCTGCTTATAGCCATAAACCGGCCAAAAATAATTGCTCCAGCAAGCATCAACATAATCATAGCGGTTGTTCGAGTAGTATCAACTAAGGACTTTTTCAGTTTTTCCCAACCAAGCCGCCTCTCTAAAAGACTGACCATGAGTACTCCACCAGCACCTACTGCACCTGCCTCAGTAGGTGTAAACCAACCGGCAAAAAGGCCACCGACAGAAGGAATAAAGACAGCCAGGGCTTCCCCCAACCCTCCCCGAAGGGAACGAATTCTTTCTCCCCAACTTGATTTGGCACCGGCCAGTCCTAAACTCGGGTTACGCAAAGTAAGCAAGTAAATCATGCCCATGTTTAAGAACATCAGAAGAATCCCGGGAAGGATACCGGCCATAAAAAGGGTTCCCACAGACTGTTCAGTGGCAGTGCCATATAAGATAAAAATAACACTTGGGGGAATCATGACCCCCAAAACGCCCCCGGCAGCAATACTGGCTGTGGATAATGACTTGTCATAATTATATTTATCCATCTCAGGCAGAGCGATGGCCGCCATGGTAGCCGCTGTCGCGGTATTGGAGCCGCAAATCGCTCCGAAAATAGCACAAGCTGCTTGTGTGGCAATTGCCAGTCCCCCGGGCAAATGTCCAACCATTTTATAAGCGAAAACGTATAGACTCGTGCCAATCCCTGAATAGTAAGCCAGAAACCCCATCCAAACAAACATGGCAATAACACTCAGTGAATAAGAAGTAAAAGTGTTATATAGTTCTTTAGCCACCATATCCAACGATGCCGGTACTGAAGTGAGGTGGCTGAAGCCAACAAAACCGACAAGAGCCATAGCATAGGCAATCGGCATACGTACCATTACCAAGCCAAAGAAAAACGCGATCCCAATTAGCCCAACTAAAAACACACTCATGGTGCCACCTTCTTAGCTGCACTTGTCCCGAGAACTTCTCTGAATGAAACTAGGAGCTTGAACAATAGCACCAAACAAAGCCCCAAGAGGCCAAAAGCAACCACATAAATAAAAGGGTAAACAGGTATTTCTGCCGAAGGTGAAACGAGCCCTTTTAGCTTCATAGCATGACCAAATTTCCCCAGGGACCAGACAGTTGCAGCCCACAACATTAAAGAAGCGGCATGAACCAAGACAGCTGCAATGGACTGGATTTTTCGCGGAAAATGTTCCATGATAAAGCTAACCGCGATATGGCCCTCCTGAAAAGCACAGTGTGCTAGGGCCAAGGCTACTCCCATGGCTGTTATAAAGCCTACCAGCTCATAAGTTCCCAAAATTGGTTGGTTGAAAACCGTCCGCAAGATAATATTTGCTACAATCAACAGCATCACGGAAAAAATACATATTCCAGCTAATTTATCCAAGATGCTGCTAACTCCTTTTACTATGCCAGATAATTGCTTCAATTTTAGACTCCCCCTCAGGATTTACTTAAACTCCTTGTTATATTGATCCGCAAGATTGTTCACTTTAGCCAAGATTTCTTCTCCCTGCTGCCCCTTTTTCTTCATTTGAGCTACATAATCGTCCTGAATTGGTTTTATTAAACTAATCCATTGATTCTGCTCTTCTTGAGAAAGGGTAATGACTTCCATCCCTTTTTCATTGACAGCATACTTTAACGCAGATTCATTTTGTTTATCCCATAAACCCATGGCAACTTCTTCAAAAAACTTCTGGTTTACCGCTTCGATCGCTTTCTGGTCTTTGGGATCTAGGGAGTTCCATTTATTATTGTTCATGGTAATGTAGAATAAATTATTGTATAAGAAAGGTGTCAAAGTCAGATATTTGGTTACTTCTGCCTGCTTCCACCCCTGCAAGACCTCAATTGGACCTAAATTTCCCTTTGCGACGCCCTTGGATAATGCTTCGTAGGCTTCAGATTGGGCCATCGCAACTGGCATGGCACCCAGAGCCGTAAGACTTTTAGCGCTAAGACCTGTCGCTCTAATTTCTAATCCTTTTAAATCCTTAAGAGCACGTACAGGTTGTTTGGTATATAAATCTCCAGGGCCTGTTGTAAACACCATCATCAATTTTGTATCCTGAACCTCCTTGGGATTTAACTGTTTGATCCCTTCCCAAGCAACTTTACTGGCAGCCTTGGAATTAGCGTATTTAATGCCTGGCAGTTCAAAAACCTCTAACACAGGAAAATTACCCCGTGTATAAGAAAAACAAGAAAGACCTAGATCTGCGATTCCATTGATAACTCCATCATAAACCGCGTCAGCCTGTAATAGCGTCTGTCCCGGATAGCTGGTAATTTTCACTCTGCCCTCAGTTGCAGTCTCAATCGCCTTGGCCCAAGGTTGAACTAGCTCTTTTTCAGCAGGGTGTGTAGCTGGAAAGAAATGAGCTAATTTTAGCTCGACTGTTTGAGATGTCGTTTCATTCTGAGCAGCCGGAACAGAGGCAGTCTGTCCGCATCCTGAAACAAAAACCAAATTCAATGCCAGCACCACAAATAAAATTCCTCTCCCTAACGACTTCAACTTAATTGATTTACTTAACCCTTTTTTCACAATTATCTCTCCTCTTTTTTAATTTTAGAAAATAAAAAAAGCCCCTAATAGGAGTTAGAAAAACAGAGTAAGACCCCACTTCCGTAACAAAAGACACGGATACAGAGAATAAACCCATCCTTATTTCTACCGTCCTACAACTGACCTACATTATTTGAAACAACCATTACCCTACTATCCTACAACTACCATTAGACTACTAACCTACAACTTACCGTCAGACTACTAACCTACATCTACATGAACGATATCAATCAACTCTATAAACACTTACTTGAATAGTATATGCGTTCCACTATAAAATTACCATACTTTTCTATGAAAATCTAGTTAGTATAACCTTTATTTCCTTCTAAGATGCAAAAAATAATCTCGTCTTGAAGTAAAATGCAGAACGCCTCATTCTTAAGACACCCCTTCACACGTAGCCTCGCCGATGTAAATAGCATCAAAATAGTATATAATAAGGGAAAAAGCATTAGGTTTGAGGTGAAATAGGTTCATGAACTCAATTGATAAGTCCATTGTACAACTCGCGCTGGATAGCTTTCTCAACCGCGAAGTCTACCTCCACCTAGAGACGACCAATGGTGCCTATGCAGCCCATAGGCAAGAAAGCAATATGACTGTGGGTGCATATATTCGCAATGGTCGTATCCGCTTTGGACGAGGGATTATCACTGGCGACGGTCCGTACCGAGTTGGTCTCAAAATGGAACTCGGCTGGGTATACGCCGAGGGACTAACCGATTTTGAGATAGACCAAGAGGGTCGGCTATTGCTCGCCGGCCATGATCAAGAGGGACGACTGGCTGTGGCTCTCGAACTTAGTTTATCTCCATTCGAACTATAGACTCGTCGCATAACACCTGTATACAGGTGTTATGCGTTATTAATGGACTTTGGATTAAAGTGGGAGGCATCGGTCATTGGAAAAACATGTTCTCGTAGTTTTCCCCCATCCAGACGACGAAACGTTTGGCTGCGGCGGAACCATTGCACAATTCGCGAAGTCGGGCGTTCCAATTACTTATATCTGTGCTACTATGGGCCAAATGGGACGCAACATGGGAAAACCGTTCTTTGCCACCCGAGAATCGCTAGCGCATATTCGGGAAGCAGAGTTGGCAGAGGCTTGCCAAGCTATTGGCATCAAAAATGTGATTAAACTCGGGTTGCGAGATAAAACGATAGAGTTTGAAGACCCTGAAATCTTAATCGATAGAATTGAGCGGATCCTCCGCGAGATTCATCCTTCCCTAGTCCTTACCCACTATCCAGGATATGCAGTGCATCCAGATCACAACGCTCTCGGGGATGTGACGATCCGAGCCATTTCTCGTCTTTCTGTTCAGGACCGCCCTGTCGTGTACGCCCACGCTTTTTCTCATGACTCTCAGGATGTGCTCGGCCCGCCGGATATCGTCAATGATATTTCAGATGTGTCCGAAGTGAAGCTGGCTGCGGTCCGGTCCCATAAATCACAATCCCAAATGTTTCTGTCTCGTATTGCAAGGGGGCAAAAAAAGGGAAAGTCCTCCAAAAATCAATTTAGTCACATGCTCCTGAAAGAAACTTTCTGGACCTACCGTTTTTCAGATGAGCGCCGATAAGCGACGACTTACAGTATAATTAATCCATGAAAATGCAAAATAAGCCAGACCATTTAAATAATTATCTATGTGAAAGAAACTGTGTGACTTCATCATTTAAAAGAAGCCATACTGTTTCTTTTTTACTGTGTTGAAGCATAAACATGTCCGTTAAAATGATTTACCTGATGGATTATTTTGTATTTATGGGTTTAGAGGAATTAGTAGATTTTTGTTGAATTATATTGAAATATGTAGAACTAAGCATAGCACAGTAACATTTTTCCATAAATTTTAAATAATAACGTAAACTCTAGTTAGAACTCTATTTATAACTTTAGTTTTAAAGGAGTAAGGATATATGACTATGTCATTAAGAAATTTTGCTCTGCTATTAATCCCCCTACTCTTGGCTCATTTTTTCCCTAAGCTAGCTCTCTCAAACTCTAATGCCAACGTGTTCAAATTGCTCATCGTTTCGTTGGTTATTTTTACTATAGTTGTAACTTTGTATATTCGTAATCTGAGCATTGAAAAGGAAGTAATATTCAAGACCGCAGAACTCACGGATACACTTGCAAAGCTCAGAGAAAGTGAAGCTAAAATGAAAACTCTATTGGTAAATCTGAATGTGGGTATTGCTGTGTTCTCTCCGAAAGGGGAGATGCTGGTATGCAATAGAAAGTTTATCGAACTGGGAAGCCCTAGAAACCATGAAGACAACGAAAAAACTCTCGTAGAGCAATCTTTTTTGAAACAATCTCTCATAGAACATCTGCCTCAAGTTTCGTTGGAGGAGGTCATTACCCATTATATAAACGAGGATGGTCAAAGCTTAACTATGGACGAGTTTCCTCTATATTAAAGTGCTTTCTACCGGCAAACCTGCACGCGAACAAATTATCGGGATAAGAAATCCAGATAACGGTGATCTTCGCTGGACAATGGGAGATCATGAACCAGAGTTTGACGAAGCAGGTAAATTGTCTAAGATCATTGTTACAATTGTTGATATAACTGATAGAAAAAACTCAGAGAAGGCCTTAAAGGAAAGTGAAAACCGACTAGGTGCATTTTTGAAGGTCATTCCTGATATGTTTTTCTTATTGGACCGTAAAGGTAATTTAATTGATAATTATATTGAAAATACTATGATTCCCTCTCATATGAAGGCTGAATTTTTAGGCAAAAATATCAAGGATTTATACTTTGTTGCTGAGCATATTGTGGAACTAGCATTCCTAAACATAGAAAAACTATTTGAGACTGGTGAAATACAAACTTTTGAGTTTTGTTCTGGAAAATTAAAATTTAACAAAGATACTTTCTTTGAAGCACGCTTAGTTTTATGCGGAGACGATACGGTTCTGGCCGTTGTTAGAGATATCTCTCTGCGTAAGGAATCAGAGGTCAAACTTTATAACATGAGTATCCATGATACTCCAACAAATCTTTATAACAGAAACTATTTTGATCATACATTGGATAAATATCAAAATACAGATACGAGCGGAATGGGTATTGTCATTTGTGATATTGATGGATTGAAACTAGTCAACGATACTCTCGGTCATGCTGTAGGTGATGATTATTTAAAGACAGCCGCAACTATTTTATGTGAATGCTTTGGTCAAAATGATGTCGTTGCCCGGATTGGCGGAGATGAGTTTGCCGTATTAGTTAAACACACAACTACTGAAGAATTATCAGCCGAAGCGTCCAAAATGGATAAATTACTAGCTATTATTAATTCTGAGGAACGCATTATACCCCTTAGCATGTCTCTAGGTTATGCTGTTGGGGATGGTACACAAAAGGATTTAAAAGCATTGTTGAAGATCGCGGATAATCTAATGTACCGTGAAAAACTTCACCACCGGCAGAGTGAAAAGAGTAAAAACATTGGCATCTTGACTAAAATGCTGGAAGTCCGCGACTTTATCACCGAAGGGCATGGCGACAGAATGCAGGAATTATCCGGCAAACTGGCTGAAGCTATAAACATGTCGAAAAATGAGATTAAGGACATGTATCTCTTTGCCCAATTCCATGATATCGGGAAGGTTGGCATTCCCGATAGAATACTTTTTAAACCCGGAAGACTTACTAAAGAAGAAATCAACGAAATGAAACTGCATACCGAAATCGGCTACCGTATTGCCGAGTCTTCGCCGGATCTTATGCACATTTCGGATTGGATACTTAAGCATCATGAGTGGTGGGATGGTAATGGCTATCCCTTCAAATTGAAGGGTGAAGAGATTCCGCTTCAGAGCAGGATCCTTACAATCGTCGATGCTTTTGATGCAATGACAAACAACAGGCCCTATCGTAAGGCTTTGTCCAAAGAAGAAGCTCTGGCTGAAATTGTTAAATTCAAAGGGACACAGTTTGACCCTACACTTGTTGATAAGTTTGTTGAATTGATTTAATAGCCTACGCAGTTTAACAAGGTGCTCCGCGTCAATACGCGAAGCACCTTGTTATTGAAAATACCGTTAGGTGAGAATTATTGCGACCTGGTCTTCTGGTCTTAATTTCTTTTGTAGCAGAATATGTAACATGCAAAAACCGCACCTTATAGTACGGTTTATTAGTTCTAATGGAGCGGGTGAAGAGAATCGAACTCTCGTAACTAGCTTGGAAGGCTAGCGCTCTACCATTGAGCTACACCCGCATATATTGGTAGCAGGGGGGGGATTTGAACCCTCGAATGAGCGGGTATGAACCACTTGCCTTAGACCACTTGGCTACCCTGCCATGGCTCCCCGAGTAGGACTCGAACCTACAACCTACCGGTTAACAGCCGGTTGCTCCACCATTGAGCTATCGAGGAATAATATTTGGCGGAGAAGGAGGGATTTGAACCCTCGCGGCAGTTACCCACCCTAACGGTTTAGCAAACCGTCCTCTTCAGCCACTTGAGTACTTCTCCACAAATTTTTCTTAATTGGTGCGGAAGACGGGACTTGAACCCGTACGGTGTTACCCACACGCCCCTCAAACGTGCGCGTCTGCCAATTACGCCACTCCCGCATTTGCTGGAGCCATTGACCGGGATTGAACCGGTGACCTTATCCTTACCAAGGATACGCTCTACCAACTGAGCTACAACGGCAGATTTTTTTGGTGCGCTCGGAGAGATTCGAACTCCCGGCCTTCTGATTCGTAGTCAGACGCTCTATCCAGCTGGGCTACGAGCGCATGTTTGGAGCGGGTGACGAGATTCGGACTCGCGACTTTCACCTTGGCAAGGTGACACTCTACCACTGAGTTACACCCGCAAATTGTTTGGTGGGCCATCCGCGACTCGAACGCGGGACACCCTGATTAAAAGTCAGGTGCTCTAGCCGACTGAGCTAATGGCCCATAATTTTGGCTGGGGTGGGAGGATTCGAACCTACGAATGCCAGAGTCAAAGTCTGGTGCCTTACCGCTTGGCGACACCCCAATCCTATATATTAAGCCTGAGCATTCGCTCTAGGACTCAATACCTTGGTTGCGGGGGCCGGATTTGAACCGACGACCTTCGGGTTATGAGCCCGACGAGCTACCGCTGCTCCACCCCGCGACGAATTTCGATATTCGAGGTACGATGTTCGTCGTTCGAACTTTCGTAATCCTCATCCGCTAGATTAGCTTCTTTTCTTTATATTTCTAAGATCTGACTCTCAAACGAGTTCTTTTGGCTTCGCATTTCGAATCTCGATCTTCGAACTTCGATAATGGTGGGCAGGGATGGATTCGAACCATCGTACCTCGCGGAACAGATTTACAGTCTGTCGCCTTTAACCACTCGGCCACCTACCCATTTTGTTGACTACCTTAATTCATATGGCGACCCCGATCGGACTTGAACCGACGATCTCCTGCGTGACAGGCAGGCATGTTAACCACTACACCACGGGGCCAGATAATGGTGGGCGATGACAGGGTTGAACTGCGGACATCCTGCTTGTAAGGCAGGCGCTCTACCAGCTGAGCTAATCACCCTTGAAGTTGATTGGTGACCCGTACGGGATTCGAACCCGTGTAACCGCCGTGAAAGGGCGGTGTCTTAGACCGCTTGACCAACGGGCCAAAAATATACTTTTTCAAAAAAGTATAAGGACACAAAAGGAACTACTTTTAAGGTAGTCCCTATGTCTTACCTGGCGATGACCTACTTTCCCAGGGGCTATGCCCCAAGTATCATCGGCCCTGGAGGTCTTAACTTCCGTGTTCGATATGGGAACGGGTGGAA
>Ga0209643_1002652_pt1 | contig 10952 bp, 10 predicted proteins | sample AutmiccBRH37_all_FD_187383 | JGI IMG/M metagenome (GOLD analysis project Ga0209643, IMG submission 187383) | Deep subsurface microbial communities from Mt. Terri, Switzerland - Autotrophic microbial communities BRH/37_all (SPAdes) (version 2) | ecosystem: Environmental > Aquatic > Deep... | reverse complement strand
AATTGAATTTCTGGAAAAATCTCAAGAAAAATTCGATTGGATTTACGCCGATCCTTCCCGCAGAAATGATGTCAAAGAAAAAGTTTTTTTGCTGGAGGACTGCTTACCGAATATTCCCGAAAACCTGGATTTACTTTTTCAAAAAACCGACAATATACTGCTGAAAGTTTCACCAATTTTAGATATCACAAGCGCCTTAAATGAGTTGAATTTTGTAAGGGAAATTCACGTGGTTGCTGTTGAAAATGAAGTGAAGGAATTGCTGTTTTTGTTGGAGAAAAATTACGCGCAAAATATTGTAATTAAATCAATTAACTTCAATAAAGAAGAAATTCAGCCATTTAATTTCAGTTTAAACGCAAGTGTTTCTTCAACTTTTTCCGAACCAAAAAAATATCTTTTCGAACCAAATGCCGCCATTTTAAAAGCAGGGGCTTTTCAACAAATTTCAGCACATTTAAAAATTGATAAATTGCATCAGCATTCACACTTATACACTTCTGATAAATTAATCGAATTTCCCGGAAGAAAGTTTGAAATAAAGCACGTTATATCTTACGATAAAAAACAATTATTAAAATTAATTCCTTCAAAAAAAGCAAATATCACCACACGAAATTTTCCCGAAACCGTTGCGCAGATTCGGAAAAAAACCGGATTGAAAGATGGCGGAAATCAATATTTGTTTTTTACAACCGATTTAAACAACAGGCATTTGGTGCTTATTTGTGAGAAAACCTAAAAGTTGTTTTAGCAAAAATCATTAAAATTTAGTATTTTTAGCCGTTTATACTCATTAAAATGGCAAATAAAAACATACGCTCATTATCGTCAAGAAAGGAATTGGATGATAATTTGTTCGAAAATATCGCAGATTTATCACATAAAAACGCGCCTAATTCCGATTTTCAGGAACTGGCAAAACGATTTATGATTGACGATTCCGTGATAGCCGGCACCGCCTCTTTTTATGATTTTACCAGAGAAAGCAACCGGAACAAAAAAATTCATGTGTGCAGTGGAACGGCTTGCATGGTTGCAAATACCCAAAATAAATTGCATCAGTATTTAGAAAAACATTTTGACGAAGACGAAATCGGTCACGCTGCCTGCGTGGGCCGTTGCCACACCAACAATGCGTTTATGTATAACGACAATACCTATTCTTCTTCAAATGAAAAGGAACTTGAAAGTATCATTGTAAACAAAAATTACCAAGAAAATAAGTACAACATAAGCTGCAACACCACCCCGATTTTAACTTCAAAAATTGAAGATATTGAGACTTTTTACAAATTGGCTGAAGTTTATAAAAAAAATCCAAAACAAGTAATTCAGGAAATTAAAATATCGAATTTACGCGGTCGCGGCGGTGCCGGATTCCCGTTTTGGTTTAAATTGGACGCCGTAATTAAAGAAACAAATATCCAAAAATACATTGTTTGCAATGCCGATGAAGGCGATCCGGGCGCTTATTCTGATATGTATTTGATGGAACATCAGGCACATAAAGTGCTTTTCGGAATGTATATGGCAGGATTGACCGTTGGCGCAAATACCGGCGTTTTATATATTCGGGGAGAATATCCCGATTCTATTCGCATTATTGGTGAAGCGATTGAATTTTTAAAAGAAAAAAGTCTGATTGGCGATTTTAAATTCAAAATTATTCGCGGACAAGGTTCTTATGTTTGCGGGGAAGAAACCGCTTTGCTGAGTTCCATTGAAGGATTGCGCCCGGAAGTTCGTGTTCGTCCGCCTTATCCCGCTCAATACGGATTATACGGAAAACCAACAGTTTTAAGCAATGTGGAAACATTTGCGAACATTCATTGGATTCTGGAAAATGGCGGAGAAGCTTATGAAGCTTTGGGAACTGAAAATTCAACCGGAACCAAACTGGTTTCGTTGGACAGTTTTTTCAACACACCGGGAATGTATGAAATTGAAATGGGAACACCGTTAAAAACTGTTTTTGATGATTTTGGGAACGGCTTAAAATCGGAAATAAAAGCATTTCAAATTGGCGGACCGCTTGGAGGTATTGTTCCTTTTGATAAAATTAAGGATTTAACACTGGATTTTGAATCGTTAAACAGCAACGGATTTTTATTGGGTCACGCAAGTGTTGTTTCCATTCCAAAAGATTTTCCGATGATTCAGTTTCTGGAACATTTAATGGAATTCACTGCGGATGAATCCTGTGGAAAATGTTATCCGTGCAGAATCGGTTCTTTTAGAGGTATGGAAATGCTTCAAAAAGCGCAACAAGAAAACTATAAAATTGACCGGCAGTTATTTGATGACTTATTGGAAACCTTGGAAATTGGATCGCTTTGTGCTTTGGGCGGCGGAATTCCGTTGCCGGTAAAAAACGCCTTGCAATATTTTGAGGCTGAGTTAAAACAGTATTTTACTACAAACTAAACGACCATGAAAGCATTTATAAACAACATCGAACACGAATTTTTGCAAGGGGAAACTATGCTGGAATTTGTCAGGAGAATTGAAGAAAATAAAAATGCCATTCCGACCATGTGTCAGGATGACCGATTGGAAAATTTCGGTTCATGCAGGGTTTGTTCGGTTGAAGTGGCGCGCGAAAAAGATGGGTCAACAAAAACTTTGGCTTCTTGCCACACCCCTATTTCTGAAGGATTGTATATTTATCCCAACACCGAAAAAATAAAACGCCTTCGCAAAAATATTGTCGAATTGGTGTTAACCGATTATCCTGCCGATAAAGTTTTTCCATCCGCAGGAAAAAAAGCAACACCATTTCAAGAAATCATTGCACAAATTGGGATTCCGAATATCCGTTATCCTCAAGGAAAAAATCATTTAGATATTCAGCCAGATCGCGAACATCCTTATATAAAATCGGATTTATCGCAGTGCATCAATTGCTTCAGATGCGTTAGAGCTTGTGAGGAAATTCAGGGAGAAATGATTTTGGGAATGTCGGGTCGCGGATTCGCCACCAATATTATCAAAGGTTTCGACACCACTTTTAACGAATCGGCCTGCGTTTCTTGCGGCGCCTGCGTACAAACTTGTCCGACCGAAGCGTTGACCGATAAATATGAAACCAAAACCTTAATTCCAGATAAAACTGTTAGAACAACCTGCACGTATTGCGGCGTTGGCTGTCAGCTAGAAGTTGCCGTTATCGGCGGAAAAATCAAGGGAATTCAAGCTCCGGAAACTGCTGAGGTAAATCAGGGACATACCTGTTTAAAAGGTCGTTTTGCTTTTCAGTTTTATGATCATCCTGACAGGTTGCGGGAGCCTATGATCAAAAAGAACGGCAAATTTGAAGTGGTTACCTGGGATGAAGCCTATGATTTTATTGCTTTGAAATTAACCGACATCAAAAATAAATACGGTGCAGATGCCATTGGCGGTATTTCTTCCTCAAGAGCCACCAATGAAGAGAATTATTTGATGCAAAAAATGATTCGTGTGGCCGTAGGCACCAATAATATTGACGGTTGCGCACGTGTTTGCCACGCACCTACCGCTTTCGGGATGCAAAAAGCTTTCGGAACAGGCGCTGCCACAAATTCCATAGAAGATTTAAAACAAACAGATGCTATTTTTCTTTTTGGGGCAAATCCGATAAAAGGCCATCCGGTAACGGGCGCTAAAATTAAGCAGGCTTTTATGAAAGGCGTGACTTCGATCGTTGTTGATCCAATCAGAACGAGTTTGGCAGATTTAGCGACTTATTTTCTTCAAATCAGGCCAGGAACCAATGTGGCTGTTTTGAATATGATGTCTTATTATATCATTAAAGAAGGTTTGGTGAATCAGCATTTTATAGATTCTTATACCGAAAAATATGAGGAATTCAAAAATCACGTAGCGCATCTAAATATGGATGAACTGGAAACACTTACGGGCGTTTCAAAGGAATTGGTTAGAGATGCCGCGATTGCTTATGCTTCCGCAGAAAGGGCGATGGAATTTCACGGTTTGGGAGTAACGGAACATTTTCAGGGAAGCAAAACGGTGATGTTATTGTCTAATTTAGCGATGATGACAGGAAATGTTGGCCGAAACGGTGTTGGATTAAATCCGTTGCGCGGACAAAATAATGTTCAGGGTTCTGCCGATATGGGCGTACAACCGCATCAGGGAGCCGGTTATATGGATGTCAGCAAACCAGATGTTCAACAATATTATGCACAAAAATACGGGATTGAAAAAATGCCGGAAAGTACGGGATTGAAAATTCCGCAAATGTTGGATGCAGCCATCAACGGTAAAATTAAAGCCTTGTATATTATGGGGGAAGATACGATTATGACCGATCCGAATTCCTATCACAGCATAAAAGCTTTTGAAAAATTAGAATTGATTGTGGTGCAGGAATTATTTATGACCGCAACTTCAGAAATGGCTGATGTGGTATTACCTGCTTCCTCCTATTTCGAAAAAAACGGCACTTTTACCAACGGCGAACGTCGCGTGCAACGTGTGAATAAGGTGATTGAGCCTATTGGAAATACAAAGCCTGACGGACAAATTATCATTGATGTGATGAGCAGATTGGGTTACGACCAACCGACCGGACTGACTTATGATGCCGCAAAAGTGATTGAAGAAATTGCCGATGTGATTCCTTTTATGAAAGGGTTGACTTGGGAACGTTTGGGTGATAACGGACTACAATGGCCAATTAAAGAAGACGGAACCGATACAAAAATGCTGCATATTGGTGGCCATTTCAGAAAAGGAATAGGCACATTTCACCATTTCGATTTTGAAGAATCTCCTGAAATTGTTTCACACGGAAAATTTTATCCGTTTATTTTGACTACAGGTCGGGAACTGGAACATTACAATTCGGGCACGATGACACGAAGAACCGACAATCAGCTTATTTTGGGAAAAGACATTTTAGAAGTGCATCCGAAAGACGCTATAGCTAAAGGAATTAAAGATGGTGACATTGTGAATCTGTTTTCCGACAGAGGAAGTGTTAACATCCCTATAAAGTATGCTAAATCGGTAAAAAGAGGCATTTTAAGAACTACTTTTCACCAACCCGAGGTATTTATCAATCTGATCACAGGAAGCGTTGGAGACAAAGAAACAATGACACCGGAATATAAAGTGGTGGCCGTTGATTTTGAAAAAGTCTGATTTTTTGGAAATGGTTTCAGGTTTCAAGTTTCAGGTTAGCTCAATAGAATTTAAGTTTAAATTTCTTAAATAAACTGTTTGCCAATTTTATAATGAAAGTACTAATATGAATTTTGGCGCTTTTTACTTATCACATCTTCCTAATCAATAACCCAACGTTTAACATATTACATTTTAAGAATAACATTTCAAATTTACAACAAATAAATGCAGACATTAAATTACGAAGGTTTACAACTGACAAACGGAGTTCCTAAAAAAGTAACCGATGCTTTGGTGGTTGAAGCTGCTTTACAAATAAACATAAATAAGGAACCTTATACAGTGGTTATGCGAACGCCGGGAGACGATTTTGAATTGATAAGAGGTTTGCTTTATGCGGAAGATATTTATAAGGGGAAAGAAAATTTGCTGATTGAAGTCGTCGAAAAACGTGACAACGGATTTTCAATACTCAACGCCATAATCCCTAAAAAACAACTCGGCAAAGGCTATTTAAACAAACGCACCTTGCTTTCTGTTTCCTCGTGCGGTATTTGTGGCAAACAAAAACTGGAAGACATTAATTATAGTGGCGTCAAATTAGCAAACAACAATATTTTCGACACCACTAGATTGTCTGCAATGTTTAATGAAATGAAATTGAAACAAGAAACATTTGAAATATCCGGAGGATCACACGCAGCAGCCATATTTAATAGAGATTACGAAATAATTTCTTTAAAAGAAGACATTGGAAGGCACAATGCAGTTGATAAAGTTGTGGGTGAATTGTTACATACGAACCAATTAAAGGAATCATTTGTGATGCTTGTAAGCGGAAGGGTTTCCTATGAAATTATCTCAAAAGCATTTATCGCTAAAATCCCCATTGTGGTGGCGGTTTCTGCCTGTTCTACGTTAGCGGTAGATTTCGCCAAAGAATTTGGTATTTGTCTGATTGGCTTTTCACGCGGAAACAAAGCGACTATTTATGCTGAATAAGTTGAAAGACCGTAGTCGAAAATTGAACTTAACATTTAATTCCTAATTATTGGTACAAAAATTTAAAATTCAAATTTAAATCAGCTTATTGACAAATAAAAAACAAAATCAAAAACCCGCAATTACAACAAACTACACGATTTGATAAATAAAATACATCTTTTTGATAATATTTCGCAAAATATTTTGCATAATTAAAATCTTTATTTTATATTTGCCCCATAAGAGCGTCCCTAAGATTGCGAATTTTTACGGAGAGGGTTTGCAATTAGTTGATTTGGGCGATAAAAATACCCGTTTTTATCCCACAAAAAATCAATTTTAGCTTTTAAAATCTCCAAAATAGAAGTTTTATACAATAAAATTTAAAAGTATTTTAACTTTTTTATTTAAGGCTCAGGCCTTGTAAAATAAGAGAAAAATAGCTTTCCGAATCCCTTTTTTCTAAAATTAATTAGAAAAAATGCGGGATTTTTTTGTCTTTATGTTAGATTTATTATATATTTGATGTTCTTACTAATCATTTAATTCTTATTTAACATGAAAAAATTAAAATTAATTTTCGGATTGCTTATGGTTGCTGCTTTTGTGGCAATAACTGTATTAAGCTATACTTCATCTAACAATCAAGCTGTTTTTAAAGGAGATTTAATTATTCCTAGAAACGGATAACAATTTAGTACTACAGACATTTATTTATTTTAAATTAAATGTAAACCACAATAAATATTTATTGTGGTTTTTGTGTTGAAATAAAGTTGCATATTTAAATTTATTGAATTATATTTGGTTTCTTATAACCCCTATTCAATAATGAAAAACAACAAAAGAACATCCTTGTTACTTAGCAGTTTATTGGCGTTACTTATCGTATCGACCCCTTATTTACTATATTTTTACCAAAACTTGCCTGCAGATTCCGAAAATTGGGAAACAATTTTCGGATCAATTAAGGGTGGATACTTTGGATCAGCTAAAATGTTTATTTATTACTTTTGTTCTAAATTTGTGCCGTTAATGTTATTATTTATTTGGTTTATCACCAATAGACAGTGGTGGGTGCATTCCCTTATCATACCAATAACAGTATATTTATTTCAATTAATTTCTGTTATCAATGATAGTGAAGGTTATATTGATGAAGTAGAATTTATTTATACAGTACCTTTTTTAGTATTAATTCTTGTTATTTTATATTTCGTGAGAAGCAAAATATCCATTTATATACAGGCGGTAGATTTAAAAAAGGAAATGGACGAAAATATGAGAACACCCAAAAAATTTGGATAAATACCCCAATCCATAGACCCCAAAATAACCCCGAAAATATTGACAATTATTGAATTATTATTTGTTACCCCACAAATTTTGGCGTTTTAAAATTGGGAATAATGGAAAAAGACATAGATTATCTTGCGTTTCAGTTAGCGCAGAGTGAAAAAAAAATAGCTTCACTCGATGAAAAAATAGCCTTTTTAAATAAGTTATTGATGGTGGTAGGTGTTGTGATGTTGCTTATTTACATTTTTATATAATTTACCAATCTCCTCATTTCTTTTATATATGGAGTAGCCTTTTAGGCAGCTTTTTTCGACTTTCTGTAAAGGAAAGAATTGTATAATTTTCTTTTGGCAAAATTAGAGCGCTGGCCGCTATTCACAAATTTGGTAAAAAGGTTTTGGTTCACGCCAAAATATTCATAAGTGGTTCCGCAAGCAAACGTAATTTCCAAGAGCATACTTTTATGTTGAAAGTTTTCAATTTTAGATTCAGCAGTTAAACTGGCGTATTCTTTTAGATTAGACTCTTTGGTTTCTGGAGCTATACTTACTAAAAAATGGTAGGCGTCAATAATTTTTGTACTTACTTTTCCTGCCTCAAGCTTTTTTTCTTCGTCCTGAAATTTATCAGGATGCCATTCTTTTACCAAACCTCTGTAAGTAGTTTTCAGATCTTTCAAATTAATTTCTCCTTCAATCTTAAATATTTTCTTGTACTCGTTGATACGCTTCATATATGGTATTTTCAAATTTCGTGCAAATATATTCTAAATATCCGAATTAAACCTTCATTTTAAAATTGAGCATCTTGATGAAATTCAAATCAATAATAATATCATCGAAAGAATGTAAAACATTCAATTTGAGCTGTGTTTTATGAAATCCAAAAATTGGAAAATAACCAGTAACAACAAGCTCTCTCATACTTTTTTTAATATAGCAATCAACAAAATGAAGAAATCTTAAATAAGAATGAATTCTAACACTTTCAATCCAAAATCGTTCTCAATTAATTTGTATAATGACGTGATCGAAGCCAATTTTCAGCTTGGTTTGTCCAATATTGACTGGTTTCTTTTACTCCAAGACCAAAACCGTGAATAAAAATGCGTACTGATCTTAACAATTACCAGTTACTCCTTATAAATGCAAATAAGAATTGTAAAAAAATGGTGAAGTTAAGAAGCAAAATATTTTTTGTGTGTTTTTTTATCCAATTTTTAGTGATGTCAAGCGATACCAAACAATTTCACTGTTTTTTAACATCACTAAAATCTTTTTTGGGCTTTAAATAATGACTTTATCCAATCTTTAAAACTTAAAAGTCGTCAACCAAAATGAAATAAAATACTATAAATGTTTAAACTAATTTTGGATATAATTTTATGAATTAAACGCTGTCTGAATTGGGAATTGCTTAATTTTATCCCATCCAAACAGCGTTTGTTTTTTTAATAGATTTTTAAAAGCTTATTTCTTAGCTTCCTTTTTGCTGAAATCGGTTTTAATAAATAATCCTAACATAAGACGGTCATACGCTTTTGTTTCAAAACTCTGTTTTAAATATCCCATTTGAACGTTAAGGTTTTGATTAAATTTATACCCTAAAGCAGCATGCAATCTGTTTTGGGAGAATGCATTTTTTTGCAGATTCATAATAATTTCATCATAAACATTCAAAAATAGCGTTTTAGATAAAGGTATAATAGCTTGAAGGCGGTAACGCATTCTCTGTTGAAAATCATTTTTAGTCGGCAATTCTAAAAATCTTTGTTCCAGCATATAACGATGTATAATCTTTACTTTTCCCACGCTGTTTTTTAGAACAACTTGCTCAATTAGGCGATTTTCATTTATATGTTTTTCATCCAGAATATCTTCAAATGTTTTGTCTATATTTAATCGCATATACCCAATAGTTCCTGTTAGTTTTGGGTTAAAATTATAATTTAAGCCAAGGTATCCTAAGCCAATTTCTAAATTATTGGTTGTTTCGAATAATCGAAATTGAGCCATGGTAGTAAGGCTTACTTTTTTCGAAATTTTATTTTGAACATCTAAGGTATACCAAGCTCCTAATTCTTGTTCTCCGGTTTGTTGGGTAAAGCCTTTGAAACTAATAAACACGATGGCTATTAATATTATGTAATTTTTCATTTTTATTAAATTTTTTGTTATTTATATTATTATACTATAATAATTTATTCAATGATAACGGGCCATAGGAGCATCTCATTAAATATGTTGGCGAGATGCGCTATAGGTAACCATTTCAAAGTTTAAACTGTATTTTATTTATTGCTTCTTATTTTACAACAACTGCCGACCAGTTTATACCAGTAACATCTGTTAACTTCAAGGTGTATTCACCCTTTGGCAATTCTCCTAATACAGTTTCCGTTATGGTTAATGTCCCTTTGGCTCCCAAAGGAATTACCAGACTGTGTTTCCCTGGTTTTATTTTGGAAATATACAAGTTGTTAATCTGCTTTTTAGGGAATTTAGATAAGGCGTTAGCATCAAATTGCATAACCTTTGCTCCTGCTTTATTGGTTAAGGTGATGTCAATTAAGAATGAACCATAAACGTCTACACCTTCTACCCTATATAATTGGAATGAAAGAGATTTGTCTACAAGTTTTACATTGCTGATTTCAACTTTAGGTTTTACGGACATATTGTGTAATGGACCCCAAATTCCACCATGAAAATGTTGGTTTGTGAACAGGGTGATAAATAAAATTACCATTGAACCTGTAATTACCAGTTTATGAAGACTATTCATTTTCATTGGAAGAATACCAGATCCTAACCAACCAAACCATTTTGATTCGGTAAAACTTTTATTCTTTTTCATTAACCAGTAATCAATTGAATATTTACCACTGCCAGAAAGGAAAATGGTAAATCCAGCTGCAATTCCTAGAATTCCTATTTGCCATTCATCTAAACAAGTGGTACCTAACCAACCGGCCGACAGTAATATTCCTAAGGCCAATCCTGTAATCCATATGCTCATGGCTCTGGTAAATAGACCAAGCATAAAACACAAACCAACAACACCTTCAATAATGGTGAATATAACCATAGCCGCCCAAAGGTAGTCAGGGTTTAATAAAAGATATTCTATGATTGGTTTTATACCTAATGAATTAGGCAAAAAGTGGTTGAATTTATGACCTATATATCCTGCGAATTCTGGGTCTAATGCAGGTTTTAGAAAAATTCTTCTCCAAAAAGCCGAAAAATAGGTCCATCCAACGACTAATCTAAGTGACAGGGTGATAAATCCAGCCAAATAATATGACTGTTTATTATATGTAGTATCCATTGATAATTATTTTATATTAAAAGTTTATATGTATCTAGTATTGAAAATAATTCAATCTTAACACATGTATTTTAATCTTTTATATAAAATATAGAGCGGTATATCCGAGGCCACTGAAAAAGTCATTTTTAAGACTAAAATTTTAATAAAAAGGAGTAGAAACACAAGTTTATCTACTCTTTTTTTTGTATCTTGTAACAGCTTAAAAG
>Ga0209643_1002651_pt1 | contig 10956 bp, 12 predicted proteins | sample AutmiccBRH37_all_FD_187383 | JGI IMG/M metagenome (GOLD analysis project Ga0209643, IMG submission 187383) | Deep subsurface microbial communities from Mt. Terri, Switzerland - Autotrophic microbial communities BRH/37_all (SPAdes) (version 2) | ecosystem: Environmental > Aquatic > Deep... | reverse complement strand
GATAGCGCAGCAATTCCCAATAACGGTCAACCAGTTCTTCGGTCACCCGCTCGGGTCGCGCCACGCTTTCCTGCAGCGACGATTTGACCAGGAATCGGGGTGTGATTTCGGGCAGCAGCATTTGGCCAAACCATGACTGGGCCAGCCTCGCACCGAGATAGGGTTTTGGCTTCTCTCCGACCTGCGCGCCGGACGCATCGATCAGAACCAGCCCTGAAACACGCTCCGGCACCGACAGCCCGGCGCGCCAAGTCAGCCAGCCGCCCATGCTGTTACCTGTCCAATAGGCCTTGTCGACACCTACCGCATCGAGCACCCGGACCGCTGCCGCTATGTTGGTATCGGCATCATAACGGCCCGTCGGACTGGGCCCGGTCAGACCATGTCCGTAAAGGTCGAGTGAAATCAGGCGATATTGGTCGTCGAGCAATGCCACCAGCGGCTCCCATGTCTGTAGCGAGCTGTTCGAGCCGTGGATCAGGAGCAGCGGCGGGCCATCCTTATTGCCTTGGTCGCGATAATGAATTTTTGCTCCATGACCATCATCGACAAACCGCGATGCCTCATCGCCATATTTGGCTATCATTTCGGCGCGATCGGTGTCGGGAGTCCGAAAAATCAAGAACGTGACGCCCAGTAGCACCAACAGCAGAAGAATGATGCGGATCGTCTTTTTCATGGTCCTGCCCTTGTCTGGATTATTAATTTTCTACCGAAAAACCAGTCAGACGCCAAACGGATTAATCCTCCGCCCGCCATTTTCCGGGCTCCAGGCCCTCCAGCGACCAGTCGCCGACACTCCAGCGTACCAGCCGCAATGTGGGATGGCCGACAGCCGCCGTCATCCGGCGTACCTGCCGGTTCCGGCCCTCGCTAATCGTCAGCTTGATCCAGCAGTCGGGCACGCTCTGGCGCACCCGGATCGGCGGATCGCGCGGCCACAGGTCCGGATCGGGAATGCGCTCGGCTTTGGCAGGCCTGGTCCTGCCATCTTTCAGTTCGACACCTTGCCGCAGCAGGTCGAGGCTGTTTTCCTCGATATCGCCTTCGACCTGCACCAGATAGGTTTTCGGCATCTTGTATTTGGGATCGGCGATCCGCGCCTGCATTTTGCCGTCGTCGGTCAGCATCATCAGCCCCTCGCTGTCCCGATCCAGCCGGCCCGCCGGATAGACACCCGGGAGGTCGATAAAGTCCGACAGCGTCACCCGCTTGGTCCCGCTGCCGCGATCGGTGAATTGCGGCAGCACGCCGAACGGTTTGTTGAACTGGATAAGTTTTGCCATGCCCCCCTTTGGCATCGGTGGCTGGAATGAGCAACGCAGCAACGTCCCAATGCCTGGATTAGGCCCCGGCCGTTCAAAACAGTCCCGGTATGGCTACCGGTACCACCCGAAATTGTGTATCAACCGCAGATGCAATTCCAAACATTCGATACGTCTGCCTTTTTGCGCGATTATTGGCAGAAACGCCCCCTTTTGATTCGAAATCCGTGGCAAAAGTGGGACAATCCGCTTTCGCCCGACGAGCTTGCTGGACTGGCTTGCGAGGATCATGTTGAATCGCGCCTGATCACGCAATCCAGTGACGACTGGAACGCCGAACATGGCCCGTTACCCCAGAGCCGCTTTGGTGAACTGGACAAATCCCCCTGGACCTTGCTCGTTCAGGCGGTTGATCATCATGTCCCCGACGTCGCCGCGCTGATCGAGCCGTTTCGCTTCATCCCAAACTGGCGGATCGATGACGTGATGGTCAGCTATGCCAGCGATGGCGGCGGTGTGGGTCCGCATTTTGACCATTATGATGTCTTTCTGGTCCAGGGTCTGGGTCAGCGCCGCTGGCAGATCGGCGGCATGTGCGACGATCGAACTGCACTGCGCTCGCACGAAGAATTGCTCCTGCTGGCCAGCTTTGAAGTGGTCGACGAATGGATATTGGATCCGGGAGACATGCTCTATATCCCGCCCGGCTTTGCCCATAACGGAGTTGCCGTGGGCAAGGATTGCATGACCTACAGCATCGGCTTTCGGTCGCCATCGCGCAAAGAACTGATCGGCAACTGGTGCGATAACCTGCTGCCGGAAATGACCGATGATGACCGCTATTGTGATCCCGATCTGTCCGTCCAGCAAAATCCGGGCGAAATATCGGCCAGCGCCATCAACCGGCTGCACAGCATGCTGACGGAGAAGCTGACCGATCGCGGGGAATTTGCAAAATGGTTCGGGCAATATAGCAGCACGCCCAGATATCCGGATACGGACTGGCGACCGGAGGAGCAGATCGGAACGGAACAATTGCGTGATCTGCTAGCCGCAGACCACCCCTTGCTTCGCAACCCGGCCAGCCGCTTTTCCTTTATCCGGGAGGGCAAAGACGGGCTGCTGCTATTTGTCGACGGGGAATTATATGCTTGCGAGGGAAATGCCATCCCGCTGGCCGAACGGCTTTGCGCAGAAGCGCATGTTGCCCTCAAACCCGAATGGCTGTGTTCGGAGCCCGTCGTGAAGCTGCTCGCAGAACTGTACAATCGTGGCAGTCTCGCCTTCGACTGGAGCTAGACGCCGCCTATTCCGAAGACAAAAAAAAGGCGGTAGTGCCAATGCCCTACCGCCTTTCCGTTTATTTCAGACTTAAGCCTGCTGCAGGTTTACAGCGGCTTTCTTGCCATTATTTCCGGTTTCAACATCATATGTCAGACGTTGTTCTTTTTCGAGCGACTGCATTCCGGCAGCCTGAACTGCTGTGATGTGCACGAAGCTGTCATCGCCACCATCTTCAGGAGCGATGAAACCATAGCCCTTGTCGGTGTTGAAAAATTTTACGGTGCCTGTAGGCATAGTCTTATTCCTATTCATAACTTAATTATGCCCGATCATGCGAAATGCAGAACCGGACGGGATTGGCCAACTTCGAGAAATGGGAAAAAGAGTATGCGACCTTGGGGGTTGCGAAACCATGATTTCGTCGTAACGCGATTTATTAGCTGCCACCCCTATAGCAGTCTAATCCCCAATAAGCAAACAGATGAATTTCTGTTGTTTCCTGCCGTGCAAAAACTGTGTAGCAGCTATGCTGATGAACAAGCAAAAATTGATCGGTTTGGCAGCGCTTCTATCCTGTATCCCTCTGTTTGCCTGCGATTCCCAACCTGCTCCGGCACCACAACCGTCCGCTCAAGGGATGTTCTTTGAACGTTTGAACGAGCTTTGTGGCAAGGCATATGCCGGCCAATTGGTATCGGAGCAGGAAGCCGATGCAGGCATGGCCGGCAAACCGATGATCATGCACGTAGCTTCCTGCGATCAGAACGAGATCCAGATTCCATTCCATATTGCCGAGGGGAGGGACAAATGGGACCGGTCGCGTACCTGGTCCGTGACCCGCACCGCTCAGGGCCTTCGCCTGAAACACCGGCATCGTCATGAGGACGGCAGCCTTGATGACGTGACGAACTATGGCGGCGACACGAACAGCGCGGGAAGTGCAGGCCGCCAGGAATTTCCGGTGGATGCCGAATCCATCGCATCCTTCAAGGCCAATGGCCTTGATCAATCCGTGAGCAACGTTTGGGCCGTCGAGGTTGATGAACCGGGTCAAGACAATGCCAGGTTTGCCTATGAATTGCGCCGACCGGAATCGGCGGATGGGCGACATTTTCGCGTCGAGTTTGACTTGTCAAATCCGGTAGCGCAGCCACCTCCCCCATGGGGCGGTTGACACCCGGTGCTCTCCGAACTGCTTATCGGAACCGGCATGATCCTGCTCACCGTGCTCATTCACGGCGTGGGGATCTTCATGCTGGGGCGATGGCTGCGCATCGAAACACGTGAGGAAGCCGCAGAAAATATCCACCCGATGTCACTACGCGGTATTGCCGTCACGCTCGGCCTCGTTCTGGGCCTGTTCGTCCTGCATGGCATCGAGATATTCTCGTATGCGGTAATATATCGTGCGGTCGATGCATTGCCTACATTTGACCAGGCGATCTATTTCTCAACCATTACATATTCGACCACCGGATATAATAGCGAAGGGCTGGCCAGCCAGTGGCAAATGATCGCGGCCATCGAGGGCCTGAACGGTTTCATCCTGCTGGGTTGGTCCACGGCCTTTTTCGTCACTGTTATCGCACGCATGAGAAGTTCCCGATGAGTGCCCCGGCAAGCCCCGCACGCCATTTTTTCCGATGGTTGCTGGCGATAATCTATCTGGTTGCAGGAATAGCCCATCTCCGCTCACCTGCCGGATTTCTGGCCATCACACCGGAATGGGTGCCGTTTCCGGAGCAGGTCATCCTGTTGACCGGCATTGCGGAAATTGCCGGGGCCATCGGCCTGCTGATCCCGCCCAAATTTCTTGCCTGGCCCCGCTATGCAGCGGGCGTCGGCCTCGCGCTTTATGCGCTTTGCGTCTATCCGGCAAATATCAACCATGCGATCAACAATATTGCGATCGGCGGAGCGTCCGCGAGCTGGCTCTATCATGGCCCTCGTCTTGCATTCCAGCCCGTTTTCATCTGGTGGGCACTGATCGCAGGCGGGGTCATTGACTGGCCATTTCGGAACCGCGATCCGCAACCCTGCCCCTAATGGGGTATTTATGCTATCAGGCCTTCTGCTAAATATGGAACGGAAAAGGAGCATATATATGGAAAAGCATGGCGATGAGGTAGAAGTGACCGAGCAGGAGGCGAGCAACAAGCCGAGTCGGCCGCATAATGTCCGAATCGTGCTGGCAGTTTCGTTGCTGCTCGCCATTGTGGCGCTGTCGATTGTATGGATCATTCCGGCGCTGAGCTAGATTCTGGCAGATTTATAATCTGCACCGGCGTTGGGCCAACTTGCGGGAGCGCATCTGGCGGCTCCATTTGCTGATCCAAGGCCGCTCTGGCGGCAAATCAGGGAGATCAAGTGATCGAAAGTTGGTCAAAGTTTGGGCCAAGAACGGGTTGTTCATCGTCTCTCTCGCTCACTATTCTTTATAATTTATCTCTTTGTTATCAGAAACTTGTAGCTTGCTTTCTGCAAGCTTTGCGATCTTTTCAGGATCACCGGTCTGATCCGTGTAATCCGTACGGTCGTGACGATGCCAGTGCGGCAATTTCCCGTCCATCAGGTCAGCAATTTCCAGCGCATCATCCAGTTCTTCGGGTGACAGCAGCTTTTCCGGCTCGGCCGGCGGTTCGGGGCCGAGCAGCTTCAGCGCTTCCGCAACCGGCGGCTGTGCGGGCACCGCGTCCCTCCCCTCCCCGACAGCGCGCCCATCTCGGTTCGCATGGCGATAGCGTTCCGGCGCATGGGCGCGAATCAGGAACATCAGCAGACGGTCGTTATATTTACGCTTGGTATAGACATGACGTCCCTCGCGATCGAGCACTACATCGTCGACGCCATTGATCGCCCGGTCGAAGGCAATGTCGACCAGCCTCCGCGAAGCGGCATCCAGCGCCGCGTCCCAAGCAGCAGCAAATCTCTCTGCCCCTGGTGCACGGCGCAACCTATAGGCAGCGGTATCCGACATGCCGACGCCACGCGCGGCCTCCGACACCACGCCGCAATCGGCCAGCGCGCCGATAAAAGCGCGCTGCCGTTCCGGTGTCCAGCCGTCCTTGCGGCGCTTGCGCAGGACCGGGACCCAGTCATAGGCGTCGGGGTCGTGGCCGTGGGCATCGAGATTGGTATTGTCGGGAGTGGTGTCAGTCTGGGGGGAGTGTCTGTCTGTCATGAGCGACAGAATAACCTATTTGGTTAGCTGTAGGAAAGCCCCAAAATGATCGTCCGGTTGATGCGGGTCACGGCTGGACCTCCATCCGCATGCCCCTGCAAGCGGCGCAAGTCAGGCTTTCGTCCGGCCCATTGAATCCGAAGGGCCGACGCCCAAATCTTTCAATGCATTTTCAACGGGGCCGGATGGCGCTGCAAGCCACCCGGCAGCCTTCGAGTCCGGTTCAGGTCTTGCGCATCAGATGCGCGATGGCGCCAATGACAAACAATACGATGAAAATCAGGAACACGATCTTGGCAATACCGACTGACGCACCAGCAATTCCGCCGAATCCGAGGACGGCGGCGATCAGGGCAATAACCAGAAATGCGATGGCTAAACGTAACATGATGGTTTCCTTCATTGATATTCGGTGGCGGCAATTGGTGGCAAGAGACCAGCCAAAGCTCACATCGGGCTGGTGGATCGTTCCTGTTTTCTCGGTGCGTCCTCAAGCTAAACCCCCGCATGGGGATATCGTTGCATGGGGTGATCGTGGAACCGAGAATATCGTAGACTTATCAGCCTTGTCGTCCTGAAGTTGCTTCAAGACCTCGTGCGCCGCAAGCAGGAATATGAGGCGAAGCGGAAACGCCTGCCCGCAGCGATCGAGGAAGGCCGTGCTTCGGGGATTAGCGAGCGGACCATCGAAGCTATTGTCGCCGACGCAAAAAAGCAGATCAGGAAGGAAGCCAACGCAAAGCGCAAAAATGCGGCTTGAGCTTAGCAGTTCCGCCGATGCGGATCTGACGGCAATATTGGATTAAGGCATAGAGAGCTTTGGTTGGGATGCAGCGGCCCGCCATCTGCGCGAGCTTGATCGCGTCTTCGACCTGTTGCGCGAGCATCCGCAGGCGGGGCCAGTTTATATGGGTCTGCAACCGGAGTGCCGGTCTTTGTCATATCGCAATCACAGGATTTATTATCAGCTTGAGGATGATCTTATCAGGATATTGCGCGTGTTGCACATCCATGGATACCGAGCGGTGGTTGGGCTGATACCGGGCTGGGCCGTTTCTGCTCAAAAGCTTGTGTGTTCCAAGCCCCCCGGCAAGATTGTAGTCCGTTGTCAAATAATTGACATTGTTACACGCCATATACGGTGTTCCCCGACATCCCGACTCATAAATTGACAAGAATCTCTGGTCTACTCCTGATAATGCGCGCAAAACAACTCTCAGACGCTGCAAATATATTGACAGCAAATTGATAACCGCCTCCCCATTTTAAGGAAGAAGCCCATGTCCTATCAAGATTTCCAAAGCGCTGCCAAGCGCCTGATCAACAGCAAAGACGGCGCATGGACCGGTATTGATGCCGAGTCCGTTGCCCGCATGCAGCTGCAGAACCGGTTCAAGACCGGCCTCGACATCGCCAAATATACCGCCGCGATCATGCGCGAGGATATGGCCGCCTATGATGCCGACAGTTCCCAATATACCCAGTCGCTGGGTTGCTGGCACGGCTTTATCGCGCAGCAGAAGATGATTTCGATCAAGAAGCATTTCGGCGATACCAAGCGCCGCTATCTCTATCTGTCCGGCTGGATGGTTGCCGCCCTGCGCAGCGAATTCGGCCCCCTGCCCGACCAGTCGATGCACGAAAAGACCTCGGTGCCGGCGCTGATCGAAGAGCTGTACACCTTCCTGCGCCAGGCCGATGCGCGCGAGCTCAACCTGCTGTTCCGCGACATTGATGCGGCGCGCGAGGCAGGTGATGCGGCTGCGGAAAAGGCGGCGATGGGCAAGGTCGAGAATTTCCAGACCCATGTCGTGCCGATCATTGCCGATATCGATGCCGGTTTCGGCAATGCCGAAGCAACCTATCTGCTTGCCAAAAAGATGATCGAGGCAGGAGCCTGCGCCCTGCAGATCGAAAACCAGGTCTCGGACGAAAAGCAGTGCGGCCATCAGGACGGCAAGGTCACCGTGCCGCACGAGGATTTTCTCGCGAAGATCCGCGCCTGTCGCTATGCTTTCTTGGAGCTGGGCGTCGACGACGGCATCATCGTCACCCGCACCGACTCGCTCGGCGCCGGCCTGACCAAGCAGATCGCGGTGTCCAACGAACCCGGCGATCTCGGTGACCAGTATAACAGCTTCCTCGACTGCGAGGAAATCGATCCCGCCACGGCGAAGAATGGCGATGTCATCCTCAACCGCGACGGCAAGCTGCTGCGTCCCAAGCGGCTCCCTTCCAACCTGTTCCAGTTCCGGCCCGGCACCGGCGAAGACCGCTGCGTTCTGGACAGCATCACCTCGCTGCAGAATGGCGCCGACCTGCTGTGGATCGAGACCGAAAAGCCTCATGTCGAGCAGATCGCCGGAATGATGGACCGTATCCGCGAAGTCGTTCCGAATGCGAAGCTGGTCTACAACAATTCGCCGTCGTTCAACTGGACGCTGAATTTCCGCCAGCAGGTCTATGACGCGATGGCCAAAGAAGGTCTGGATGTTTCGGAATATGATCGCGCCGACCTGATGGACGCGAAATATGATGATACCGAACTGGGCGAAGCGGCCGACAAGCGGATCCGCACCTTCCAGGCCGATGGCTCGAAGCGCGCCGGTATATTCCACCATCTGATCACGCTTCCGACCTATCATACCGCGGCCCTGTCGACCGACAATCTGGCCAAGGAATATTTCGGCGACGCCGGCATGCTGGGCTATGTCCTGGGCGTGCAGCGCAAGGAAATCCGCGAAGGCATTGCCTGCGTCAAGCACCAGAACATGTCGGGCAGCGACATCGGCGACGACCACAAGGAATATTTCGCCGGCGAGGCGGCACTGAAAGCCGGCGGTGCCCACAATACGATGAACCAGTTCGGCTGAGCCATCAGACATCGGGTGCCCTGCCCCTTCGGGGCACCCGGTATATCCGTTTTCCTGGGGAGGAAAAACTATCCGTCGGCAGCAATGCCGGCGGATTTTTTCTGTGCAATCAATCCTCCGGCCCGCTATCGGGAACGATCATATTGGGTTAAGGCTGCCGATCCTAAGGATTGTCCAGTCTTTCACAGGGGGCAGCATGGCTTTGCGGAAATCCGGTTCGATCCTGGCACTGGCGGCGCTGCTTTCTGCTTGCGGCGGTGGCGGCGGCAGCAGCAATGTCGTCAGCCTGCCGCCGGGCGGCGGACCAGCGCCGGCCCCCACACCGGCACCGGTCAGCACGACCTGCTCGCTGCAGGCCCGGCAGAACTGGGCGTTCGAGCAGATCAACGAATGGTATCTCTTCCCCGAGACCCTGCCGGCCGGCCTCAGTCCCGCGCCTTATGGATCGGTGCAGGAATATATCGACGCCATCACCGCTACCGCGCGCAGTCAGGGACGGGACCGCTTTTTCACCTTCATCACCTCGATCGCGGAGGAGGAGGCCTTTCTCAATTCCGGCGCCACCGCCGGTTTTGGCATCCGCCTCAGCTATGACAGCGCGGCGTCTCGCCTGTTCGTGCTCGAAGCGTTCGAGGGAGCCCCCGCGCTGGCGACCGGGATCGATCGCGGCACCGAGATCCTTGCAATCGGTACCAGCAGCGCTGGTCTGCAGAGCGTGAGCTCGCTGTTCGCCCAGGGCGGCGCGGCTGCGGTGAGCAGCGCGCTTGGCCCCTCGACCGCGGGCACCAGCCGGGTGCTGCGCTTCCGCGACGCCGCCGGCCAAGAGACCACGACCACGGTGACCAAAGCCAATTATGCGCTGCAGCCGGTGTCGCCGCGCTATGGCGTGCAGATTCTCGACAATGGCGGCATCAGGACCGGCTATGTCAACCTGCGAACCTTCATCGACAGCGCCGAGCCCCAGCTGCGCGATGCCTTTCTGCAGTTCCGCAACGCCGGCGTGACCGAGCTGGTCATCGACCTCCGCTACAATGGCGGCGGGCTGGTACGCACCGCCCAGCTGTTCGCCGACCTGCTAGGCCGCAACCGCTTTGCCAGCGACCTGCTGTCGGTCACCCGCTTCCGGCCGAGCAAGGCCGCGAACAACGAGACCCGCAATTTCCAGCCGCAGCCCCAGTCGGTCGCGCCGACCCGCATCGCCTTCATCACCACCGGTGCTTCCGCCTCGGCCAGCGAGCTGGTGATCAATGCGATGATCCCCTATCTCGGTGCCGAGATGGCGCTGATTGGCAGCAACAGCTTCGGCAAACCGGTCGGACAGGTCGGACTCGACCGCGCCGCCTGCGACGACCGCATCCGGATTGTTGCCTTCGCCACCGAGAATGCCGCCGGCAATGCCGACTATTATGATGGCCTGGCCGGGTCGGTCGCCAACAGCTGCCAGGCGCCGGACGATATCAGCCTGCCGCTCGGCAATCCCGGCGAAGCCTCGACCGCGCGGGCGCTCGGCTTTCTGTCCGGAGCCGCCTGCACCCCGATCAGCGGCGCGGCGGCGGGCGCAACCGCCGGACAGCGCGAGCCGCTCGCCCTCCCCCGGCAGCTGCTGATGCCGGAGCGGCCAACCCCGGCCCAGCGCGAGCTACCCGGCGCCTTCTGATGTCTGGCTGATGGCGCAGAGCGGTGCCCAGGCGCTCATCGACCGGCTCGGTCTGCTGCCCCATCCCGAGGGCGGCTGGTATCGCGAGACCTGGCGCGCGGAAGCGGATCTGCCCCAGGCGCTGCGCCCCGCCCAACGCCTTTCTAGGAACAGGCCTCGACATAGCCGAGCACCGGCATCGTGCCGACATGGATCTGGCTGACCGTGCCGTCGCTGCCGATCTCGAAGCGCAGCGCGGAGTTGCCGCTGCCGGCATTCGGGGCGGTCAGATATTTGCCGGGGGCGTCGACATATTTGTGGGGGGTCTCCGGGAAGGGGAAATATTGCTTCACCTCGGCCTCGGTTGCCCCGACACCGATGCCCTCGATCAGCTTGACCTGGGAGCGCTGGCCGACCGAGATGCGGCGGACCTTGTCGCCCTCGACGATCGCATAGGCGCCGGGATAGTCGGGCGAGGACAGCACCAGGCAGGTGTCGGATGCCTGCGCGCCGCGCAGCTCCCAGCTGCTGCCGGCGGGCACCGGTTGGCCGATGCGCAGGTCGCCGAGGCCCTCGAGCCTCAGGATATTGGGGTCGGGTGTTGCAGTTTCGGCGGCGGACGGGCTGCGCTTCGGCTCGACCGGCGGCACCGGCAGGGCATCGGCGCTATTGTCGTCCGGGGCGGGTTCGGGCGCCGGCTGCGAATTGCAGGCGGCG
>Ga0209643_1002649_pt1 | contig 10962 bp, 11 predicted proteins | sample AutmiccBRH37_all_FD_187383 | JGI IMG/M metagenome (GOLD analysis project Ga0209643, IMG submission 187383) | Deep subsurface microbial communities from Mt. Terri, Switzerland - Autotrophic microbial communities BRH/37_all (SPAdes) (version 2) | ecosystem: Environmental > Aquatic > Deep... | reverse complement strand
ATAGCGAATAACTTTATAAGTCCTTTGTTTTGCATTTTAAATTTATTTTATATAAATGTAGTTTGAATTAACGTGCAAATATATAATTTCAATTAGGAACTGACAATTCTTTTTTTCTTTTTATGTGGAACTTATCTTGACTTCTTTCAATTGGCTAAATCACGATAGCGATCGGGAGCTCTTTTGAGCCTGCTTTTTGTCTTTTTTTCCTTCTGTAGTGTTGCTATACAACTAAAAAAGAACTTCAATCAGACCCAAAATAGCTAATTCCTGCCTGCCGCAGGCAGGGTCGCTTAAATCAAAAAAGACAAGATGCGTTCAGGTTAATTATCATATCCATATTTATAACAATTCTGAACAATGATTTTTATATATTTGTTGGCAAAATTTAAAAAATATGAAACATTTATCAGACATAGAAATAGCGCAGAATAAAAAATTAATGCACATTAAAGATATTGCCGTAAAGTTGGGCATTGAAGAAGATGATTTGGAAATGTTTGGGAAATACAAAGCGAAGTTGCCTTTAAGTTTTATTGATGAAGAAAAAATCAAAAATAACAATTTGATTTTGGTAACAGCCATTACGCCAACACCAGCCGGAGAAGGAAAAACAACCGTTTCTATTGGGTTAACGGAAGGATTGAATAAAATCGGAAAACAGGCAACCGTTGTTTTGCGTGAACCATCATTGGGTCCCGTTTTTGGCATAAAAGGCGGCGCAGCCGGTGGCGGTTATTCTCAAGTTGTTCCGATGGAAGATATCAACCTTCATTTTACCGGAGATTTTAATGCGGTGGAAAAAGCAAACAATTTGTTATCGGCTTTAATCGACAATAATTTACAAAGCGCTGTCAACAATCTTAAATTAGATGCGCGAACGGTGGTTTGGAAACGTGTTATTGATATGAACGACAGAGCTTTGCGTAACATTATTATTGGTTTGGGCGGCACTGTTAACGGAATTCCAAGAGAAGATGGCTTTAATATTACGCCGGCATCCGAAGTGATGGCTATTTTATGTATGGCAACCGATTTTGAAAATTTAAAAAAACGTTTGGGTGATATTTTCATCGGATTTACATTCGACAATCAGCCAATTTTTGCCCGAGATTTAAAAGCCGAAAATGCGATGGCTATTTTGTTGAGAGATGCCATAAAACCTAATTTGGTGCAAACATTGGAAGAGAATCCGGCCATTATTCACGGCGGTCCGTTTGCGAATATCGCGCAAGGAACAAATACCATTATTGCCACTAAAATGGGACTTTCTTTGTCAAATTATGTGGTTACCGAAGCAGGTTTTGGTGCAGATTTGGGTGCCGAAAAATTCCTGAATATCAAATGTGTGGCCGCCAATTTAAGTCCGAAAGCAGTAGTGCTGGTTGCAACAATCAGGGCGTTGCTTCACCACGGAGGCGCCAAAAAAGAAGCATACAACACGCCAAATTTGGAAATTGTTAAAAAAGGCTTTCCAAACCTGGAAAAGCACATTGAAAACATCAGAAAATTCAATATTGAACCTGTTGTTGCCATCAATGCTTTTATAAGCGATTCAAAAGAAGAAGTGGATTATATTATTGAAAAATGTGCCGATATGGGCGTTCAGGCCGTTGTTTCTGAAGGATGGGCTAAAGGCGGGGAAGGAACCAAAAAACTAGCGGAAGCAGTGGTGAAAGTGGTGGAGGCAAACAAATCCGATTTTAAACCTTTATACAATTGGAATACACCAGTAAAAGAGAAAATAGAAACAATAGCCAAAGAAATTTATGGCGCTGATGGTGTTGATTTTGAAAAAAAGGCTTTGTTGAATTTAAAAAGAATTGACCGACTTGGGTTTAATAATTTTCCTATTTGTATGGCGAAAACCCAAAAATCATTTACCGACAATGAAGTTGTTTTAGGAAGACCAACCGGATTTAACGTCACGGTGCGTGAAATTGAAATTTCGGCCGGTGCAGGATTCATCATTCCAATTTTGGGTGAAATGATGCGGATGCCGGGATTGCCTGGTGTTCCTGCTTCTGAAGGAATGACCATCGACAACAACGGCGTAATTTCCGGGTTGTCGTAATTGTTCGTTTTCTATATAAATTATAGCTAGAAGATTGATTTGAACTAAACTTTAGTTTTCAAGAAATACTTTACCTATTTTGTTGCACTCTATGGCGCATTTACGACATGATTCTGCACATTTTTTACAATGTTCCATGTGTGAATGTTTTTCACATTCAGTGGCACAAGCATTGCAAATTTCTGCACATAAGTCACAAAATTTAGTTACAAAACTGGAAGTATGTTTATCTGATCTTGACATAAAAGCAACGGCAGTTCGGCACATATCGGCACAGTAGCGGTCAAGTTCAATACATTTTGCTAATGCTTGCGCATCTTTTTCATGGGAACATGCGGTTGCACAATGTTCACATTCTGATGCACATTCGTTGCAGGCATCAATACATATTTTAAATTTTTCGTGACTCATTTTATTTAATTTATCTTGTGAATGAATTTTCACAGTTTTACAAATGTAACCTCACCCTTATAAAAAATGTTACACAACTAAAATAATTAATTACATGATTCACACATTTTGATTTTCAAGATTGGCAAAAAAATTTTAATACGAAAATAGTTAGTGAAGGATTTCTATTTTTTTGCCTTTGTTAGGCAGGTTTCCAACTTCTTCAATCGGACTTCTCATTTTGTCTTTCAATTGTTTTAATTGTTTAAAATGAGCCGGGGAAAGTCCCGTCACTTTTTTAAATTGATTGGATAAGTGTGCAACACTGCTATAATTTAGCCTATAGGCAATCTCCTTAATGTTGAGCTCATCATAAAACATCAATTCTTTAATTCGTTCAATTTTATGTAAGATCACAAATTGTTGGATGGAAATTCCTTGCACTTCTGAAAATAATTTCGCGAGATAGGTATAATTGTGATGTAACTTTTCACTTAAAAAATTAGAAAACTTTATTTTAATTGTTTCATCTTCATCAGAATATAGAACCATTTCAATGATTATATTTTTTATTTTTTCAATCAGAACAGTTCGCTTATCATCTAATAATTCAAGTCCTAATTGTGATAAATCTATTTTTAGTTGATTTAGTTGTTCCTCTGTAATGTCTTCAAGGACGTCTACTTCGCCTAAATCAACAACAATGAAGTGAAGACCAAGTTTTTTCAACTCTTCCTTTACCAATATTTTACTGGTATTACTTACCATATTTTTGATGTTTAATTTCATAATTTTTTTGTTGAATATTCAATAACTTTATGAAATGGGCATAGCGAAAACACGATTTAAATACCGTTGAAACTTCCTTCTAGAACCAGTTTTACTGTCTGTTACTAGTATGTCTGAAGGGGTTGGGAGCAATCGTAACTTAGTTCGGCGATACTAAAAAAATAACAAATCGATGCAATTATAAATGTATTAAAATCAAATAATGACCACAAACAAATTAAATTTAACTTGAAATCCTATTTTAAGAAATGATAATGATCGGTTTAAAATATGATTTTCGTCAATTTAAGAAAAGGGAGGGTAAACAATTTTGAAAAAAAAACACTTTATTGCCCTGCCTTTCTTAGCATCTTGTTAAGGGCGCGTGACGTTGTGCCTGTTTTTTTGTAATTAATTTTGGGGTATCGAGAAAGGTTTTTTTATTTAAAATGTAATTTCATTCCTTCGTGGGAAGCAATAAATCCCAAATCTTCATAAAATTTAATGGCTCTGGGTCTTTGTTTATCACTGGTCAATTGCAATAAATGCGCATTTCGTTCTTTGGCTCTTTGAATCGCCCATTCAAATATTTTTTTTCCGATGCCTTGTCCTGTTAAATCTTCCCGAACAAATACATTTTCAATTTGCGCCCTTAATTTTCCCTGAAAACTCAAATACGGAATAAAAGTCAGTTGAAAAGTGGCTAAAATTTCCTTATCGTTTTCCGCAACCATCAATTCCTGATTTGAATCTGAATTAATGATTTCAAAAGCATCGTAATATGTTTCAGGAAGCGGCTCTTGATAATTTTCCCTTAATTTCCCCAATTTGTCGTATGCCATCAATTTTACAATAAACGGCAAGTCATTTTTTGTTGCTTTTCGGAAAATCATCATTTTTAATTTGAGGTAAATAGTTAAAAAATGGTTCGAGAATTATTTTTAGATCAATCGGTAAGCACTGGTTTTAACACTTTCCAAACATTATTGGCCAAAATCTTTTGTCCTTCGGCAGTAGGATGGATGCCATCTGGTTGGTTCAATTCCTTAATGCCACCAACATTTTGTAATAAAAAGGGAACCAATTCCAGCTTATTTTTTTTTGCAAGATCAGGAAAAATGTTTCTGAATTCGAAAGTATAGGCTTCACCCATATTGGGCGGAATTTCCATACCAACCAAAACAATTTTTGTGTCTGCATTTTTTTCTTTTACGACATCAATAATCGCTTGCAAGTTGCTTTTGGTTTCAGTTAAAGGAACACCGCGAAGCCCGTCATTGGCGCCCAGTTCTAAAACAAAAACAGCAACTTTCTGATTCAGTACCCAGTTGATTCTGTTTTTTCCTCCAGCCGTGGTTTCTCCGCTCAATCCGGCATTGACAACTTCATATGGCAAATTTAAGGAATCTATTTTTTCTTGAATTACCGCCGGAAAAGCCTCATTTGGATCCAATCCCATTCCTGCAGTAAGACTTGTTCCAAAGAAAAGAATGACTTTACGATCTGCAGTTTTTTGATTTTTCAGTTCAGATGCATCAATCTCTTTCGCGTTGTTTTCCTCTTTTTTATTTGGGCTTTCGCCACAGGAAAAACAAAGGGTAAATATCAAAAAATAACAAAATATTAACAGGATTCGCATAGCATTTGGTGTTTAAATTAAAATCATTTCTTTAATTTGCCTCTTTTCCAAAAAACAGGGTAAAGACAACGCTATGGCAAAGATATTAAACATTGAGAACTTAGAGAAAACTTATTCAAGCGGTTCCAAAAAATTAACTGTCCTTCATGATATTTCCTTCGGAATAGAAGAAGGTTCAACCTTTTCCATTGTTGGTCCTTCTGGAAGCGGCAAAACTACTTTGTTAGGACTTTGCGCCGGACTCGACCATTCCGATTCAGGAACCATAGAATTGTGTGGCTCACAATTAAATTTATTAAGTGAAGACGAACGCGCTTTGTTGCGAAATAAAAATGTTGGATTTGTTTTTCAGGATTTTCAATTGCTGCCAACTCTTACTGCCCTTGAAAATGTTGCGGTGCCACTGGAACTTCAAGGAGATAAAAATGCCACAAAAATTGGTATGGAATTGTTGGAAAAAGTTGGATTGGCCGATCGTTATCACCATTATCCGTCGCAACTTTCCGGCGGTGAGCAACAAAGAGTGGCCGTGGCCAGAGCTTTTTCTAACAAACCATCTATTCTTTTTGCGGATGAACCTACCGGAAATCTGGATTCAGAAACTGGCGAAAAAGTGGTGGAATTGCTCTTCAATCTTAATAAAGAATTAGGAACAACGCTGGTTATTGTAACCCACGATATTGAATTGGCGCAAAAAACCCAACATATTCTCCGATTAAAAGGAGGTAAAATTATTGAAAATCAAACGGTTGCCAAATGATAAACACCAATAAAGCTACTTCAAAGGCCTCTTTTCAATGGCTTTTAAAAATGGCGTGGCGCGACGGAAAAGCCAGCAGCAGAAAATTGGTACTTTTTATGGCATCAATTATTCTGGGAATTGCCGCCGTTGTTTCCATACAATCTTTTGGCGAAACTTTAAAAGAAACTATTGCATTGCAATCCAAATCTTTGATGGGCGCCGATTATAAAATAGACAGCAATCAGCCTCCAAATGAAAAAGTCACCCAAATCATCGATTCTTTGGGTGGTGCCGATGCAAAGGAAATAAGTTTTTCTTCGATGGCTGCTTTTCCAAAAACGGGTGCTGCCAAATTGGTGCAGGTTAGGGGAATGGAGGAAGGTTTTCCATTTTACGGATTGCTGGAAACCGAACCTGTTACGGCAGAAAATGACTACCAAAATCAAGGTGCTGCTTTGGTTGATGCAACGTTGCTGTTACAATTGGGTTTGAAGGCAGGCGACAGCATCAAAATAGGAAAAATAATGTTGCCAATTGCCGGAAAATTGAATGCTGCTCCGGGAAGCAACGCTATTTTTAGTTCCATTGCGCCGCCAGTAATTATTCCCTATGGTTTGATTGCAGAAACCGGACTGGTGCAAACTGGAAGTCGTATTAATTACGATTTTTATTTTATTGCGCCACCGAAAATGGATTTGGCACAATTGGAAAAAAATTTGGGGTCGGTTATAGATTTGCAGGATGCCGATTTGGATACCCATATTTCTACCAGTGAAAGATTGGGTCGCAGGTATGATAATTTTGGCAAGTTTTTAAATCTGGTGGCCTTTATTGCGCTGTTGCTGGGCTGTGTAGGAATTGCAAGCGCCATACACATTTATATCAAAGAAAAATTGTGTGCCGTTGCAGTGCTCAAATGTTTGGGCGCGACTAAAAAACAAACCTTCCTTATTTATTTGTTGCAAATTGCCGGAATTGGTTTTTTAGGCGGGGTTATCGGCACCGTTCTTGGTTTATTGCTTCAACAGTTGTTTCCTTTGTTTTTGGGTGATCTTTTGCCTGTTGATGTGGAAATGAATTTTTCTCCGCAGGTTATTTTAATGGGCTTGTTGCTGGGGATTTTTATGTCGGTTTTATTTGCTTTGTATCCTCTTATGAATACGTTATATGTTTCACCACTGCAAGCTTTAAGGGTTCAGGAAGAAGATACTGCAAAGTCGAGAAAAGCAGGAATTATAGTGCTATTGGGCATATTTTTGTTCATTTTTATTTTTTCTTTTTGGCTGCTAAAAGATTGGCGGTATTCACTTGCTTTTGTTGGCGGTATTTTAATCACCTTTTCTGTTTTGGCTGGCATTGCCAATTTATTTATGAAAAGCATCAAAAAATATTTCCCCACTTCCTGGGGCTTTGTGGCGCGCCAAAGCTTGTTAAACTTATTTCGTCCCCAAAATCAAACCCTGATTTTGGTATTGGCGATTGGCGTGGGCACTTTTTTAATCAGTACCCTTTATTTTACCAAAGATGTATTATTGGCTCAGGCTTCCTTGGAGTCGAACGCCAAAAATCCAAATATGATTTTATTGGACGTGCAAACAGAACAAAAAGATTCGGTTGCCAATATAATTGACAGTCAAGATTTGCCGGTAATGGACAATATGCCCATTGTGACTATGCGTTTGCAAAGTATCAATGGAAGGTTGGTGAACGACATCAGACAAGATTCGACAACAACAATCAGACGTTGGATTTTGAACCACGAATTTCGTGTTTCTTACCGAGATGCCTTAACTGCTTCTGAAACATTGACAGCAGGCGAGTGGACGCCAGAGGTTAGCAATACCAAGCTTGTGCCCATTTCTGTGAGTGATAATTTTGCTGAAGATGCCAAAGTTTCTGTTGGCGACAACATCACCTTCAATGTGCAAGGCGTATTGCTAAACACGGTTGTTGGAAGTATCCGCGCCGTTGATTGGGCGCAAATGCAAATGAATTTCACAATCCTGTTTCCAAAAGGCGTACTGGAAAACGCACCGCAATTTCGGGTATTGACCACAAGCGTTCCTAATGAATTGGCATCCGCAGAACTGCAACAGGAATTGGTAAAAAACTTCCCCAATGTGTCCATTATTGATTTAAGGCAAGTGCTGACAGTGGTTGAAAAACTGCTCGATAAAATTTCCTGGCTTATTAATTTTATGGCATTTTTTAGCATTTTTACCGGAATTATTGTGTTGTTGGGCGCCGTAAAAACGAGCAAATACCAACGCATCAGAGAAAGTGTTCTTTTGCGAACGCTTGGCGCCAGAAGCAATCAGATTCTTAAAATAACAGCTTTGGAATACCTTTATCTTGGTGTTTTGGGATCGCTATCGGGAATATTGTTGTCATTATTAAGCAGCCAACTTTTGGCTTGGCTGGTTTTTGACACGCCTTTTGTACCTTCAATAATTCCATTTGTGGTATTGTTTCCCGGAATTACTTTGTTGGTTTTGGCAATTGGACTAGGAAATAGCATTGGCGTGATAAAAAGTCCGCCGTTGGAAGTGCTTCGGAAGGAAGTTAGGTAAATTTAAATTGGGATTAATTTTCTTGGTTAGATAAATTTAAGAATTGAATAGCCAAGAAATGTAGCGAAAATACCAAATAAAACACTAGAGGAAATATAAGCAGAAGCATACAAAAGCTGTCCGTCGCGCATTAAACTTAAAGTTTCATTTGAGAAAGCTGAAAATGTGGTGAAGCCGCCGCATATTCCTGTGGCCAGAAAAAGCCTCATTTCGGGCGACATATTTGTTTTTTCACTAAGTGCAAACACAATGCCTATGGCAAAGCAACCTATAATATTTACGGCCAATGTGCCAAAAGGAAAAGCGGAAAGAAATTTAGTTTGAATGAATTGCGACAAAGCATATCGCAAAACGCCGCCAATAAAACTTCCGGTTCCAATTAATAATAAAATTCTCATTTTTTTCTCTTCAGTTTGATGTTGGCAAAGATGACAATTACCTGGATTAAGTATTCAAAAATAGTTAAAAATTAGATGAAACAAAGGTTATTTGAACAACTTATGACTTTTTATAAATGAAATTTAATTTAGGTTGAAATATTTAGTCATTAAAACGACTTGCCATTTGTTTCGAAATTATTAAAAACAAAAATAATGTCTAATTTATTGAAATGTCTCAAAGTTTTTATTTGTCCATTTAAATAAAAACAATCATTGTATTCATTTAAAACCTAAATTTGAATTTATAAACTAAAAACAACACGTATGAAACCATCTGCACCAAAAAAATTAATATGGATTATAGCCCTGGTTTTAGGGATTTTAGGAATTATTGGCCATTTTGCCCAAGTTCAATATTTAACGCAATATAATTTTCAGTTACTGCTTGCCGGATTTGTTTTATTGGCGCTTGGCACCACTTTAAAAGATTTTTAAATAACATTGTGTTATTAGCTACAAAAAGCTCCTAAAAAGGAGCTTTTGTTTTTATAATGGCATATTCAACCTTTGTTTTAGCCAAAGATTTATGCTATTTATTTATTAAAATATCTTTTGAAATAACTTGTAGGTTCGTGCAAAATCCGATTTATGCATAAATTATATACGGTATTGCAAGCAGTTTTTAATCTTTTAAGTATTCATTCTGATAGCAATCAAAACACTCATCATATAAAATCAGCTTGTTTTCATTCAGAACTATTGATTGTTTTCTGTCATTCTCGTAAATCATTAAATCTATCTTTTCATTAGTCATGATTGATTCTCCTTTTTGTAAATAATAATCAAATTCTGAGGTCAAAATTCCGTTTGTAAAATATTTAATTTCATCAAAGGTAATTTCTATATGTCTATTTTCTCCTGTTGTTTGAGGGTTTAAAGTTTCTCCTTGAATTCCTCCAGAAGATTCAACCCATATCCATTTTCCGATTAATTGTTCCTTAATATTATTTTCATCATCATTTGAACAATTTATCGTTAAACTTGCTAATGCCAGTATTAAAACCCATTTTTTCATAATTTTTATTTTTTAATTATTGAATTGAAGTATTATGTGTAATTATTTTCATTCAGGTTTTAATTCTATTAATTTTATAGAACCAGAATCGGTATGATTAAATACTCCCAATAGTTCATTTTCAGTCTCAAGCATTTGAGTCATTTCGTCACAAAGGTTGTTACAATCAATTTCAATTGTATCTAATATTCTGAACCCGGAATTGTTATTTCCAGTTACAAAACTTGGAGGATTGCTCATAATTACAGATTTCAAACGTATTTCAAACGTTATGTTATTAGCTACTCTTTCCTTTGAAATGATTTTATTTAAGATGTATTTTATTGAGCTTCCATCCGCTGGAGGATTACTGATGGTTTCTTTTATCACTGAAAGATCGTAGATATATCCCAGTTCGTAATCAAATCCCTCAATATTATTGTAAAAATAGCTCCAATCATTTGTTCCAATCTCGTTCCCTTCCTGAACTAAATTCACAAGTTTTTGATCAACTCCAATAGCAGTTTGTTGGAAATGATTTATTCTTATATTGGTGGTTTCTAAACTTTCATCACTACATGAAATTCCTAGTGTTGAGATAATACTTAAAATTAAAAAATACTTTTTCATAGGTTATTTGTTTCAAATTAATTGCTGGATTCAATGTCCTAACGCAACAAAGCGTTGTTAATTTATGATTTTTAAAATGTAAAAATCGGAGATTTTTCCGCCGTCGACATATTATTATTGATGATTGTCGTTTGTTTTAAATCTGATTTAAGCCTAAATTATATTCGGCTAATATGAAGTTAACCTATCTCAATTAATAACTTGCTATTGATTAACTTCAAAATCACTAATTATAATTTGTACACTTAACCCTCCATAAACAGGTTCAAAATAATTTCCTCTGATCTTTATTTCAGTAGGATAGTGATAGGTTTCATCATATGTTATATCAAATTCAACACCTTTCATATTACTTTGATTAGAATTAATAATATCTTCGTAATAACCTGTACTCCATTCTATGTACTGAAAAACATCATCAACAGTTCCGTAATAAGTAAACTCTTCTATAGGAGTGTTGTATCCATATTTAGGTTCGATAAATATTGAATCTAATTCACTGTTTAATACAGTACTCGTTAATTTAGGTTGAGTCCCAATGGATAATGAGCTATATTCTTGGGAAAATGTATAATTTGAAATTTTAATTTCGTCCCATAATTCTCGATTTTGGTCAAAAGCATTTTGGTCAAAATTTAATCCGACAATTTCATCAGAATCATTTGAATCACTGCACGAAATTAATATCAGTGCGATTAATAATAATAAGATTTTT
>Ga0209643_1002646_pt1 | contig 10966 bp, 8 predicted proteins | sample AutmiccBRH37_all_FD_187383 | JGI IMG/M metagenome (GOLD analysis project Ga0209643, IMG submission 187383) | Deep subsurface microbial communities from Mt. Terri, Switzerland - Autotrophic microbial communities BRH/37_all (SPAdes) (version 2) | ecosystem: Environmental > Aquatic > Deep subsurface... | reverse complement strand
ACAATACCAGCGCACCGCCCACAGGATCACATCACCCTGGAAATGGCGCCACTTGAAATCCGTCATCGTTCCGTCCGTCCAATCTCCGCCAAGCATGCTCAAGCTTCACGATTTTTGCAACAGAGCCGTCCCAGCTGTTGCTTTCGAGCATCGTCACGTCCTCGCAGACCATGACGAACTGCGGACCGCTGGGCCGCTGGGCCGCTCGCGCTTCTGGGGATCGGTGAAGTCGATCCACAGGCGGAACACGTCGCAGACGAATGAGGGGCAGACGTCCTGGCGCCAGGAGGTGTCTTCGAAGTCCCAAGCGCCGGTGACGACGGACGGCACGTCGAAGTCGAAATCGGGAAACTCTTCGCGGTAGGTCAGCGCGTCTCCGGGCTGGTGGGGCTCGAAGAAAGAAGGCTCGCGCTCGGGGGCGAGCACGGGCCTCAAGGTGGGGAGAGATCACAACCGAGCTCAGCCAAGCAGCCAAACTCACCTAACCCTCGCCCTCCCTTCCCCTTTCGAGGACGCAGCGTCTCAGCGGCCGGGGAACTTCCGCAGCATTTCGTAGACCTCATCGTCGTAGGCGCGGGTGCGCTGGAGGTCGGCGTCCCAGAAGGACACCCCGGAACGAAGGCGATCGGCGACGTGCCCGATCCTGTGATCGCTGATCGGCCCGGCAGGTGTCGGACCTTGACCAGGAATTCCCCCATACAATGCTCCCCCTCGGCCGAGCCCAGGGCTCGACCGACCCCTTCGAGCGAGCAGGCCCCGCAACGCCCACGGCACGGAGAAAGGATGGAGCCGGGAGGCCCCGAAGCGTGGGATCGGCTGAACCCTGGGGCACCATGCGCGCCAGCCCCCTCTTGCCTGCCGTCGACTGGAAGAGCCCCACGACCGGCTCGATCTGGCCGGCGCATGCTCGAGCGGTACGGCAAGTGGAATACGGCAAGCTCTTCAGTCGGTGGGCGGCGGCCGGGTGTGGGAGCGTCTGATCGACGAACTGACGAAGGATTGAGACACTCAGTACCTGATGCTAAGCTCGACCGTGGTGCGAGCTCACAAGCAGGCGACGACAGGCCGGGGTTCCAGCACAGAAAAGAGTGGCCTCAATCCGGCTGTGGGGCGTCCCCGAGGCGGACCTTCACTAAGGCGGTGTGGGGTGCCAGTTGGGGACGAAACCTGGGCCCGGCCCGTATCTGTCGGCCGGACCCCATCTCCCGCAAGCATCAGGCCGCTGGGATCTTCCGCGACGGGTTCAGCAATTGGGGCCGCCGAGCGACCCATGGCAGCGCCCCTTCCAACTGCGCGGCCACCTGAAGGAGGAGGTCCTCGCGTCCATAGGCCGCGACGATCTGCACCCCAATCGGCATCCCATCGCTAGACATGCCGATGGGGAGGGAGATAGCCGGCTGCCCCGAAACGTTGAAGGGAACGGTGAAGGCCAGCATCCGCAGACTGCCCGAGATAAGGGCGGTGTGACGCCCTTCCAAGTCGGTTCCCTTGGCGAGCATGAGTTCCCCAATTTCCGGCGTCTGACGCGTTACAGTCGGCAAGATCAGGAGGTCCCAACCCGCCTCCCACCAACGCTCCACCTTCCCAGCGTAGTATCGAAGCTCGTCCACGCACGCGGCGAAGGCGCGCCCCGTGACTTGGTCTGCGCGTTTGACCATTTCCCAACTGGTCCACTCAACGTCATCCTCCGTCAGCGGCCGGCCGATCAGTTCTCCGTTGCGTTCGATCTCTCGCGCGATCGCGACGTCGCAAATCGTCAAGTAGTCCTTGAGGAAGGACCGATCGCCGAGCGCCTCTGGGTAGGCGTCGTTCACGTCATGGCCGAGCGCGGCAAGCGCCGCAGCGGCGCCCCGTGCCGCCGCGGCGCATTCCGGATCCAGAGCGAAGTCGCCAACGGGGTTGTGGGTCAGGACCCCCACGCGGAGACTGCCCGGATTCTCGCTTATGCCCTGGGCGTAGGGCCGTGACGCTGTCGGTGCGCAGAACGTGTCGCCCGGCCGATGGCCGCTGACGACGTCCAGTAACGCCGCGATGTCCCGCACGCTTCGCGCAAAGAGGCCTTCATGGGCGGCTCCTGCGACGTTGTCTGAATCAGTGACCAAGGGGCCTGGGGATATCCGCCCACGCGTCGGCTTGAGGCCGACGACGCCGCAGACGCTGGCAGGTATGCGCACGGAACCTGCCGCGTCATTGCCGTGCGCAACCGGTGACAGAGCCGCGGCTACCGCAGCCCCTGAGCCGCCGCTGGATCCGCCAACCGACCGTCCGAGGTTCCAAGGGTTCCGAGTGGCGCCCCACGCTTCGGGCTCCGTCGTTACCTGCGTGCCCATCTCCGGTGTATTAGTTTTGCCGAGCAAAACGAACCCCGCCGCGCGCATCCGCTGCACGAAATAGGCATCGTGGTCGGCTCTGTAGCCGGACTCTTTCATGCCTTTGATGCTGGACGTGTTGATATCGCCTTGGCTCACGACGGTGAGGTCCTTCAGAAGATAGGGCACGCCAGCGAAGGGCCCGGAGGCCAACTCGCTCTCACGCCGCGCCTTCTCAAAGAGCGGGATGATGACGGCATTGATCTCTGGGTTCACAGCTTGGACATGAGCGATCGTCGCCTCCAGCAGTTCGGTCCGGCTTATCTCTCCCGAGCGCACGAGTTCGGCCTGGGCCGTCGCATCCTGCCAAAGGTCCACCTTGCTCACTGTCGCGCTCCTTCTGCTGGTCTAAGCCGCGTGGACAATAACCTACCGCGACAGCTCCGGCGCATGCCCTGACGACACCGCCGACAGCCGAAATATTATGCATATGTCCTAGATTGTCAAGTGACCGTGTGGAGCCTCAGCCGCGCATCTCGTGGACGAAAACATGCGATTATCCACATCATTCGCGGTATCCGGGTGCATTTTTGCGCACGCAGGCGGCGGCCGAGGTGCACCTTTCTGCACCCAAGCAACGCGCCAAAGTCGGACGTTCTACCTAAAATGCTTGACGAATGGGAGGACGAGTCGGAGTCTGCCCTCAGACTTGGAAGCGCCTTCGCCGCCGGTTGTGGGGCGAACCTTCGCTTCACCTGAGCGAGCGAAACTTGAAGGGGAACCATGAAACACGCCGTCCGCATTTCTCTGTGTGCGTCCGCCATGATGGCGCCTTGGCTTCTCACGACGGATGCATGGGGCGCGCAGGCAGAGACGGGTCCTGCTTCAATGGTCGACGAATTGGTGGTCACCGCGCAGAAGCGTTCCGAGACCGTCCAGGACATCCCCGCCGCCATTACCGCTGTCAGTGGCGCGGTGCTTCAGCAGCGGGGGGTCTCCCAACCTGAAGGCCTACAATTCATCGTGCCGAGCATGCAGGCTGGCCGCTTGTTGGGGCAGACAGCAATCACCATTCGCGGTGTCGGACTTAACCAGGGCTCGCCAGGCGTCGCTATCCACGTGGACGGGGTCTATCAACCTCGCCCCTCGATGGGTGACCTTGCGCAAACCGACATTGCCCGTGTCGAGGTGCTGCGCGGACCGCAGGGCACATTGTACGGACGCAACGCCAACGGTGGGGTTGTGAATTTCGTCACGCAGGACCCGACCGACAGGTTCGAAGGCTACGTGCTTGGAAGCTATGCCAGCTATGACGAAGGTCGACTTCAGGGCGTGCTCAACGTCCCGGTCAATGAGCGCATCCGCGCTCGACTAGTGCTAGACAGCTGGCGCCGCGACGAGGGCTTTGTGAAAAATGTCCTGCCGGGCGGCCAGGATGTCGATCGAGGTCGCGCGACTTCGGGCCGGTTCAAACTGGCGGTGGATGTCACGGACGACTTGGCGCTCGATCTCAGTGCGACGGGTCTGCATTCCTCCGGACCGACCTCTTACTTCACATTGTCCAACAAACCCTCGGCCGACGCCGTCGCCAAGAATCCCTACCTGGCCACCGCTATCGTACCTTTGCAGCCGCGTCGCATCTCAGCCGACGATCCGATCGGCGCCGATCGCTCTTACGCTGCAGCAGGCGCGATCATCACGTGGAAGGTGGCAGGCCTCCAGGTCAAGTCGATCACGGGCTATCAGCGGCTCGCCGACCAAGAACAGCGGGATGATGACGCCATCAACGTCAACGGGCTCCCCGTGGAACGCTGGGCGCGCTCAAACACCTTTACCCAGGAGGTCAATGTCGCGGGCAGTCTGGGGGCAGTCGAGGTGCTCGTCGGCGCTTTCTATATGCGTGACACCGCCTACGATAAGCTGCACTATAATTTCCCATTGGGGCTCTCTCCCCTGCCGGCGGGCAGCACCCTCGACTTCGAGTCATTCGACTACGTCACCAAATCCTATGCCGCGTTTGTGGACCTCACCTGGCACCTCACCGAGCGGGCGAAACTCATCGGCGGGTTGCGATATTCCGAGGATCGGCAGAGCGATGTCCAGCGCAATTTCCTGACGTTTGGACCCGCGGCGCCGATCGACACCTGTCCGCTGCAGCGGAACGAGATCCAATTCCACTCCACGACTCCAAGGGTCGGCGCGCAGTATGACGTCAGCGATAACAGCAACCTATACGCGACATTTTCAAAGGGCTTGAAGATCGGCGGCTTCAACCCTTACGATTGCAACCAGGTATTCAAGCCAGAAAAGGTCACTTCCTACGAGGCGGGCTGGAAGAACAAGCTCCTAGACGGAGCGTTACTGTTGAACGTTGGCGCTTTCTACTATGACTACACCGACCTACAGCTGAACCAAGTCGTCGGCCTAGTCTCGAAGATCACCAACGCCGCCGCGGCGCGCGTGGTGGGCGCCGAACTTGAAAGCACATGGCGCCCAGACCCGCATTGGACTCTGACCGGCAACCTTTCGCTTCTCAAGGCGACGTACAAGGATTTCGTCAATCTGGACACGCTCACGCCCGCGCTCGGCGCCCAGGACGTGTCGGGCAACTATCTGTCCAATGCGCCGCGGGTTTCAGCAAATGTCGGGCTGACCTATGACAGCGAGCCGATCGCGTTTGGTGGACATGTGCGTACGCTGTTAGATGTCAGCTATCGGTCGAAGATCTACTTCCGGGAATTCAACACCGCGCTGGATGCGCAGCGCGCATACGTGCTCCTGAATGCTTCCGTGATCTGGTTCAGCGCTGATGACAAGTATCAGGTTCGCCTGTTCGCTCAAAACTTGACAAACAAGAACTACATCGTTCGCATGAGTTCTTCGGACAACTTCGGCTCGCGGTTTGTGAGTTGGGGCGCTCCCCGACAGGTTGGGGTAGAGTTGAAGGCTAACTTTTGAGGTTCGGTCGGCGCTGCAGCCCACACCGGCGGCGCCGATCAGCCATCAGCGCTCGCGGGTTGCCGCTTTAGGTCTTGCCGCGCCCTAGCTGTCTGATCCCGGAGTGGGAGTATCTGTCAGGCTGATCCCACATTCCGGGAGGAGCTATGGGCCAGGTACTCGACGGCAGCGCCACGACGACCCACGCCATCCGAGCGGCGATACAGCGATCGAAGGCTCCGCGGGAAGAGCTAGCCTCTAGGATTCACGCGGTGCTGACGGACACCGGCTTCGAGCCTAGCCCCGCCGCCACAGCGGTTGCCGCACGCCGGCTCGGATCGTTTTAGTGTCTATAGTCCGCACAAGGTCCACCAGCGCTTTGACCGAGATGGACTCGAGCAGGGGCATTCGGTCGGCGAACAGTTTATCGTGGCCGGCGAAGAGGGTCATACCCTCAATGGACGCTTGAACAAACACGGCCACCATCTCCCGCTCTGTGTCGTCAAGGCCCGGGTTCAGTTCAGCAATGAGGTCCAGAAGGACTTCGCGCCCACGCCGATAGATGTCATTTAGGCAATCGGCGACGAAGCGATCTCGATTGGCCAACGCCCAGAGTTCGGGGAAAAGATTGGTGGTGGCCTGACTCTGGATGTCCTCCAAGAGAATGCGTATCAGGAGCGCCATCCGCTGTTCCGCCGGCTCATCAGTCCGTTTGCGGAGATCCCGAACGGCCTCAGTGTAGCCGTCCACCACCACGTCCAGTACGGCGCGAAGCAGTTCGTCCTTGGTGGCGAAGTAGTACGTCACATTGCCTACCCGTAGCTGGCAGGCCGCCGCAATCCGGCGCAGCGTCAGCGCGCGAATCCCTTCGTTGATCAAGATATCAAGCGCAGCTTCGAGAATCTGGGTGACGGCCTCGCGCCCGGGTGCATAGACGCCCGGTCGGAACTGGATCGTCGGAACCGCCTTCTCCGGCACAACCAGCGCAGGCGAAACCGCCACATTGAGAGGTTTCCCGCGATCTACCGCTTCGCGCCGTGAGGTGCTCATCGCGCCCTCGCGCCGTGAGACAGGCTTGGCAGCAACACGGCCTTCGCGGGGCCGACAGCGTTTGAGCCACCGGAGACCCAGTCGCCGATGCTTCGGAGCAGGAAGTACATTAATAGCTCGCTGACTTGACTGAATTGCATTTACCGCTTGTCCAGCCCGGCGGCAACTTTAGGTTGCCAAAGATAATCAACAGATGTGCCCATGTGGCAGTCGGACGGAGGTTTCTTCACCCCTCGAAGCCGGCGAGCTCAGGTGTTCGGTCTATAGCATTTGTTCGAAATGACGGAGCAAATCGCGCCTCGGTTCGTCTTGGCGTCCTTGCATATTTGACGGCCCGCAAGACCAGGCTCGGTTAGTGGGATCAGATTCCCACCTCCCGTCCGCGCCTCCGGGGAATCAACAGGCCTCCATCGGCCCGGCAGGACCCGTAGGCTAGAGTGAAGCCACACGCTCATGCTGCAGAATTTGCAGAACCTCGTCGGCAGCCCGCTCACCAGAGCGCACGGCACCTTCCATATAATTCATCCACACCAGGGAGGTTTCAGCGCCCGCCCAGTGGAGGCGCCCGACCGGCTGTTGGAGGAGCCAGCCATATTTCGTCCACCCTCCAGGCGGAAAGTTCGACCCATAGCAGCCTCGCGTCCATTCCTCCTCCGCCCAACTGGTCTCCACGTATTCCTTAGGAACGCCCGCCTCCGCGCCGAGATGATGTACGAGGGTGTTCAACACAGATTGGCGCCGTGCTTCAGGTGACCACTGGGATGCGAGGCGGGCCTGGTCGCCCTCGATGAAGCCCACGATCACGCCATGTGGATCGCCGGGCACCGTGTTGTCGAATGTAACTGTCAGGGGGCCGCTGTTCGACACGATGCGGCCGCTGGAGCCTTTCGCTCGCCAGAAGGGTGCGTCGTAGACGCAACTGATCTTTATCGTCGAACCGGGGCACAGCCTCTGGTGCATCTGCGCGCGAGCACCAGGCAAAGCCGGCGCATAGATGATCCGGTCAACGACCGCCGCCGGTACCGCCACGATGACTCGACTGGCGCTTAGGGAGAAGCCGTCCCCATGAACGAGCACCCTCCCATCCAGTTGATCAATGCGTCTGACCGGCGCGTTGACCCTGACGTCAACGTTTCGAAGGCGATCGGTCATTCGCTCCACCAGGCCCTGCGCGCCGTGGAGAAAACGTCGCTCCTGCGCTCCTCCGATAACGTCGAGCAGGAGGCTCACGTTGCCGGCGGCGCGGATGTAGATCAGCACGTGCAGTAGCGAGAGTTCTTCCGGTTCGGCCGTGAAAACCGCGCCGATTACCAAGCGGGCAAAGGCGAAAGCCGCGGGTTCCGGGACCTTCTGTAGCAGCCAAGTATGTAGTGTCTGAGCATCCCACTCCAGGGCGCGCGGCGCGTTCCATGGCGTCCCCAAGGGCAAGGTGGAGGCCATCGCGTTCAATTCTCCGAACACGTCGAGCAGAACCTTGCGGCTGATGTCAGAGCGGCCTCCGACATCATAGAGCACGCAGCCTTCGTCATAGGTTTCGAAGGTTTCGCAGGCATGCTCAGTGGCGAGTTCCAACATCCTATCCTGGGTGGGGCCGATCCACTGCCCACCCCGTTCGATCAACACGCCGCCAGGGGTGCGATCACTCCAAATCCGACCGCCGACACGGCCGCGCGCCTCGAGAACGATCGCCCTGACGCCCGCTCGGTCGAGCGCCCGCGCCGCGCTCACGCCTGCGAAGCCCGCGCCGATTATCGCCACGTCGAAGCCTCCCAACTGCTCCACGTGGCCCGTCATCGGGTCACTTCCCAATTGGACGCCAACCCCAGAATCGACCATCCACCGCTCCAATCCATCGCTACAAACTGCCGTTCACTACGCCAAGCATATTAGGTCGTATGTCCTAGATTGTCCATTGGCGGTTGGGGTTGGGCACCAACACAGCACCGCCTTCGTCATCGCTGCGGCGGCGGGCGATGTGCTTGGCCACGACAGCCGTCGCCGCCCAATAGAGGGCCATCGGGGGCTTCCGGGTTGCCCACGCCTTGTCGGCGCGCTGGCGGGCGTCGCGCGACAGTTCCATCAGGAGGTCCGCGAGGGCGAGACGCTGATCTAGGGGGAGCGCCAGGATGCGCTGAGCGGAATCCAGGGCAAGGATCGGATTGCGCACCTCGCGCCGGCTGCTGCGGGTCTGCATGGTGGTCTCCGGGTTCGCCGGGCGCCGCGATGGACGCCCGGCTGAGCGGTCAGGCCGCGGCCTTCTGGGTGACGATGCGCGAGGCGGGCCACTTGGCGAGGATCTTCGTCATCGCGGTGGGCGTGCTGACGAACACCCGTGGCGTATGCGAGATAATCTCGACGAACCCCCCCAGCAGCTTCAGCTCGGGAATGTTCGTGCGTCCGTTCACGACCTCGACACGGTACTTGTCCATGACGCGGACCCGGCGCAGCCAGAAGCCGCCGCTGAGTTCAAGTTCGGACCCCTTGTCGAGGACCATGCGCAGCACCTCGTCGCCGTCGCTGGTCAGGGTGGCGACGTCGGTGAGGCCGAGCGCCACGCGAAGCTGCGGCAGTTCCTCCGGGTCGAGCATGCGCCCGAGCCAGCGGCGGCCGTCCGGCGCCTTCAGGCGGCGGACCGAACCGTGCCGGGGAAGCTTCTGCCAGATGGGCAGCAGCATTCCGGTCACTAGGGCAATCTGGCGGGTGTGGAACGGATCAGTGCTGGCCACTTCCGCGTCCCAGGTGGCTCGCCACACCTCAAACGGCGCCTCGGTCCAGGCCGTTTCTTGGAAATCCACGACCGAAACCGAATGGTGGCGGTCGGGACGCCAGATGCGGACTGCGCGGTGCATACGGCCTTCTTCGTCGGTGCGGACAAGGCCGGTCTCGACGACAGCGGCGCCGCCCGAGCGCTTGTTGACGTAATAGCCACGGGCGTTCGGGTCGATGATGTCCAGAATCTCAGCGGAGTTGGTGATGCGGCGCTTCTCGCGAATGTTGGCGCTGATTACCTTGGTCTGAGCACCGGTCACCGTGTCCGTCCGAAGCACCTCCTCAGAGGTGATCGTCAGATCATCGGCAGCGATGTCTTCCACGCCGCGGTCAAGCGCGCCGCTGGTGGCGGCCTGCTCGAGGATGCTCTGAAGGATTTGATCGAGGTCCTTGAAGATGGCGTTCTGGTCCGCGATCCGCAGCGCCAGGATTCGGTTCAGGAAGGTGTTCATCGGCGGGAGGTCGTCGGATTCCCGAAGCGCGCCATCTTCATCGATCAGCCGCAGGCCGGTCTTCAGTTGGAACTCATCGACCTTCATGCACGACGCCTCGCCCCACACGATGTTGGAGTAGAGGTGGCGCAGCGCGCGGTATGCGAACGGGCTTTCCAGGTTGTCGTCGGCCGAGAACATGCCGTTGCCGGCGGTCCGACGCTCACCCCGAGTGAGGGCGCCCAGGCTGTCGAGGCGACGGGCGATCGTGCTCAGGAAGCGCTTCTCGCCCTGGATGTCCGTTGTCACCGGCCGGAACAGCGGCGGGCACGCCTGGTTCGTACGGTGTGAGCGCCCGAGGCCCTGGACAGCGGCGTCAGCCCGCCACCCCGGCTCGGCCAAGTAGTGGACCCGGCGCTGCTGGTTCGGCGAGGCGAGGTCGGCGTGGTAGCTGCGGCCGGTGCCGCCGGCGTCGCTGAAGATCAGGATGCGCTTGCGGCCGGTCATGAAGGCGTCGGTTTCGGCGCGATTGGCCGCGCTGCCCCTGCGCTCCACGACACGTCGGCCGTCGCGCAGCAGGACGCGGCGTGAGCGGCCCGTGACCTCGGCCACGTTGTCGGGACCCAGCGTCTCCAGCAGCGCGTCCAGCACCCCCGGAACGGCAGGCAGGCAGGCGAGGTCGGCGACCAGTTCGTCACGCAAGGCCACGGCCTCCTGGCAGACGACGGGATTGCCGTCACCGTCGCGCAGCGGCTCGAGGGTGACGTTGTCCTCGTCGTCCGTAACCTCTCTCATGGCCATGATTGGGAACGCGCCCTCCAGGTAGTCGAGGACGTACTCCTTCGGCGTCAGATCGATGGTGAGGTTGTTCCACTCCTCCGGCGGGATCTTCGACAGGCGGCGCTCCATCACGGCCTCGTTGGTCGAGACGATCTGGACGATGGCGGAACAGCCCTCGGAGAGGGCGCGCCGAATGTCCGTCGCGATGGTTGGCGCTTTCATGCCGGCTAGGAGATGGGCGAAAAAGCGCTGCTTGCTGGACTCGAAGGCGGACATGACTGCCGACTTGTGTTGCCCTGAGACGGTGCCCCCATCCTCGTCGACGATCCCGACTGCCTTCAGGGCTTCGCCCAGGTGGGCGTGGATGATCTGGAAGGCGTCGGCCCAGGCATCCCAGATGCCGACATTCTCGTCGGTGAGTTCGTGCCGAAGCGCGTCGTATTCCACGCCGTCGAAGGACAACGACCGGGCCATGTAAAGGCCCATGGCTTTGAGCTCCCGGGCGACAAGTTCCATGGTCGCCACCCCGCCTTTCTCGCAGGCCTCGAGGAAGGCATCGCGGGGGCTCTGTTGCAAAGATTGGCGGCAGTCAGAGGTAGGCTGTCGCTCTGCGCCGATCAGGCGGCTGCTGCGAAATGGTGGTTGAGCATGCCCATGGCCTCCGTCAGCGCCGAGGGCCCAATGCCAAAA
>Ga0209643_1002643_pt1 | contig 10981 bp, 7 predicted proteins | sample AutmiccBRH37_all_FD_187383 | JGI IMG/M metagenome (GOLD analysis project Ga0209643, IMG submission 187383) | Deep subsurface microbial communities from Mt. Terri, Switzerland - Autotrophic microbial communities BRH/37_all (SPAdes) (version 2) | ecosystem: Environmental > Aquatic > Deep subsurface... | reverse complement strand
TGTCCGGCTTCAAATCATTCGTCGACGCGACCGAGCTCAACATCGAGCCGGGAAAAAGCGGGGTGGTCGGGCCCAATGGCTGCGGCAAGTCCAACCTGGTCGAGGCATTGCGCTGGGTGATGGGCGAAAATTCGCCCAAAAGCATGCGTGGCACCGGCATGGACGATGTGATTTTCGGCGGTACCGGCAACCGGCCCCAGCGCAACATGGCCGAGGTCGCGCTGGTGCTCGACAATCGCGAGCGCAAGGCACCCGCGGCGTTCAACGACCGCGACGAGCTTGAGGTCAGCCGCCGTATCGAGCGCGAGGCGGGATCGGTCTACCGCATCAACGGGCGCGAAGTGCGCGCGCGCGACGTGCAGATCCTGTTTGCGGACGCGTCGACCGGCGCGCATTCACCTGCGCTCGTGCGCCAGGGCCAGATCGGCGAGCTGATCGCCGCCAAGCCGCGCAACCGGCGCATGCTGCTCGAAGAGGCCGCCGGAATTTCGGGCCTCCACACGCGCCGCCACGAGGCGGAGCTGCGCCTGAAAGCGGCCGAAACCAATCTGACCCGCGTCCACGACCTGCTTCAGCAACTCGAAGGCCAGCTTGCCGGCTTGAAACGCCAGGCCCGCCAGGCGTCGCGCTACCGCAACCTTTCGGGCGATATCCGCACCACCGAGGCACGGCTGCTGGCAGGGCGCTGGGAGGCATCGGCGCAATCCATCGGCGAGGCGCAGGCCGCGCTCAACAAGGCCGGCGCGCGCGTCACCGAGAGCACGCAGCGCACCTCGCATACCAGCCAGGCCGAATCTACCGCGAGCGAGGCCCTGCCGCCACTGCGCGATGCCGAAGCGCGCGCCGGCGCCGCGCTTCATCGCCTCACCGTGGAGCGCGACATGCTCGAATCGGAGGCCAAGCGCGCCAATGACGATATCGAGCGCCTGACGCGGCTGGTCGAGCAGACCCAGAGCGATCTGCAGCGCGAGAGTGAGCGCCTGAGCGACGCGGCCGCCGCGCTGGAGCGTATTACGGCCGAAGAGGCGTCCCTCAAGAGCGACAGCGAAAGCGCCGCCGCGCGGATCGAGCAGGCGCAGGCTCACCTCGACGAACGTCGCGAGGCGCTCAAGCTGTGCGAGACCGAGCTTGACGCCGCCACCAGCCAGCAGGCCGATGTCCAGGCCCGGCGGGGCGCGCTTGCACGCATGATCGAGGAAAGCCGCCAGATGCTGGGCCGCCTTGCAGGCGACCAGCAGCGCGCCGAGCAGGAGCGCGCCCGCCTTGAGGCCGAGCTTGCCCGGGCGGCGGCGATCGAGCCCGCGCGAGCGGCCCTTGACGCCGCGCGCGCCGAAGTCGCGCGCGCGCAGGAGGCATTGAGCGCGGCCGAGGCCCAGCGCAGTGCGGCGGAAGCGCAGGAGCGTCACGCCCGCGAGCCACTGCAGGAGGCCGACCGAGCCGTCTCGCATCTCAAGGCGGAAGCGGGTGCAATCGCGAAGCTGCTGGGCACCGTCGAGCAGGATCTCTTTCCCCCGGTGATCGACGCGGTGCAGGTCGAGCCCGGATTCGAAGCCGCGCTGGGCGCGGCGCTCGGCGACGAACTGAATGTGCCCGCCGATCGGGCAGCTCCCGTTCACTGGGGTGATCTGGGCTTGCTTGCGAGCGTTCCGCCGCTTCCGGCCGGCGCGGTGCCACTCAGCGACGCCGTGCGCGCGCCTGCAGCCCTGACGCGGCGCCTGTCGCTGATCGGCGTCGTGACGGGACACGAAGGCGCGGCGCTGCAGGCACAGTTGCTGCCCGGTCAGCGCCTGGTGTCGAAGGAAGGCCATCTGTGGCGCTGGGACGGTTATACCGCCGCCGCGGATGCCCAGACCGCGGAGGCCGCGCGCCTCGCCCAGCGCAACCGGCTCAAGGATCTTGAGAGCGAAATCGCCGCCGCCGAGCGCGAGGCCAACACGCTGCGGGCGACGTTCCACGATTTGCGCGGCGCCGCGGAAAATGCCGTAACCGCCGAGCGCGAGGCGCGCCGCGTCCTGCGCGAGCTCGAACACGCCGCCAACAGTGCGCGCGATCGCCTCGCGGAGACCGAAAAGGCCGCCGCCGCCGCCAATGCGCGCATGACGGCCGTGCAGGAAACCGAAAGCCGCGTCGCGCGCGACCGCGAAGTCCATGCCAAGCGGCTCGACGAGGCGCAGGCCGCGCTTGCGCAAGCCCCGGCGGAAGACTTGCTGCGCGGCACCCTCGATGCGGCGCGCGAGGCGGCCAACGCGGCACGGCTTGGCGCGTCCCAGGCACAAAGCGCGCTCGATCTGCTGCGCGGCGAGGCGCGTGGCCGGCAGGACAAGCTCACCGGACTGCAGCGCGATGCCAGCGACTGGCGCGGGCGCCAAAGCCATGCGCAGCAGCAGATTTCAGCCCTCGAAACCCGCCACGCCGAGGCCCGCACCGAGCTTGAGGGAATCATCGCGCGGCCGCAGGAGATCGAGGCACGGCGCGTCGCCCTGCTCGACCTGCTGGGCACCGCGACTAGTGAGCGTCAGGCCTGCGCGGGCGCGCTTCAGGAGGCCGAATCGGCCCTCAAGAGCGCCGCCCATGAGGCCCGTGCGGCCGAAAACGCGCTGAGCGAGGCGCGCGAGGATCGTGCGCGCTGCGAGGCGGTGCTGGCCGCCGCCAACGAGCGTGCGGAAGAATTGCGCCTGCGCATTCGCGAAGCGCTCGAATGCACGCCTGAAGGCTTGGCCAGCCGCACCGATCTCAAGCCCGGCGAGGCGCTTGCCCCGCTGGAGGACCTCGAAAAGCGCCTCGAACGGCTCAAGCGCGAGCGCGAGTCGCTGGGCGGGGTCAATCTGCGCGCCGATGAGGAAGCAGTCGAGATCGAAACCCAGCTCACCACGATGCTGGGGGAAAAAGAGGATCTGGAAGCTGCCATCGCGAAACTGCGGCAGGGCATTTCCAAGCTCAACGCGGAAGGGCGCGAGCGCCTCACGGCCGCGTTCGACGTCGTCAACGGCCATTTCCAGCGTCTTTTCACGCATCTGTTCGGCGGCGGGCAGGCGGAATTGCGGCTGGTGGAGTCCGACGATCCGCTCGAGGCGGGTCTGGAAATCTTCGCGCGTCCGCCCGGCAAGAAGCTTCAGGTGATGACCCTGTTGTCGGGCGGCGAGCAGGCGCTGACCGCGATGTCGCTGATCTTCGCGGTGTTTCTGTCGAATCCCGCCCCGATCTGCGTGCTCGACGAAGTGGACGCGCCTCTCGACGACACCAATGTCGAGCGCTTCTGCAATCTGGTCGACGAAATGACGCGCCTGACCGATACCCGCTTCGTCATCATCACCCATCATGCGCTCACGATGTCGCGCATGGACCGCCTCTACGGCGTGACGATGGTCGAGCGCGGCGTGTCGCAGCTCGTCTCGGTCGACCTCAACGGCGCGCGCGAGACCGTCCGCGCGGCGGGCTAGTTTGTCGCGGGCGCCAGCGCCTTCGCGATGATCGCGCGGGCGGCGGCGCTGTCCCACTCGGCCGGCCCTGTCATGCGTCCGATCTCGCGGCCCTCTCGGTCGAGCAGCACCGAAACCGGCAGGCCCGGGGCCTCAAGGCTCGTCAGCAGATCGTTGCCCGGGTCGTAAAAGATCTCGAGCGCGCCCAGCTGATGGCCCTCCAGCCACTGGCGCGCGTCATTGGCATCGCGGTCCTGCGAGATCGCCACGACCTCGAAATCGCTCCCCCCCAGGGTGGCCTGGAGCTTGTCGAGCGACGGCATCTCCTCCAGGCAGGGCGGGCACCAGGTCGCCCACAGATTGACCAGCACCACCTTTCCGGCGAATTGCGCGAAGGTGATCGCCTCGCCCTTGTCGTTGCGGAACACGGTCAGCGGGGCCGGTTGCGGGCTTTTGTGCCATTGGAAGCGCGAAATCCGCTCGGCGGGCACCTTGTGGATGGTTTGTTCCGGCCCGCCATTGTCATGAGTGACGGCGATGGCGTATATCGCGGCAAGGAGCAATGCCAGCGTGCCAATGAGCGTGCGAAACACCAATTTTTCGCTCATGCTAATCTCCCGGTAGGAACAACCTCTTTTTGGACCCGAAAACCATGACCGGCAACAAGATGTGGGGCGGGCGTTTCGCCACAGGGCCGGATGCGGTCATGGACGCGATCAACGTGTCGATCGACACCGACAAGCGCATGGCCGCGCATGATCTGCAAGGCTCGCGTGCGCATTGCGCGATGTTAATGGCGACCGGCATCATTTCCGCCAAGGACGGCGAGGCGATTCTGGAGGGGCTGACGCGCGTCGAGGCGGAGATTTCGCATGGCACCTTCCCGTACCGGCGCGAGTTCGAGGACATCCACCTCAATGTCGAGGCGCGTCTCAAAGAGCTGATCGGCGACGTCGCCGGGCGCCTGCACACCGCACGTTCGCGCAACGATCAGGTCGCGACCGATTTCAAGCTTTACGTGCGCGAGGCGTGCGACGCGATTCAGGCGGCTCTGAAGACTCTGCAAAAGGCGCTGGTCGGCCAGGCCGAGCGCCATGCGGGCGCGCTGATGCCCGGTTTCACCCATCTCCAGACCGCCCAGCCGGTCACCTTCGGCCACTATATGCTGGCCTATGTCGAGATGTTCGCGCGCGACGCCGCCCGCTTTGCCGACGCCCGCGCGCGCCTCAACGAATGTCCGCTTGGCGCGGCCGCGCTGGCCGGGACCTCGTTCGCGATCGACCGGCGCATGACCGCCAAGGCGCTCGGCTTCGACGCACCCGCGCGCAACTCGCTCGACGCGGTGTCCGACCGCGATTTCGCGCTCGAGACCCTGAGCGCGGCGTCGATCGCCGCGATGCACCTCTCGCGTCTTGCCGAAGAGCTTGTGGTGTGGTCGTCGGCGGAATTCGCGTTCATCCGCCTGCCCGATCAGTGGACCACCGGGTCCTCCATCATGCCGCAAAAGCGCAATCCGGACGCTGCCGAGCTGGTGCGCGCCAAGACCGGGCGCATCACCGGCGCGCTCGTCAGCCTGCTGATGGTCATGAAGGCCCTTCCCCTCGCCTATTCGAAGGACATGCAGGAAGACAAGCCGCCCACATTCGAGGCGATCGACGCGCTGCTGATCTCACTCGCCGCGATGACGGGAATGGTCGACACGCTCGCCATCGATGCCGCGCGGCTGGAAGAGGCCGCCGGGCGGGCCTATTCGACCGCGACCGACCTTGCGGACTGGCTGGTGCAGACCCTCGGGCTTCCGTTCCGCGACGCGCACCACGTCACCGGGCGTATCGTCAAACTCGCGGAGGAGCAGGGCATCGCGCTGGAAGTCATGCCGCTGGCCGACATGCACCTTGTCGAGCCGCGCATTACGGCCGATATCTATTCACGCCTCGGCGCCGCACAGTCCGTGGCCTCGCGGGTCAGTGAAGGCGGCACGTCGCCATCGCGTGTTCTCGAACAGATCGCCTATTGGCGCAAACGTCTTGCTTAAGGAGTAGAGTCGATGACCAAACGCATCGCCGCCGTCCTTCTCGCGCTCGCGCTGGCCGCGCCCGCCCTTGCCGCATGTGGCAAGAAGGGTCCGCTCGATCTGCCGCCCCAGCCGACCACCAAAGAGCAGAAGGCAAACTAGGCGCCATCGATGAACCATTTCGAGTATCGCGGCGGCGTTCTGTATGCGGAGGACGTCCCGGTTGAAGCGATCGCGCAGGCGGTAGGAACCCCTCTCTATATCTATTCAACCGCAACGTTGACGCGTCATTTCCAGGTGTTTCGGGCGGCATTTCCGCCCGGCTCGCTGATCTGCTATTCGCTGAAATCGAATAGCAATCAGGCTGTGGTAACGACGCTGGGCGATCTGGGCGCGGGCGCGGACGTCGTGTCGGGCGGCGAACTGACGCGCGCGCTGCGGGCCGGCATTCCCGGCGAGCGCATCGTCTTTTCCGGCGTCGGGAAGACCGGCGCGGAGCTCAAGTTCGCGCTCGAAGCCGGCATCTACCAGTTCAACGTCGAGAGCGAGGCGGAACTTCGGTTGCTCGGCGAGATCGCGCACGGGCTTGGCCGCAAGGCGCCGATCACCTTGCGCGTCAATCCCGATGTCGACGCCAAGACCCACGCCAAGATCACCACCGGAAAGAGTGAGAACAAATTCGGCATTCCGTGGCGCCGGGCGCGCGAGGTCTACGCACAGGCCGCCACGTTGCCGGGCATCGAGGTGGTTGGTGTCGACGTCCATATCGGCAGCCAGATCACCGCGCTGTCGCCGTTCGAGATCGCATTCGCAGCGGTGCGCGACCTCGTCACGGACCTGCGCCGCGACGGCCACACCATCGCGCGGCTCGACCTTGGCGGGGGTCTCGGTATTCCGTACGACGCCAGCGCGCCGCTTCCTCCGCATCCGGATGATTACGGCGCGATGATCGGGCAGGTGATCGGCGATCTGGGCGTGCGGTTGATTGCCGAGCCTGGGCGGCTGATTGTCGGCAATGCGGGTATTCTCGTGTCGAGCGTCATTTATCGCAAAGAGGGTGAGGGGCGCACGTTCCTCATCATCGACGCCGGCATGAACGATCTGATCCGGCCCGCACTCTACGACGCTCACCATGCCATCATCGCGGTGCGCGAGGACAATCGCACGCCGGGCCGGGTCGATGTGGTCGGGCCGGTGTGCGAGAGCGCCGACCTGTTCGGCAAGGACCGGCTGCTGCCGCCGCTCGATGCGGGAGACCGCGTGGCGCTGCTGTCCGCCGGTGCCTATGGCGCCGTCCAGGCCTCGACCTACAATACCCGTCCGCTGGTCCCGGAAGTGCTCGTAAACGGCGCAAACTGGGCCGTTGTCCGCCCGCGCCCCGATTTGGACACGATGATCGGTTGCGATAAGCTTCCCCCATGGCTCGCCCGTTCGTAGGGGCGGGACGAATCGCAGTGGAGCATATGGCGTGACCCCCGGCGACGCTCGCCCTGCACAACGCAAACTACCCGCCTCCGTCGAGCGGCGCATCGCCGTGACCCGGGGAATCCTCTGGTTCGAGCGGGTGTGGGACGCGGCGTGGCCGGCGAGCGGGATCGTGCTCGCGCTGATCGCTCTTTCACTGTTCGATGTTTGGTCGTCCCTTCCCGCTCTGGTTCACACCGCCGTTCTGGTACTTGCCGCGGGCGCAAGCGCCGTCGCATTGGTGCGCACCGCGCGAAGCGTTCGCCCGCCGACGCGCGCCGAAGCCATCCGGCGTCTCGAAGCGGCGAGCGCGCTTGACGACCGTCCGCTGGAAACCGTCAACGACACACTGTCTGAGGGCGGTGAGGACCCTGCGACGCGCGCGCTATGGCTGGGTGCCCAGCGCCAGGCCGCTGCCGCACTCGACCGGTTGCGCACCGCGGCCCCGCGCTCGCAGCTCGGCGCGCGCGATCCGCAGGCCTTGCGGTTTGCCGCGTTGCTGCTCGTCGCGGTGGGCCTCGCGCTCGCGGGGCCGGACCGCTGGGATCGTATCGCCGAGGGACTGACCCCGACGCTGGGCCACGCGCCCGCGCATCCCCTCGCGCTCGACGCCTGGATAGACCCCCCGCCCTACGCCGGCTTGCCGCCGATCTTCCTCGCGCGCGGTGCGATCCCCCCGAGCGACGACAACATCCCGGCCGTGCCCGAGGATGCGAAGCTGACAATGCGGCTGCATGGCGCGTTCAGCCGCGGGAAGATTGAGCTGAAGGCGGTCGGTCACGCCCGCCAGAAGACCGAGTCGATCAAGCTCGTGCGCGAAAAGAGCGGCGCGCTGGCCGCGACGGTGCCGCTCACGATGACGAGCGAAGTGATCTTGCGCGCCGGCGGACGCGAACTCGGTCGTTGGCCGGTCAACGTGATCCCCGACCAGCCGCCGCAGATCGCATTCGACGGCGAGATCAAGGCGACGAGCCGCGCCGCCTTGCGAATTCCCTACAAGGTCTCGGACGATTTCGGGTTAAAAAGCATCGTGCTTGAGATCCGGCTTGCCGGCGAGAGCGGCGGCGAGGTTCTGACGCTCCCCTTGAGCGTCCCCTCCGACAAGGCAACCGCCGCCAGGCCGGCTCGGATGCGTGCCTACAAGGATCTCTCCGCCCATCCCTGGGCCGGCGCGGAGGTCGTGATGACGCTCACGGCAACCGACGCGAAGGGTCAGGACGGCGTGAGCGCACCTCTCACCATTGCGCTGCCGGAACGCCACTTCTCAAATCCCCTCGCGCGCGCGCTCGTCGACGCGCGCCGCCGCCTTGCGCTCCGGGCCGACGGCGCTGCGTTTGCAAGCGGTTTTCTCGATGCCGCGACCGGGCCCGCCGCGCCGCCGATCGAGATGTCCGCGGTATTCCTGTCGCTGCGCCTGGCATATCAACTTCTGACCTACGCGCCGACTGCCGAAAAAAACGCAACCGCCAGCGATCTGATGTGGAACGCGGCGCTCGCGCTCGAAAACGGGCGGGGTACCGGCGCCGAGCGCGATCTGCAGGCCGCGAAGGACGCGTTGGCCAAGGCGCTGCGCGAAAACGCGCCGCAGGACGAGATTGCGCAGAAGCTGCAGGCACTGCGCGATGCGCTCAACCAGTATCTCGACGAGTTGTCGCAACAGCTCGCGCAGGCGGGCGCGCTCGACCCCCAGGCGCCGCTCGACCCTAACCTTCAGACGCTGACTCCGCAGGATTTCGAGAACATGCTCAAGGCACTCGAAAATCTCGCGCGCACCGGCGCCAACGAACAGGCCGAGCAACTGCTCGGCGCGCTCGACGACCTGTTGCAGAATCTCCAGCCGCCCGGCACCGCGCAGCAACAGCCCTCCCCGCAGGATCAGGCGCGCCAGCAAGCCATGAACGAACTTGGAGATATCATCGGCGATCAGCGCAAGCTGATGGATGATACGCATCGCGGCAACGAGGGCGAGGATGCGGCGCCGCGACCCGAAAGCCCACAGCGTCAGCAAGGGCGCGCACGGAATGATCCCTCCAGCCGGCAAGACCAGGCCGCAAACGATGCGCCGCCGCCGCCCCAGCCTCAACAGTCCCAACCCGGCGAGCAGGGCAAAGAGGGCGCGCAGGCCGGCGGCGAAGGCGCCAACAAGAACGATCGCACCGAATCGCAGACCAGCCAGAGCGAACAGGGCGGCGGAAAATCGCTTGCCGAGCGTCAGGAAGAGCTCCGCCAGCGGCTCGGCAACACGATGGAATCGCTCGGCGAGGGCACCGGCGAACTGCCGTCCGCGCTTGGCCGGGCAGAACGCGCGATGAAGGATGCACAAAAGGCCCTGCGCGACGGCAACCAGCCGGGCGCAGTGGAAAACCAGAAGGAAGCGCTCGAGGCCCTGCGCGACGGCGCCCAATCGATCGCCAAGGCGATGGACGACGCCCAGCGTCAGGCCGGCGGGTCCTCCGGGCGTACCGGGCGCGGCCGCATGGACCCGTTCGGACGCCCGGTCGCCGGAGCACCTGACGTCAACAGCGCGATCGATATGCCGGACAAGGGCGAGGTGCAGCGGGCGCGCGAAATCCTGAATGAAATCCGCCGCCGCGCGGCGGAGCGCGGGCGGCCGCAGAGTGAACTCGATTATCTCGATCGATTGCTGGAGCGGTTTTAGAGCGGCGGCGCCGCGCGGTCGCGTGCTAGTTCGCGGCGACCAGTTTCCAGCATCCGCGCAGCAAAAGCGCCAGCAGCGTGAAGCCGACGATGCCGGTCGCCCAGATCGCCGCCAGCGCCATGAACCGTTTGAACTGCGGCCTGATCATGAACCTCACCCACTCCCGATGCTGCGCGCTTCACCATAAGCGCGCACCGCCGCCACGCCAACCCGCCAGCGTGCCCCGTAGGTCCTCAAGAAGCGGCAGGCTCGGTGGGTTCGAGCCGCGCGCCGCCGTCGAGCAGTCCGAACGCCGCGGCGATCAGCTGCTGGCGTGCCTCGGTGCCGATCGGTGAGATTTCCAGCACCTCCAGAAGGAACAAACCCTCCAGCGCGAACCAGCCGACCATCAAGGCGCACAGAGTCCTGGCGTCGGTCGTCTGCGCGATCTCGGTCCAGATCCCGCGGTGAAACTTGCGCACCGGCTCAAGCAGGCCGGGCCGCTCGGCCGCGCCGGCAATCAGGCAGCTCGCGGTCTCGCGTTTGACAGCGTCACTGTCCGCCTCCATCCGGCACTCAACCAGCGCCTTGAGACCCAGCCCGGGCTGATCGGATTTGAGTTGGCCGAGGATTTTCGGGTCGGCCATCAACTCGTCGATGTGGCGCTGGACCATCGCCGTGAGAAGGTCCTCTTTGCTCGGGAAATGGTATAAGAGGCCGCCCTTGGAAACTCCGGCACGGGCCGCGACAGCGTCCAGCGTGAGGTGCTTGGCACCGATCTCGTAGACTGTGGTCATGGCCGCATCGAGAATTGCGGCACGCGAGCTCGGCCGGCCACGCGGACGTGCGGATGTCTTTACCGTACCCTCCGTCATGGTGTGATCTCCCTTGCCGTGAAATATTGACCTGACCGTCCAGACGGTATAGTTATTGCCTCCAATGGCTCCCGTCAATCGGCGCGGCGCCGATTTTTGCCCGCGCAACCCGACAAGATGGTCATCGCCATGGACATGCCGCTTCGCAACAGCCGGGACAAGGCCGCCACGACCGGTACGGATGCCGCCGCGCGGCGCAGAAATCCGGTGCTTCCGGTCCTGATCGTACTCGGCGTGATCTGCGGGCTCGTGATCGGCTGGAACCTGCTCGGCAAATACGTGATCATTCCGGCGTTTTTCAAAAATTTCCCGCAACCGGTCGTCACAGTCGGCGCGAGCGCGGCAAGATCCGTTACCTGGACCCCCGGCATCGAAGCCGTGGGAACGGCCAAGGCCGTGCGCGGCGTCGACGTCGCGGCCGAACTTGGCGGCGTGGTGAAAGCGATCAACTTCAAATCGAACGAGTTCGCCACCGAAAATCAGGTATTGGTGCAGATGGACGACAGTGTCGAGCGCGCAAACCTGATTGCCGCGCAGGCCAATATCCGTCTCTATGACGCCCAGCTCGCGC
>Ga0209643_1002642_pt1 | contig 10983 bp, 8 predicted proteins | sample AutmiccBRH37_all_FD_187383 | JGI IMG/M metagenome (GOLD analysis project Ga0209643, IMG submission 187383) | Deep subsurface microbial communities from Mt. Terri, Switzerland - Autotrophic microbial communities BRH/37_all (SPAdes) (version 2) | ecosystem: Environmental > Aquatic > Deep subsurface... | reverse complement strand
ACAAACCTTGGAATATTTTTTCAAAGTGATTGGGAAATTACGCCTCAATTAAATTTACTGACGGGAGTAAGAGCAGATAAACATAACTTATTAAATAATTTTATTTTTAATCCGAGAGCTTCATTTTTATATAAATTAAAAAACACGACACAATTTCGCCTTACCTGGGGAACCGGATTTAGAGCCCCTCAAGCATTTGATGCTGATTTACATATTGCTTTTGCAGGTGGTGGCGTTTCAAGAATTTCACTTTCGCCAGAATTAAAACAAGAAAGATCCAGTAGTATTAGTGCTTCTGTAAATTATGATAAGGCCTCAGAAAAGTTTATTGGCGGTTTTACTTTAGAAGGATTTTACACTTATTTAAAAAATGCGTTTTATCAACACCCGCTAGGAGAAGATGAGTTAGGACAACTTTTTGAAAAAAGAAACGGAGAAGGGGCATTGGTTAAGGGAATCACCATTGAATTAAGAGCAAATTATAACAGAAAACTGCAATTAGAAACAGGCCTGACTTTACAATCTAGCACTTATGATGAAGCTGTAAGTTATTCGGATGAATTAGTGTCTAAAAGAAAGTTTTTAAGAGCTCCGGATGTGTATGGTTTTGCAACTTTAGCTATTACACCAAACAAAAGATTTAACTCATCAATTAATTTAATTTATACCGGTTCAATGGATTTGATACATTTAGCAGGATCACCGGAACAATTAACAGATGAATATGTGAGTTCACCTACTTTTACGGAGCTAAGTTTTAAATCTGGATATATATTTGATTTAAAACAGTTAGATATAAGTTTTGAAATTTTTGGAGGAATGAAAAATATGTTTAATTCTTATCAGGCGGATTTTGACTCCGGTAAAAACAGAGACAGCAATTATATTTATGGTCCGGGAGCTCCCAGAACAATATTTTTTGGTGTAAAATTTAGTTCTTTATAAGTGGGGAATGATACTTTAATGGTTTTTTATTAATCAGTTTTTATCCTTATTTTTGATGCTAAATTAACATAATGAACATTGTAATATACGGAACAGGCGGTGTTGGAGGTTATTTTGGCGCTCGATTGGCGCAAGCCGGAATCGCAGTTACCTTTATTGCCCGCGGAAAACATTTAGAAGCCATTCAGAAAAACGGACTGCAGCTCAAAAGTCCGAAAGGAGATTATTTGGTTTTTCCTGCAAATGCAACAGCAAATATTGCTGATGTTACCGATATCGATTTAATTTTAGTTTGTGTAAAAACGTGGCAACTGGAAGCCGCAGCCATAGAAATTAATCGGGTTTTAAGTGAAAAAACGATAGTTATTTCATTGTTGAATGGCGTTAACAATACGGATGCTTTAAGTGCGATTATAAACAAAAAACATATTTTGGGCGGATTGTGCAAAGTCGTGAGCAAGATTGAAGATTTTGGCATTATCAATCACTTATCATTTGAGCCCACCATTATTATTGGGGAATTGGACAATGTGAAAACCGAAAGGGCTTTATTGCTGGAAAAATTATTTTTAAATGCCGGCATCACCACCAAATTGGCTGAGAATATTCAAACAGAAATATGGTCAAAGTTTTTATTTATTTCAACAATTAGCGCCATTGGCGCTTTAACCAGAGCCACTATTTGTGAAATGATCGCTTCACCAACAATAAAAGAACTTATGCATAAAACTGCTGAAGAAATTGTGGCGGTGGCAAAAGCAAAAGGTGTTCATCTATCTGAAACCATTGTCAAACAGCAATTTAAAATTATAGAATCCCAGCCGTACAACACAACTTCTTCACTTCAACGTGATATAATGGAAGGAAAACCATCGGAATTGGAAGCTCAAAACGGCACCGTTGTAAAAATGGGCATTGAACTTGGTATTCCAACTCCGGTAAATTCTTTTATTTATCATTGTTTGCTGCCTCAGGAAAAAAAGAGCCCCCTAGCCCCCAAAGGGGGAATTTAAAAAGTTAAAAGTTTACGCCGAAATAAAATTCAATATTATTCAGACAAGGGGGTTTAAACCCCTTGGAGCGTTTACTAAGAATATAATTAGCTAAATGCGCGTTAAGGATTGCAGCGGAAATACTTTTTAGCGGCTTTTCGCCGATAAAAAGATTGAAGCGAAAAGCCTGACCCGCCAGCTGGCGGGTAACGCCCACCAAAAAGGCAGGCAGGCCCAAAAAAGATTGAATTAAATTATGGGTATTTTCGCTTTTTTGCTGATCAAATAAACGCCAGCAACCACTAACAAACAGCTGAATATTTTGACAAAACCGATGTCTTGTGCATATTCGTCAAAATTTAATACAAAAGCGTAAATGGCAACCATAATAAAACTGACCACAGGCTGCAAATAAATATAACTTCCGGTAACGGACGGCGCCACTTTACTGAGCGCATAAATATTAAAAAGGTAGGTTAAAAAAGTGGTTCCAAGGATTACAAAGGCTACGGTGAGGTATGTTTTTGAAGTAAATGCAGCAAAATCTGTGCTCAATAAATCGTTGATGCCTATAGGAAACATAAATAAAAATCCGAATAAAAACGCCCAGCTTATTATGGTAATTGGGTTGTATTTTTTCATTAAAGGTTTCACCAAAACCAAATATAGGGCATAGGCGCAGGTATTGATAAAAACAAATACATTACCTAAAATTGAACTTGTTCCTCCTGCTTTTTTTCCGTATAAAATCAAAAGTACCGCGCCAATGGCGCCAAGGGCAATGCCAATAAGTTTTATCAGTGTTATTCTTTCCTTCAGCATAAAAGCGCTAAAAACCAACACCAAAACAGGAACTGCAGTAATTATTATGGACGCATCAATTGGCGAGGTTAAACTTAATCCGTTAAAGAAAAACAGCTGATTTGCGGCAACACCCAAAAATCCGCAGAGAATTAATAAAGGAAAATCTTTTTTGTCAATTTTTTCTTTGATAAACGATTTGATCATCCAAAATAACAATCCGGCACCCAAAATTCTTAAAAAAACAAATGCTGATGGCCCAATTTTATCGGGCATTACGCCTTTGGCAACAATGTGGTTTACCCCATAAATAATGTTGGCGCCAAGCAAGGCCAAATGTGCTTTGTAGTTGGATTTGTTCAAGATTTTATTATTGAATGAAAGTCGGAATTTACATATTTTTCAGAAATTAAACTGATACTATTTAATCATTTAATCCTATTTAAAGCTGAGTTGATTTATTCAAAACAAACATTTTACAGTTTTCTATATAAAACGTAACTTCGCATCTTTAGAAATGGAATCTCAGTATGGAATATAATTTTAGAAAGATAGAAGTCGACTGGCAAAAGTATTGGGCGGAAAACCAAACGTTTAAAGCCGAAAACAATTCAGCCAAACCAAAATATTACGTATTGGATATGTTTCCGTATCCATCCGGCGCCGGCTTGCACGTTGGCCATCCTCTTGGTTACATCGCTTCCGATATTTATGCACGCTACAAACGCCACAAAGGATTTAACGTTTTGCATCCGCAGGGCTATGATTCCTTCGGATTGCCGGCCGAGCAATATGCCATTCAAACTGGGCAGCATCCTGCAATTACCACGGAAGAAAATATCAAAACATACAGAAAACAATTGGATCAAATCGGATTTTCATTCGACTGGTCGCGTGAAGTTCGAACTTCCGATCCCAATTATTACAAATGGACACAGTGGATTTTTATTCAATTGTTCAATTCCTGGTACAACAAAACAACTGATAAAGCCGAGGATATTTCAACCTTGATTGCCATATTTTCTGCGGAAGGAAACAGCAAGGTAAGAGCCGCTTGTGATGATGCTATTGAATTATTTTCTGCGGATGAATGGAAAAACTTTTCCGAAGAAAAACAGCAAAAAATATTGTTGCAATACCGATTGACATTTTTATCGGAAACCGAAGTAAACTGGTGTCCGGGATTAGGTACGGTTTTGGCAAATGATGAAATTGTGAACGGCGTTTCTGAGCGCGGAGGCCATCAGGTTGTACGTAAAAAAATGATGCAGTGGAGTATGCGAATCACCGCTTATGCACAACGTTTGCTGGACGGATTGGCAAAAATAGACTGGCCACAGCCGCTAAAAGATTCACAGACTTATTGGATTGGACGTTCTGAAGGTGCGATGGTTTCATTTGACGTTATTGCGAGTGAAACGAAGCAATCTCATAAAATCGAAGTTTTCACAACGCGTCCCGATACCATTTTCGGCGTAAGTTTTATGACTTTGGCGCCCGAGCACGATTTGGTGCCAATCATCACAACGCCTGAACAAAAAGCAGCGGTGGAAGTTTATATAAAATCGACTGCAAAACGCAGTGAATTGGAACGTATGGCCGATGTAAAAACCATTTCCGGCGTATTTACCGGCGCGTATGCTTTGCATCCGTTTTCGGGTAAAAAGATACCGATTTGGATTGGCGATTACGTGTTGGCAGGTTATGGAACCGGTGCTGTTATGGCGGTTCCTTGCGGTGACCAGCGCGATTACGATTTTGCGAAACATTTTAACCTTGAAATTCCGAATATATTTGAAGGCGTTGATATTTCTGAAGGCGCTTTTACCGACAAGGAAAATTCAGTAATTGCGAATTCAGATTTTTTAAACGGCTTGCCTTACAAAAAAGCAATGAAACGCATTATTGCCGAAGCTGAGCAACAAGGTGTTGGTTACGGAAAAGTGAATTTTCGTCTGCGCGATGCCGTTTTTAGCCGTCAGCGTTATTGGGGAGAACCATTTCCGGTGTATTACAAAAACGGTTTGCCGCAAATGATTGACCCAAAATATTTGCCGATTGTGTTGCCGGAAGTAGAAAAATATTTGCCTACCGAAGACGGAAAACCGCCTTTGGGAAATGCAACGGTTTGGGCTTGGGATACAGAAAAGTCGGCAGTTGTCAGTAATCAGTTGATTGATCATAAAACAGTATTTCCATTGGAATTGAATACGATGCCGGGTTGGGCAGGAAGTTCTTCTTATTTTAACCGGTATATGGATCCGCACAATACCGAAGAATTTGTAAGTAAGGAAGCGGTGGAATATTGGCAGGATGTTGATTTATACATTGGCGGAAGTGAACACGCAACCGGACATTTATTGTACTCCCGTTTTTGGCAAAAATTCTTGTTCGACAAAGGGTTTGTTCCTGTTGATGAATATGCGAAAAAGCTGATTAACCAAGGAATGATTATGGGCACGAGTGCTATAGTTCGTAGAATAGGAGCCCTTCTATATAGGCTTGAAAATGGTGAGCTTAAATCTGCTGAAAGATTAAATAATATTCCTTCTTTGCTTATTTCAAAAAATGAAAGAATAGAGAATCATCAAGATTTTATAGTAAATCATATAAAAAGGTATGTTGACAAATCAATTTTAGAAGAATTTACGAATCAGGATAATCTTCGTTTTAGTACTGAAATTGTAGATGATATAATAGAGTTAATTCATGCTGATGTTTCAATTGTAAATGCTTCTGACGAATTAGATATTGAAGCTTTTAAAAAGTGGCGACCAGAATATAAAAATGCCGAATTTATTTTTGAAAATGGAAAATTCATTTGTAATCGCGAGGTCGAAAAAATGTCGAAATCCAAATACAATGTGGTGAATCCGGATCAGATTTGTGAGGAATACGGTGCCGACAGTTTAAGGATGTTCGAAATGTTTTTAGGTCCCCTGGAACAGTCAAAACCCTGGAAAACTTCAGGAATTTCAGGCGTGTTGAGTTTTTTAAAGAAACTGTGGAAACTTTATATTGTTGAAAATAAATTTTCTGTTTCAGAAGAAAATCCATCAAAAGAAGAATTTAAAATTTTGCATAAAACCATCAAAAAAGTGGAAGAAGACATTGACAATTTCTCTTTCAACACTTCGGTTTCCACCTTTATGATTGCGGTGAACGAATTAACCGCCTTAAAATGCAACAAACGGGCAATTTTAGAACCAATGGCAATTTTAATGGAGCCTTATGCGCCGCATATTTCTGAAGAATTGTGGAAAAATTTAGGACACACAACGTCAATTTCAACAGTTGATTTTCCTGTTTTTGAACCAAAATATTTGGTTGAAAGCAGCAAGGAATATCCGGTTTCATTTAACGGTAAAATGCGATTTAAAATTGAATTGCCTTTGGATTTAAGCGTTAAAGAAATTGAAGATGCGGTGATGGCCCACGAAAAAACACAGGAGCAATTGCAAGGACGCGTGCCTAACAAAGTAATTATAGTTCCGGGTAAAATTATCAATATAGTGGGTTAAAAATTTATGATAGACAACATTGAAATCATTGGGTTAATTGCCGGCATTTTAACAACTTCGGCTTTTGTGCCTCAAGTGTATAAAACCTGGAAATCAAAATCGGCCGAAAGTTTGTCGTTAACGATGTATTTGGTGTTTTTTGTAGGCATTGTTTTGTGGTTAATTTATGGAATATCCATAAATAGTTTGGCTATGATTTTTGCAAATGCGGTCACCGGATTTTTGGCTTTGTTGCTTATTTTTTTCAAACTGCGCTTTAAATAAGAATGAAATTTAAGAAAAATATCAATTATAATGCGCGTAAAATTCACCGCTATTTGGGTGTTTTTATGGGTGTGCAATTCTTTTTTTGGGCATTGGGCGGATTGTATTTCAGCTGGAACAATATGGATGATGTTCACGGGGAAACATTGTTGAAACAAGAAAAAAGGTACGTTGAGTTGGTTGATTTTTCTCAAATTCAGAAAGGAATAGATTCCTTAAAAACTTTCACAAACATTGATTCTGTCCATTCTGTTAGGTTAATTACAACTTTAAAAAAGCCATTTGCGCAATTCAGATTTTTTGAAAACGGACAGTTAAAATCGCAGCTAATTTCAACGGAAAATGGAAGTTTGAAGTCAGATTTTACCGGCCAGGAATGTTTGGAAATCGCAGAACAACAATTAAAGGAGCCTATTCCAATTGTAAAAGCAAAATTTCTTCCGAAACATTCAACTGGAATGCATCACGAATATAGGGAAAAACCACTTCCGGCGTATGCGTTTACTTTGAACCATCCATCAAAAACAACCATCTATGTTTCAACGGAATCGGGTGAAATTACAAGTGTGAGAAACAACAATTGGCGGCGATTCGATTTTTTATGGATGCTTCATACGATGGATTATCAATCCAGAGACCATATTACCAACTGGGCGCTTCGTGTTTTTTCGGCACTGGGAATTATTACTATTTTATCAGGATTTTTCTTATTTTATCTTACTTCATCATCCATAAAAAAAATCAAGAAGACAAAAAAGCAATAAATTCCTTTGAATCAGAAAACTTTACGGTATGCTTATTGTTGTAATCCATCAAATTAATTAAGTATATTTACTTCTAATTTTGGCCTGAAATGAGCTTAACCAATTTTAAGACACAAAGGAATGATTAATAGCGAACTTGCCTGCCCGAAGCAATCTGTTATCACTAGAAAATATAATTTAAACAGATGAAGATTAAACGGCTTTCTTTACGAATCAGAATATTTCTGGCAATGATATTGTTAATATTGCTGGCGTCAATTTTAATTGCCACGGTAACCATTTATCAGTATAAAGAGCAAACTGATGAATACAATAGATCTAGGCTGGAAAGAAAAGAGCAATCCATTAATGCCGCAATATCTTATTGGCTGAGCAGTGGCAACACATTTCCGTTGGAAACAAAAAATCTGCCTTATATTTTTAAAGATAAAATTTACGAAATTTCCAATATTGAGAAAGTGGAACTTAACATTTACGATTTAGAAGGTAATTTGGTTAAAAGCTCTCATTCAGGATTTGTGAAAAGCGATGCCCCAGTTTTGTTGTCAGATACAGTTTTAGAAGCCATTGCCAATAACTTTCAGCATTTTTACGTGAACGAAAAAGTGATAAACGACAATAGTTATCAGTCGTCTTATTCTTATATAACCGACAATAAATTTAAACCATTCGGGATTTTAAATTTGCGGTACGTACAAGACAATACCGAGCAAAATAAGGACTTGAAAGAATTTTTGTATCGCTTAACTATGGTGTATGCATTGATGTTTTTCTTGGCTATTTTATTGGCCTATTTTATATCAAGTTATATTACGCGATCTTTAAAAGCCATTACCGAAAAAATTAGCCAAACGCGTTTAAGCAAGCGAAACGAAAAAATTACTTTAAGCGATTCAAGCACAGAAATAGCAACTTTGATAAATGCTTACAATGAAATGGTTGATGAATTGGAAGAAAGCGCCGTAAAATTGGCAAAAGGCGAACGTGAACAAGCTTGGCGTGAAATGGCAAAACAAGTGGCGCACGAAATTAAAAATCCGCTTACGCCAATGCGACTTACCGTGCAAAGTTTTCAACGAAAATTTGATCCCGATGATCCAAATATTCAGGAAAAAATAAATGAATTCAGCAATATGTTAATTCAGCAAATTGATACTTTAAGCACTATTTCATCAGCATTTTCGAATTTTGCAAATATGCCTGCCCAAAATAGAGAAGAAATAGATGTTGTTGAAGTTGTTAAGCAAGCCTTGGATATTTTTATGGAAGATTATATCTCTTTTTTTCCAAAACAGCCCTCCATAATTGCCAAATTGGATAAAACACAAGTCATTAGAATTGTAACTAATTTGGTTAAAAATGCCACACAGTCTTTGGAGGATGTTGAAAATAAAAAACTAGAAGTTAGTGTTGCAGAAGATGATGAAAATATTTGTATCACAATTGCCGATAACGGGAAAGGAATTTCAGAAGCAGATGGGGAGCGGGTTTTTGAACCAAAATTTACCACCAAAACAAGTGGAATGGGGTTGGGACTGGCGATGGTAAAAAATATTGTTGACGCGTATGACGGCACCGTCGGGTTCACTTCCCAAGTAAATATAGGAACCGTATTTAATGTTAAATTACCTAAAAATTAATAGTATGAATTTTGAAAACATCATTGTAACTCAGCTGGAAAATACTGCGTTAATTACCATTAACAGACCAACAAAATTAAATGCGCTTAACATAAAAACCATTGAAGAACTGCATACGGCCTTTAAGGTTTTAGAAGCCAATCAATTTGTTAAGGCCATTATTATAACAGGAAGCGGTGATAAAGCTTTTGTAGCCGGCGCCGATATTTTGGAGTTCGCAAATTTTAATATAGAAGAAGGCACAGAATTGGCACGAAAAGGCCAAAAACTCTTATTCGACTTTGTCCAAAATCTTAGCAAGCCGGTAATTGCTGCAGTTAATGGATTTGCCTTGGGAGGCGGTTTGGAATTGGCGATGGCCGCGCACTTTAGAGTTGCAAGTACAAACGCAAAAATGGGATTGCCTGAGGTTTCTTTGGGCGTGATTCCTGGTTATGGAGGAACGCAACGATTGCCGCAATTGGTGGGAAAAGGTAAAGCTATGGAAATGATTTTGACCGCAAATATGATTTCCGCTGCCGAAGCCAAAGATTGGGGCTTGGTAAATTATGTGGTGGAACAAGAAGAATTATTGCCTTTGTGTGAAAAATTGGCGAATAGAATGGCCAAAAACTCTTCCGTTGCAATTGCTGCCGCAATTAAAGCCATTAATGCAAATTATGCCAATTTGGTAAACGGATTTGGAGTGGAAATTGAACAATTTGGACTTAGTTTTGGCACCGATGATTTTAAGGAAGGAACCACCGCATTTTTAGAAAAACGCAAACCTGAATTTGATTAAAGTTAAACGCTAGACAGTCGAAAGTATAAAAGTAAAAGATGAATTTTCCTGTAATAACTAAAGGAACTGCTTCCTTTGGAAAGTGTTCGTATAAAGAATGTTTAAAATAATAAACTGAAAACCGGTACTGCAGACTGAAAAACTAATCTTTTTCCTTTATGCCTAAAACCCTATTTATTTGTTTGAATCTTTTAGAATAATAGGCTTCTTTGATAGATGATACAATAACGCCTAAATGAACGGATGAGTGGATAAATTTTATTTCATCTCCAATAATTTCCGTAATCATCCCTACGTGATTGATAGTTCCTCTGCCATTGGTGGTAAAAAATATTAAATCACCTTTTTGCGCTTGGGACTTTTGTATTTTAGTGCCTATTTTAGCTTGTTGATTGGATGATCTTGGCAGGGTAAAGTCTATTTGATTAAAGGTGTTGAAGATTAATCCAGAACAATCAAAACCACTAAAAGTTGTGCCGCCACTTCTGTATCTAGTTCCTAAATTTTTTGAAGCGGTATCAATTAAAAATTGAATTTTGGCAGGCTCTGCTGATTCAACTTCTTCGGTATTTTCAACAATTGCATTTGCGCCAAATTCTTTTGTGATAGCCTCAATTGTTGGCGGTTCTTCTCTGATAATTAAGGAATAACCAATTGGAAGTTTTTTGGGAACCGTTGGGTTTAATCGTTCCAGTTCATTTATGGAAGTTCCGTATTTTTTTGAAATTTTTGATAAAGTTTCGCCGGATGCGATGATATGGTTTTGTGCTTGAGGCACTTCTTTTGAATTATTTGCGGTTTTTTGTTCTGCGGTGAATTTATTGTTAGGGATTAATAAAGTAGCATTCAATTTTAATAATTTCCCTTTAATATTTGGGTTTAATTCATAAATAGCAGCTTCTTTTACATCATATTTTTTAGCTATTGCATAAATGCTTTCACCTTTGGTGATTTTATGTTCGATGCTGGTTTGGGAATAAATCAGCGAACTGGTCAGTAAAAACAGGAATGTAAAAAGTTTATAGATATTCATTTAATCTTATATTTTCTATAATTATTGTAATTGAATTTATAAAAGTGAGTAAAGATATAAAAACTATCAATTGATTTGAAATTTTAACACAACTTTATAACCATAAGATTGCTGGATTTTTGATTTCCGGAACACTTTTATTGCAATCGTAAAGAAATATTAACGGCATTAATTATTCTTTGTTACATCTTTCCATTCCATTCATCATAAAATTGATTTAAAAAATGTTCCATATAGATCGG